>Ga0209064_1002244_pt1 | contig 22800 bp, 20 predicted proteins | sample Inofromicrocosms_FD_187498 | JGI IMG/M metagenome (GOLD analysis project Ga0209064, IMG submission 187498) | Mouse cecum microbial communities from Vienna, Austria - Inoculum for glucosamine and mucus D2O microcosms (SPAdes) (version 2) | ecosystem: Host-associated > Mammals > Digestive system >... | reverse complement strand
CATTCAAAACTTCATATTGGTTTTAGTCACTTCGGTGATTAAAATAGTAGGTGCTGATTAGGGCGAGGGTCCACCCGTTCCCATTCCGAACACGGAAGTTAAGCTCGCTTCTGCCGAAAATACTTGTCTGGAGACGGACCGGGAAGATAGGTAGTGCCTACACGGAGCAGGACAGCTAATTAGCTGTCCTGCTTTTTACATTGTAAATCAATTTGATAAACCAGCATGGGTCTTCCGTCCGTGTAGAGTTTTTTCTCTACGCAGATGCCGCCGCAGCGTTCTATTGTACGGATCGAAGCGATATTATCCGCATAGCAACCAAGTTTGACTGTATTGATATGGAGCGATTGGCAGTAGGAGAGCGCAAGCCGCAGCATTTCAGTTGCATATCCCTTTTTTCGTTCAGAGGGGCGTACAGAATAGCCGATATGACCGCCATACTCCTGTAGAAAAGGGACGGCTAGTTCATGTCTTACATCAATCATCCCCACCATTTTTCTATCAGATTTACGAAAGGCGAAGAAAGTTGTTGCCACAGTCCAGTCCTTGCGGACCGTGTTCGGGTCGTGATTTCGATTTGTGCTGACCAACCATTCAGGAAACAGCATTTGGTCAAATAATGCACTGCCATTGATGATAGTCTCGCCAAAATCAAAAAACTCTTGCTTCATCCTTTCTGCCTCTGTTTGATGGGAAGCGGCCGCTTGTTCGAGGCAAATTGTCTCATTCTCGATGATCATACGTGAAACTCCTTTCGATATCGTAAATCAGACAGTGTTGTATCTGGAGTAAGGGCGACATTTAGAGCGTGGCCATCCCAAACGAAGCCGTGCTTTTCATAGAACCGCCGGGCGCGGTCGTTCTCCCGGAGGACATAGAGAAAACAGCCGGGACAGCCCGTTGCTTTTACGCGGTTCAAAACCTCCTCTATCACAAGGGAGCCGTGGCCCTGTCCCCAGTAATCCGGGTGGGCGTAGAGGGAGACCAGTTCCCCCCAACCGGCCAGGTCGGGGGAGCTGAAATTACAGACGGTGTCCCCGGCGGACTGATCCACCCGGGCGGGGCCGTAGGTGGCACAGCACAGGGGCTGCTCCCCGTCATACAGCAGAAGGCCGTGATAGCGGCCCTCCCCGTGGTTTTGACGGAAAACCGGGACCCAGCGCTCGTCAGTGATCTCCCGGGCCATGTAATCGGCGGGGATGCTGTCCCGGTAGGCGGCCCGCCAGCCCAGGGCGTGGAGGAGGGACATGTCCCGGAAATGCTGTTCCCTACAGGCATCGACAATGTGTAATTGCTCCATTAAAATCACCTCATAAAGAAAGTGGACGGCCGAGGCCGTCCATTATTTTATCCCAATCTGACGATTTGTTCAATGGGCAGGGAGCACAGCGCTGCCTGGGCCTCGCTGCGCAGGCCGTGTTCGGCGTTGATGGCCTCCATAATGGGCCCCCGAAGGCTGGTGGGTACCACAATAGCCACAATCTCCCGCTCGGCCTTCAGCTCCACCTCATAGGCCTGTTCCAGCTCCTTTCGGCCGGACAGCCGCCCCTTGATGACAGTGCCCCCCCGGGCCCCGTGGGCCTTGGCGGTGGTCATCACGTCGTCGGTGCAGCCCCGGGCACACACCACCAAAATCAGGCTGTTTTCAGAGCGTTCCATATCATTGCCCTCCTCTTTTTCCTTCAAACTCTCTGCGTGGTAGGCGGCCAGATTGGCCACCAGGCTGTTCAGCCCAGACACGGGGATGGATACCACAATCCCGGCCCCGCCGGTGTGGCCCCGGAGCTCGTTGTCCAGGTCGTGGAGCAGCTTTTTGGCGGCGGAGGCGGCGGCAAAGCTGAGGAGCACATCCTTCTCGCTGGAGCCCAGGCCCAGAATGTCCATGATTTCCGAGGTGGCCGTGCCCTTGCCCGCGCACTGGATGTGGATGGGCACCTGCCGTTTGCGGTACAGCTTCAGCATAGCGGCGCCCTGGCCGCGCTCCACAATGGAGAGGATTACCTTCATTGCTTCCATTGCTTCCTCTCCTCTCAGTCAAAATAGAGGACCATGTCCTCCACCAGCTCCATACGGGAGCGCAGGCGGCGGCGGGCCAGCTTGTGGTGGATGATGCTGGACAGACCCATCACCTGAATGGTGACAAGGGGGGTCATAGCCACCATGGCCACGATGCCGAAGGCGTCGGTCATCATGTTGCCCCCCAGGGCATGGCAGGCCCCCTGGGCGAAGGGGAGAAGGAAGGTGGCCGTCATGGGTCCGCTGGCCACGCCGCCCGAGTCGAAGGCGATGCCGGTAAAGATGCTGGGCACCAGGAAGGTGAGGCCCAGGGAGATGGCGTAGCCGGGGATCAGCAGCCAAAAGATGTTCAGCCCGGTGAGCACCCGTATCATAGCCAGCCCCACAGAGACGCACACACCGATGGACATGGCCAGCCCCATGGCCCGCTGGGAGATGGAGCCGTTGGAAATCTCCTCCACCTGCTTGGTGAGGACCGAAACCGCAGGCTCCGCTTTGACAATGTAGTAGCCGATAAGCATACCGATGGGCACCAGCAGCCACTTGACCCCGTTGGCGATGGTGGCGCCGATGAGCTGGCCGGCGGGCATAAAGCCCACGTTGACCCCACATAGAAAGAGGACCAGGCCCAGATATGTATAGAGCAGGCCGGTGACAATTCGGATCAGCTGGCCCCGCTTAAACCGCCGGGTGAGGAGCTGAAAGACCAGAAACAGCCCGGCCACCGGCAGGAGGGCCATGGCTACCTCACGCAGGTAGGTGGGGAAGGACTGGATAAAGTACTGGGCCGCCTGGGCGGTGGTGGGGATGCTGGGAATAACGCTGAGGTGGGAGGCGGCCTCCTGGGGCTTATAGATGATGCCCAGCAGCAGCACGCACAGGATGGGCCCGATGGAGCACAGGGAGATCAGGCCGAAGCTGTCGCTGGCGGAATTTTTGTCGCTGCGGGTGGAGGCGATGCCCAGGCCCAGCGACATGATAAAGGGCACGGTGATGGGCCCGGTGGTGACGCCGCCCGAGTCGAAGGAGACCGGGATAAAATTCCCAGGGGCGGCGGCGGCCAGGGCGAAGACGGCGAAGTAAAGGACCAGCAGCATCCGTCGCAGGGGTACGCCTCTGCGGATGCGCACGGTGGCCGCCACCAGAAAGAGGCCCACGCCTACCGCCACGGTGACCACCAGCACCGTGCTGTTGATGGCGGGCACCTGCTTGGAGAGTACCTGAAGGTCGGGCTCCGCCATGGTGGTGAGTACGCCCAGCAGGAAGTAGACCGTCAGGGGGATAATCAGATGCCGGCTCTTGCTCAGGGTGGAGCCCACCCCCTCCCCCATGGGGATCATGGACATGTCCACCCCCAGGGTGAACAGCCCCATGCCCCCCACCAGCAGGATGGCCCCAAAGAGGAACAGCACCAGGGTGCCCGGGTCCAGGGGGGCGATGGTGATGGACAGCAGAAAAACAATGGCAGTTATAGGGAGCACAGAGGCCATCGACTCCCGGATCTTTTCCATCAGATGTCTGTTGATTCGCATGGGCTCCGCTCCTTATTTTATGAAGATAATGCCATTATACCGGAGGAACCGGGCGGTTCCTAGGTTCTTTATAGAATCTTTACACAGGATCTGCTTTTTTAACACAGACCGGTCTCAAAAATAAAGATTGTAATTTGGCCGGGAAGGAAATATAATAGGGACAGGAGACCTGCCAAAAAGAGAAGGAGGAACTTGAGATGGCAATGGAGTACAGAAACCTGATGGAGGACATTGTCCTGCAAAATTTAGACACAGTGATGGCGGCGGAGGGGGGCTGCACCTGCGACGCCTGCAAGTCAGACGTAGTGTCCTACGCCCTGAACCACCTGACCCCCCACTATGTGGCCACCCGGCAGGGCCGGCTGATGGTCAAGCTGCAAAGCTACGAGCTGCAGTCCCGGGCCGACGTGGTGGCCGCCGTCAGCGAGGCGGCGGTTATGGTAGCCAAGAACCCCCGCCACGGACGGGAATAACCGTGTCCATAGAAGCCGCTCCGCCTTTGGCGGAGCGGTCCTTTTATCGCAAAAACAGCCGCAGCAGCCGGTCCTTGCCGGGACTGTAGGGGGCGTATCGCACGGGCAGGTCCAGCAGGGTGGACTTCTTCACAACGCTTTTCCGGTGGGAGAAGGTTTCAAAGCTGTCCCGGCCGTGGTAGCTGCCCATCCCGCTGGCCCCCACGCCGCCAAAGCCCATGCGGCTGGTGGCCAGGTGGATGACGGTGTCGTTGATGCAGCCTCCGCCGAAGGAGGTCCGGCGGAGGAACCGCTCCTGGGTACTCTTTTCCTGGGAAAACAGATACAGGGCCAGGGGCCGGGGCCGGGCGTTGACGAAGTCCAGCGCCTCCCCGATCTGATCGAAGGTAAGGACGGGGAGCACCGGCCCGAAAATTTCCTCCTGCATCACAGGGTCCTCAGGGGACACGTTGTCCAGCACAGTGGGCTGGATTTTCAGCGTCTCCGGGTCGCCCCGCCCGCCGAAGACCACCTTGGCCGGGTCGATAAGCCCCATCACCCGGTCGAAGTGCTTCCGATTGACCATGCGGACATAACCGTCGTTGTCCAGGGGGTTCTCGCCGTACATCACGGTGATCCACCGCTGAACATAGGCCAGGAAAGGAGTCTTTACCCGCCGGTCGATGAGCAGGTAGTCGGGGGCCACGCAGGTCTGTCCGCAGTTGAGCAGCTTGCCGAAGACAAGGCGCTTGGCGGCCAGGTCCAGCCGGGCGGTGCTGTCCACAATACAGGGGCTCTTGCCCCCCAGCTCCAGGGTGACGGGGGTGAGGTGCCGGGCCGCCCGGGTCATCACCTCTTTGCCCACCTCCACCCCGCCGGTGAAGAAGATATAGTCAAATTTCTGGTCCAGCAGAGCCTGATTCTCCGCCCGTCCGCCCTCCACCACCGCGACAAACTCCGGCGGAAAGCACTCCGCCAGAATCCCCCGGAGGACCGCCGAGGTGGCGGGGGAGTAGGCCGAGGGCTTCACCACGCAGCAGTTGCCGGCGGCAATGGCCCCAATCAGGGGCTCGACAGTGAGCAGAAAGGGGTAGTTCCAAGGGGACATAATCAGGACAACCCCGTAGGGCTCGGATACGGTGAGGCTTTTGGCGGGAAACTGGGCCAGGGGGGTGAGGTGGGGCCGGTCGGCCATCCAGCGCCCCAGCCGCTTCTCCACAAAGGACAGCTCCGACAGGGTGAGGCCCACCTCGCACATGTAGCTCTCGGTGGGGGACTTGTTCAGGTCGGAGCGCAGGGCGGCGGTAATGTCCCCCTCGTGGGCCGTGATGGCCGCCCGCAGGCACTGGAGGGCTGCCCTGCGGGCGGACAGGGGGAGGGTGGCTCCAGTATTGAAATAGGCCCGCTGGGCCGACACAAGGGCTTGAATGTCCATAGGTTACCTCCTGAGGCTCCCTCTAAGAGGGAGCTGTCGCCGCCGAAGGCGGTGACTGAGGGAGTTTTCCGAAGGACTTCCCCCGTCACGGCTCCGCCGTGCCACCCCCCTCTAAAAAGGGGGGGCTTTTTTCCAGCATACCATAAAATGGTCTATCCGTCAAAAATTTATCTTGACAAGTTTCATGGCGGCTAGTATTATAATTTTAATAGTACTATATTTTTATCAATAGAAGAACGGAGGAGCGTATGATGAAACAAAAAAAGCCCCTGACGAAGGTGCAGTACCTGAAAAAATTCAGCCGGGCGGTGCGGTGGCGGCTGCCGCCCCAGGAGTCGGAGGAGGCCATCGCTGACTACCGGGAGCTGGTTTTCCAGCCGGAGCGGGACGAGGAAAAGCTGGTGGAGGAGCTGGGCACGCCTGCCCAGGCGGCCCACCTGATTACCGATGTGAAAACCTACCGCCGGTGGCTGGCGGTGTTCGCTGTGCTGGCCTTTGGGCTGTTTTTACAGACCAAATGGCTCTGGACAGCCAGAGGCGTGACGTTTAATGGAGCGCGCGTATGGTGGAATCCGGTGCTGGTCATGGTAATTGGCCTGCCCCTGTCTCTGTATTGGTTCAGAAAGCATGGACAGGAAAACGGTCCCCTGTCCAAGCGGCTGTTGATTACTTTGGCGGTTGTTGCCGTAGTCGGATGCGGAATCCTGTGCCGGCTCTGGCAATTGTCCGGAGTCAGCGTTTTTGACCAGTATCCGGGTGGGAGTTATGGGTTTGAAAGACAAGTATATTGGTTAAACACGGCGATGATGTGTGCGGGAGTTCTTATGGCTTTCGCTGGTGTCACTGGGCTGGTGCTGGCAAAGTGCCGTGACCGCCGGTGGCTGGCTCTGTATATCCTGTGTCTCACTGTGGGGGCGATACTTGGATTTATTATCTTTGTCATACACGCTATGGATATGACATTTGGCGCTCCAGAGCTGATGCGGACCTATGTGTTTAGCCATATCCTTCCCGTCGGTGTGATTGGCCTTATCGGAACGGGGGTGGCCCTGTGCTGAAGAAGGACCTGCTGGAGCTGTGCCTGCTCCAGCTGCTGGCGGGCGGGGACAAATACGGCTACGAGGTTCTCACCCCTCTGCGCACTGCCTTCCCGGACACCCAGGAGAGCGCCATCTACGCCCTGCTCCGGGGGCTGGGCAAGTCGGGCTGCACCCAGTGGTACATGGCTCCTGGCGGCGGGGGGCCGGACCGGAAATATTACAAACTCACCCCCGCCGGCCGGGGGCGGCTGGAGGAACTGCGGAGGGACTGGCGCAATATGCGGGACGCCATCGCCTCCTTCGGTGTGGAGTAAAATCATATTTACAAGGGGCTCAAACCGTGGTAGAATAGAAAACTGCGGGGAGATTTCCTGCAAATGATATGAAAATGAGGAGTGTTCCTTTATGAGCCGTATGGTCGGTACAGTATCCCGGGGCATCCGCACCCCCATCATCCGAAGCGGGGACGACCTGGTGGAGATCGTCACCAGCTCTCTGCTGGAGGCGGCAAAGGAGGACGGCTTTGCCATCCGGGACCGGGACATCGTGGCCATGACTGAGGCCATTGTGGCCCGCGCCCAGGGCAACTACGCCACCGTGGACCAGATCGCCGCCGACGTCCAAAGTGGGCTGGGCGGGGAGACGGTGGGAGTGATCTTCCCCATCCTCAGCCGCAACCGCTTTGCCATCTGCCTGCGGGGCATCGCCAAGGGGTGCAAAAAGATTGTCCTCATGCTCAGCTACCCCTCGGACGAGGTGGGCAACCACCTGATCAGCCTGGACGCGGTGGATGAGAAGGGCGTGGACCCCTACAAGGATGTCCTCACCCTGGAGCGGTACCGGGAGCTTTTCGGCTATGAGAAGCACCCCTTCACCGGTGTGGACTACGTGGCCTACTACCAGGAGCTGATTCAGGACTGCGGGGCCGAGGTGGAGATCATCTTTGCCAACGATCCCAGGGCCATCCTGCCCTACACCAAGTACGTCCTGTGTTGCGACATCCACACCCGCCAGCGCACCAAGCGGCTGCTCCGGGAGGCCGGGGCGGTGTCGGTCTACGGCCTGGACGATATCCTGATCCATTCGGTCAACGGCAGTGGGTACAACGAGAAGTACGGCCTGCTGGGCTCCAACAAGGCCACCGAGGAGCAGGTGAAGCTCTTTCCCCGGGACTGCCAGGGGCTGGTAGAGGCCATCCAGAAGCGGCTGCTGGAGAAGACCGGCAAGCATGTGGAGGTCATGGTCTACGGCGACGGCGCCTTTAAGGACCCGGTAGGGAAAATCTGGGAGCTGGCCGACCCGGTGGTCTCCCCAGCCTACACCGCCGGCCTGGAGGGAACCCCCAACGAGCTGAAGCTGAAATATCTGGCCGACAACGACTTTGCCGACCTGTCCGGTGAGGCCCTGAAGGAAGCCATCAAGGACCGCATCCACAAGAAGGACGGCAACCTGGTGGGCCAGATGGTGTCCGAGGGCACCACCCCCCGCCGCCTTACCGACCTGATCGGCTCCCTGTGCGACCTGACCTCCGGCTCCGGCGACAAGGGTACCCCGGTGGTCTTCATCCAGGGATATTTTGACAACTATACCACAGAATAAGGTGAAAGGACCGCCGCCCGGTGGGGCGGCGGTCCTTGATACTTTAGAGGTCTGCTGTCCAGCTGGGCGGCAGTTTTTTATTACTTCCGGGGATTGGCAATCGCGGCCTGGGCAGCAGCCAGCCGGGCGATGGGTACACGGAAGGGGGAGCAGGACACGTAGTCCAGCCCGATATCGTGGCAGAACATCACGGAGGAGGGATCGCCGCCGTGCTCGCCGCAGATACCCAGATGCACATTGGGGTTGGTGGAGCGGCCCCAGCGGCAGGCGTTGGCAATCAGGCGGCCCACACCGTGCTGGTCCAGACGGGCGAAGGGGTCCTGCTCGTAGATCTTCTTCTCGTAGTAGGCCTCCAGGAACTTGCCGGCGTCGTCCCGGGAGAAGCCGAACACCAGCTGGGTAAGGTCGTTGGAGCCGAAGGAGAAGAAATCGGAGTGGGGGGCAATGTCGTCGGCGCACATGGCGGCCCGGGGAATCTCGATCATGTTGCCCACCTTATACTTCATGTCGGAGCCGGCCTCTTTGATGAGCTCATCGGCCACGCTGGTGACGATGTTCTTCACATAGGCGAACTCCTTCAGCTCGCCCACCAGGGGAATCATGATCTCAGGGACCATAGTCCACTCTGGGTGGCGGGCCTGGACGGCCAGGGCAGCCTTGATGACGGCACGGGTCTGCATCCGGGCGATCTCCGGGAAGGTGACGCTCAGGCGGCAGCCGCGGTGGCCCATCATGGGGTTGAACTCGTGGAGGCTGGCAATAATGGCCTTGATATCGGCCACGGACTTGCCCATATCCCTGGCCATCAGCTCAATGTCCTCCTCCTCGGTGGGCACGAACTCATGGAGCGGGGGGTCCAGGAAGCGGACGGTCATGGGACGGCCCTCCAGGGCCTCGTACATGGCCTCGAAGTCGCCCTGCTGCATGGGCTCCAGCTTGGCCAGAGCCTTCTCCCGCTGCTCCACGGTGTCGGAGCAGATCATCTCCCGGATGGCGGGGATGCGGTCGGCCTCGAAGAACATGTGCTCAGTGCGGCACAGGCCGATGCCCTGGGCGCCGAATTTCACGGCCTGGGCGGTGTCCCGGGGGTTGTCGGCGTTGGTGCGGACGCCCATCTGGCGGTACTTGTCCGCCCAGGCCATGATCCGGCCAAACTCGCCGGAGATGGAGGCGTCCACGGTGGGGATGGCCTCGCCGTAGATGTTGCCGGTGGAGCCGTCCAGGGAGATCCAGTCGCCCTCCTGGTAGGTCTTGCCGTCCAGCTCGAACTTCTTGTTCTCCTCGTCCATCTTGATGGCGCCGCAGCCGGACACGCAACAGGTGCCCATGCCCCGGGCCACCACGGCGGCGTGGGAGGTCATGCCGCCCCGGACGGTGAGGATGCCCTGGGAGGCCACCATGCCCTCGATGTCCTCGGGGGAGGTCTCCAGCCGGACCAGACAGACCTTCTCGCCCCGGGCAGCCCACTCCTTTGCGTCGTCGGCGGTGAAGACGATCTTGCCGCAGGCGGCGCCGGGGGAGGCGGGCAGAGCGGTGGCGATGGGGGTGGCCTTCTTCAGGGCGGCGGGGTCAAACTGGGGATGGAGCAGGGTGTCCAGATTGCGGGGGTCGATCATGGCCACCGCCTTCTTCTCGTCGATCATGCCCTCGTCCACCAGATCGCAGGCGATCTTCAGGGCGGCGGCGGCGGTGCGCTTGCCGTTGCGGGTCTGGAGCATGTAGAGCTTGCCGTGCTCCACGGTGAACTCCATGTCCTGCATGTCCCGGTAGTGGTCCTCCAGCTTCTTGCACACGTCGGTGAACTGGGCGAAGGCCTCGGGGAACTTCTCAGCCATCTCCTGGATGGGCATGGGGGTGCGCACGCCGGCCACCACGTCCTCGCCCTGGGCGTTGGTGAGGAACTCGCCCATCAGCTTCTTCTCGCCGGTGGCGGGGTTGCGGGTGAAGGCCACGCCGGTGCCGCAGTCGTCGCCCATGTTGCCGAAGGCCATGGACTGGACGTTGACGGCGGTGCCCCAGGAGCCGGGGATATCGTTCATGCGGCGGTAGACAATGGCACGGGGGTTGTTCCAGGAGCGGAAGACGGCCTTGATGGCCCCCATCAGCTGCTCCTTGGGGTCGGAGGGGAAGTCAGCTCCGATCTTCTCTTTGTACTCGGCCTTGAACTGGTTGGCCAGGGTCTTCAGGTCGTCGGCATCCAGCTCCACGTCCTGGGTGACACCCTTCTTCTCCTTCATCTCGTCGATGAGCTGCTCAAAGTACTTCTTGCCCACCTCCATGACCACGTCGGAGTACATCTGGATGAAGCGGCGGTAGCAGTCCCAGGCCCAGCGGGGATTGTTGGACTGCTTGGCGATGACCTCCACCACCTGCTCATTCAGGCCCAGGTTCAGGATAGTGTCCATCATACCGGGCATGGAGGCCCGGGCGCCGGAACGGACGGAGACCAGCAGGGGGTTCTCCATGTCGCCGAACTTCTTGCCGGTGATCTCCTCCAGCTTGTCGATATACTCCATGATCTGGGCCTGGATCTCGTCGTTGATCCTCTCGCCGTCCTCATAGTACTGGGTGCAGGCCTCGGTGGTGATGGTGAAGCCTTGGGGGACGGGCATGCCGATGTTGGTCATCTCGGCCAGGTTGGCGCCCTTGCCGCCCAGCAGGTTGCGCATGTTGGCGTTGCCCTCGGAGAAGAGGTACAAGAATTTCTCAGCCATTGGTAAACATCATTCCTTTCTAGCGTATACGGCGCCCCGGAGCGGGGGCGTCAGAAACCGCGACTAGAAAAATTGTCCGCAGTTTCTGTAATACCGTGCATAACATTATACAGACGTATCAAGGATTTTTCAAGGCCGTTTATGAACTTTTCTATAGAAATTCCAATCTAAATTTTGTTGAAAAAGGCGGTTAAAGGCGCTATAATTATAATAGGAGAGAATTTTATTTCAGCAGGGAGAGGCGATTACCATGACAAATGAGCTGAAGCAGCTGCTGGCGCTGTATCTGCTGGCCGTCAATCTGGCCGTCCTTCTTCTGATGGGCGTTGACAAGCGCCGGGCCAGACAGAACGCCTGGCGGATATCGGAGCGGGCTCTGTTTCTCCCCGCCCTCCTGGGCGGGGCCCTGGGCGGCACCCTGGGGATGCGGATGTTCCACCACAAGACCAGGCACTGGTACTTCCGCTTTGGCTTTCCCCTGCTGCTGGCCCTCCAGCTGGCAGGGCTCCTCTGGCTGGCCCTTCGGCCCTGACCAGCTCCGGGCAAAACGAATCCAGGAAGAGACTGAAATTGCACCCCAGTCCTATGGCCAAAGTGACATAAATCGATGATTTTTTTGCCTTTATGGGATATTACAAACTTCCGCTGGAAACAAGGGGCTTTTTCTCTAATGCACCAAACTTCAAAAATGCAAGTCAGATTTTGTTGACTTGCATTTTTCTTTATGCTATAACTTTAATACGCTAAGGTATTAGCTTGAGCGGATGGCAAGCGGCCGGGCGCAACGAATCTACGGAGAGGATTGATATTATGAATATTCAAAACGAGTATCTGAACGGTCTGATGGAGCGAGTCGTCAAACGAGACCCTGCCGAGCCGGAATTTCATCAGGCGGTGCGGGAGGTCCTTACCTCTCTGGCCCCTGTGGCCAACGCCCGTCCCGAATTGATTAAGGAGGGCGTCATGGACTGCCTGGTGGAGCCCGAGCGCACCATCAAGTTCCGGGTCCCCTGGGAGGACGACAGGGGTGAGATCCACGTCAACCGGGGCTACCGCATCCAGTTCAACAGCGCCATCGGCCCCTACAAGGGGGGCCTGCGCTTCCACCCCTCAGTGAACGAGAGCATCATCAAGTTTTTGGGCTTTGAGCAGACCTTCAAAAACAGCCTCACCGGCCTGCCCATCGGCGGCGGCAAGGGCGGCTCCGACTTCGACCCCAAGGGCAAGTCCGAGGCCGAGGTCATGCGCTTCTGCCAGTCCTTTATGAACGAGCTGTTCAAGTATATTGGCCCCGACACCGACGTGCCCGCCGGCGACATCGGCGTGGGCGCCCGGGAGATCGGCTATCTCTTCGGCCAGTACAAACGGCTGCGCAACGAGTTCACCGGCGTGCTCACCGGCAAGGGCCTCACCTACGGCGGCTCCCTGGCCCGGAAGGAGGCCACCGGCTACGGCCTGTGCTATCTGGCCGACTGCCTCCTCAAGGACAACGGCAAGAGCTTCGAGGGGGCCACCGTGGTGGTATCCGGCTCGGGCAATGTGGCCATCTACGCCTGTGACAAGGCCACCCAGCTGGGCGGCAAGGTGGTGGCCATGTCCGACTCCAACGGCTATATCTACGACAAGGACGGCATTGATCTGGACCTGATGAAGCAGATCAAGGAGGTGGAGCGGGCCCGCATTAAGGAGTACGCCGCCCGCAGGCCGGGCGCGGAGTACCACGAGGGCTGCGTCAACATCTGGAACATCCCCTGTGACATCGCCCTGCCCTGCGCCACCCAGAACGAGCTGCCCCTGGAGGGCGCCAAAGCCCTGATAAAAAATGGCTGCTTCGCCGTGGTCGAGGGGGCCAACATGCCCTCCACCCCCGACGCCATGGACGCCCTTCAGGAGGCCGGCGTGCTCTTCGCCCCCTCTAAGGCCGCGAACGCCGGCGGTGTGGCGGTATCCGCTCTGGAGATGAGTCAGAACTCCATGCGTTTCTCCTGGACCTTCCAGGAGGTGGACGACCGGCTCAAGACCATCATGACCGACCTGTATCACAACGCCGCCCGGGCCGCCGAGCAGTTCGGCATGGCGGGCAACCTGGTGGCCGGGGCCAACATCGCCGGCTTTCTGAAGGTGGCCGACTCCATGTTGGCCTACGGCCTGGTGTAAGGAGGGGAGACTATGAACAACTACGCCCACCGCGTATTGGAACGCCTCCGCCAGAAGTATCCCAGCGAGGAGGAGTACCTCCAGTCGGTCCAGACCTGGCTGGAGATGATCGACCCCGCCCTGGACGACCCCCGCTATGAGAAGCTGGACCTGCTCACCCGCATGGTGGAGCCCGAGCGGATGGTCACCTTCCTGGTGCCCTGGGTGGACGACCAGGGGAACGCCCACACCAACCACGGCTACCGGGTGCAGTTCAACAGCGCCATCGGCCCCTACAAGGGAGGCCTGCGGTTCCACCCCTCGGTGAACGCCAGTGTGGTGAAGTTTTTGGGCTTTGAGCAGACCTACAAAAATGCCCTCACCGGCCTGCCCATCGGCGGAGCCTCGGGCGGCGCCGACTTCGACCCCAGGGGCAGGAGCGACCGGGAGATCATGCGCTTCTGCCAGTCCTTCATGAATGCCCTGTACCGCTATATCGGCGCGGACACCGACATCCCCGCCGGCGACATCGGCGTGGGGGCCAAGGAGATCGGCTACCTCTACGGCCAGTACAAGCGTCTGCTGGGCAAGGCGGAGAGCTCCGCCCTCACCGGCAAGGGCCTCACCTACGGCGGCAGCAAGGTCCGCCTGGAGGCCGCCGGCTCGGGCACCGTCTACTTCCTGGACCGGATGGTGGGCAGCCAGGGGGACACCCTGGAGGGCAAGACCATCGCGGTCTCGGGCTTCGGCAATATGAGCTGGGGGGTGTGCCGCAAGGCGGCCCAGCTGGGTGCGAAGGTGGTCACCCTCTCCGGCCCCGACGGCTATGTCTACGACCCCGAGGGGATTACCGGCCAGGAGAAGCTGGACTATTTGCTGGAGATGCGGGACAGCGGCAAGGACAAGGTCTCCGCCTACGCCCGCCGGTTCGGGGTGGAGTTCTTCCCCGGCAAGAAGCCCTGGGAGGTCAAAACCGATATTGCCATCCCCTGCGCCACCCAGAACGAGCTGGACGTAGAGGACGCCATCTCCATCCTGGCCAACGATGTGCGCTACTATGTGGAGGGGGCCAACATGCCCGCCACCACCCAGGCCATGAAGCTGCTCCGTCTCAGCCCCAAGGTGCTCACCGCGGGGGCCAAGGCCTCCGGCTCGGGCGGCGTGGCGGTGTCCGCCCTGGAGATGGCCCAGAACTCCATCCGCTACAACTGGACCCGCAGCGAGGTGGACGAGAAGCTGCGCCAGATTATGGGCAGCATCTACGACGCCTCCGCCGCCGCCGCCGCGGAGTACGGCCTGGGGGAGGACCTCATCGCCGGAAACGACATCGCCGCCTTTAAAAAGATATCTGAGGCCATGATCGCTCAGGGCCTGTAAAGAAAGCATGTGCCGCCCGTCGGGCGGCACATGCTTTTTTATTCTGTGGTGTAATTGTCAAAATAACCCTGGATCAGCACCACCGGAGTCCCCTTGTCCCCCGAGCCGGAGGTCAGGTCGCACAGGGAGCCAATCAGGTCGGTCAGCCGCCGGGGGGTGGTGCCCTCCGACACCATCTGTCCCACCAGGTCCCCGTCCTTCTTGTGGATGCGGTCCTTGATGGCCTCTTTCAGCGCCTCGCCGGACAGATGGGCGAAGTCGTTGTCGGCCAGATACTTCAGCTTCAGCTCGTTGGGGGTGCCCTCCAGACCGGCGGTGTAGGCCGGGGAGACCACCGGGTCGGCCAGCTCCCAAATTTTGCCCACCGGGTCCTTGAAGGCGCCGTCGCCGTAGACCATGACCTCCACATGGCTGCCGGTCTCCTCCAGCAGCCGCTTCTGAATGGCCTCCACCAGCCCCTGGCAGTCCCGGGGAAACAGCTTTACCTTCTCCTCGGTGGACTTGTTGGAGCCCAGCAGGCCGTATTTCTCATTACAGCCGCTGCCGTCAACCGGGGCGTTCAGAATCTCGTCCAGACCAAAGACCCGCTGGGCTCCGGCGGCCTTCAGCAGCCGCTTGGTGCGCTGACGGGTGTGAATGTCGCAGCACAGCACATCCCTGGTATAGGGCAGGATGGCCCGGGGATCGTTGGCAAAGATGATCTCCACCTCCGCCCCGCAGCCCTCAATCAGCTCCTGGTAGTAGGCCACGTAGTCCACGCCGGTGAAGGGGTGCTTCTCATAGCCGAAGAGCTCCCGGTATTTCTCCAGGGTGAGGATGTCCTTGTAGGGGTCCACCCCCTTCTCATCCACCGCGTCCAGGCTGATGAGGTGGTTGCCCACCTCGTCGGAGGGGTAGCTGAGCATGAGGACAACCTTTTGCGCCCCCTTGGCGATGCCCCGCAGGCAGATGGCAAAGCGGTTGCGGCTGAGGATGGGGAAGATCACGCCGATTGTCTCGCCGCCCAGCTTGGCCCGGACGTCGGCGGCAATGTTGTCCACCGAGGCGTAATTGCCCTGGGCCCGGGCGACAATGGCCTCAGTCATGGCCACAATGTCCCGGTCCCGGACGGTAAAGCCGTCCTCCCTGGCGGCCTCCAGCAGGGAGCTGGTAACCATCTCCACCAGATCGTCACCGCTGCGGATGATGGGGGTGCGGATGCCCCGGGAAACTGTACCGACCATACGGCTCATAAAGGAACACTCCTCGTTTTCATATCATCTGCGGAGGAAATCCTCCACAGTGATACATAATACCACGATTTTGGCCGGTTGTAAATATGATTTTGGGCTGTTGCTCCCCCAAAGCCTCCCTTCGCAAAAGGAGGTGGCATTTGCGCAGCAAATGACGGAGGGTTTTCTCAAAAGAAACCCCCACCCGGCTTCGCCGGGAGCCCCCTTGAGAAGGGGGCCTTTTTTCTACTCCACCCCAAAGGAGGCGATGGCGTCCCGCATGTTGCGCCACTGGTCCCGCATTTCCTCCAGCCGGGCCTGCCCCGCAGAGGTTATCCGGTAGTATTTCCGGTCCGGCCCGCCGCCCCCGGGGGCCATATACCAGGAGGTGAGCCCCGACTTCCCCAGCCCCCGGAGGAGGGCGTAGATGGCGCTCTCCTGGGTGTCCGGAAAGGCGGCACGGAGGGGAGTGAGCACCTCATAGCCGTATTTATCCCCCTGGGAGAGGAGCTGGAGCAGACACAGCTCCAGCAGGTCCTTCTTCAGCACAGGGCCACCCCCGTTCCGATCAGGCCCGCAGCCCCGATGGGGATCAGGCGGGCAAACAGGTAGGACTGGGCGGAACTGCGAACAGCATATCCTATGTCTATACTTCTACAGAAAAAAATTATAAAGCCACATACTGCCGCCACCGTAACGGCCAGCGTGTATAGGGCCAGCCACCTGCGATCATAGCACTTGGCTAATATCAGCCCAGCCAAAGCAATCAGAGCGCATATCATTCCGCCATTGATAATCAGCTCCCGCTGCAAGATGACCTGCCAGGGGATGATGAGGGGATATCTCTCCACATAACTATCCAAAAAGCTCGAATCAAATACATACCAGTTCCATGCCATTGTTCCCGCGCCAAAAGCCAGCACCACAACCAGAGCCAGCACCAGCCGCTTGGACAGTGGCCCATTTTTCTGTCCGTACCGCCGGAACCAGTACAGGGACAGCGCCAGCCCCACCGCCATCACCCACACAGGATACCACCACTGGTCAGCAAAGCTGAAGTAGAAACTGCTATGACCCATCCAGGCCCACTTGGCCAGCAGGAACAGGCCGAAGGCCAATACAGCGAAGATTTTCAGCCACCGGCGGTATGCCTTCACATCGGTGAGCAGGTGGGCCGCCTGGACAGGCTCGCCCAGCTCCTCCACCAGCTTGGATTCGTCCCGCTCCGGCTGGAAAACCAGCTCCCGGTAGTCTGCGATGGCCTCCTCCGACTCCTGGGGCGGCAGACGCCACCGCACCGCCCGGCTGAATTTTTTCAGGTACTGCTCCTTGGTCAGGGGTCTTTGCTGTTTCATCATGCACTCCTCCACCCTTCTAGTAATAAAAATACAGTACTGTTAAAAACATAATACCAGCCCCCGCGAAGCCTGTCAAGAGAAATTTTTGACGGACAGGCCATTTTATGGTATGCTATGTACGTCCTGTAGGGCAAGGGCTCTGCCCTTGCCTCTTTCCAAGGCGGTAACCTGATTAGGCAAGGGCAGAGCCCTTGCCCTACACAACGTTATCCGCGATTACCCGGAATTGCCTTCACGGATTCACAGGAGGTAACCTATGGACATCCAAGCCCTTGTGACAGCCCAGCGGGCCTATTTCAATACCGGAGCCACCCTCCCCCTGTCCGCCCGCAGGGCGGCCCTCCAGCGCCTGCGGGAGGCCATCAAAGCCCACGAGGGAGACATTACCGCCGCTCTGCACTCCGACCTGAACAAATCCCCCGCTGAGAGCTACATGTGCGAGGTGGGCATGACACTGGCCGAGCTGAGCTATGTGGCCCGGCATCTGGCCGGCTGGACCCGGGACAGGTGGCATCTCACCCCGCTGGCCCAGTTCCCCGCCCGGAGCTTTACCGTGTCGGAGCCCTACGGGGTTGTCCTGATTATGTCCCCATGGAATTACCCCTTCATGCTCACTATGGAGCCCCTCATCGGGGCCATCGCCGCCGGAAACTGCTGCACGGTGAAGCCCTCGGCCTACTCCCCCGCCGTCTCCGCGGTCATCCGGGATATTCTGTCAAACTGCTTCCCTCCGGAGCACGTCGCCGTTGTGGAGGGCGGAAGGGCGGAGAATCAGGCCCTTCTGGACCAGAAATTTGACTATATTTTCTTTACCGGCGGGGTGGCGGTGGGCCGGGAGGTCATGTCCAGGGCGGCCAGGCACCTCACCCCGGTCACCCTGGAGCTGGGCGGCAAGAGCCCCTGTATTGTGGACGCTACCGCCAGGCTGGACCTGGCCGCCAAACGGCTGGTATTCGGCAAGCTGCTCAACTGCGGACAGACCTGCGTGGCCCCCGACTATCTGCTCATCCACCGGCGCGTGAAGGAGGAATTTCTGGCCCATCTCAAAAAATGGATCGCCGCCCAGTATGGCGGCGACGCCTTGGACAACGACGGCTATGTCCGCATGGTCAACCGGAGGCATTTCGAGCGGGTGATGGGCCTGATTGATCCGGCAAAGGTGGTCTTGGGCGGCAGAGGCGACCTGGACACCCTGAAAATCCAGCCCACTGTACTGGACAACGTCTCCCCCGAAGATCCCGTTATGCAGGAGGAAATCTTCGGTCCTGTCCTCCCTGTTCTCACCTTCAACCATATCCAGGAGGCGGCCGACTTCGTCCGCGCCCGGCCCCGCCCCCTGGCCCTGTATCTGTTCTCCCAGGACAAGGAGGTCCAGGAGCTGTTTCTCCGCCGGACCTCCTTCGGGGGCGGGTGCATCAACGACACCATCATCCATCTGGCCACCAGCCGCCTCCCCTTCGGCGGCGTGGGCAACAGCGGCATGGGCAGCTACCACGGCCGCCAGAGCTTCGACACCTTCTCCCACACAAAGAGCATCGTCAAGAAGGCGGTCTGGATGGACCTGCCCGTCCGGTATGCCCCATACACGCCCTTGAAGAGCAAGCTGCTGCGGCTGTTTCTGCGTTAAAAATGTCAGCCCCGCAAAACGCAGGGCTGACAGTTCAATTCCGTCCGTGACGGGGATTTTTCGCCACCATGACGGTCGCTTCACTGATCGCGGCCACCACATCGGCCCGGGACTGCATCTCGTAGCTCTTCAGCTTGACCATCAGCCGGCCCTGCCGGGTGGCCACATAGTGGGGGGGCAGGTGATTCAGGGTATAGGCGATCACATCCGATTTGCAGGAATCGCAGGTACACCCGCCTTCCGCCGCCATCACCACATCCAGGTTCTGGAGCACAATGTCCTCCATCAGATTTCTGTATTCCACGGCCATCTCCATAATCCTCCTATCTTTATGGTCCTCTGTGTCCATTATATTTCTTTTTTGCTAAAAATACAATCCTTATTTTTTCCCGTGTTAAAAAGTCCGGCGGCGCATAAAGATTCTATAAAGGGTCTAGGAAGCACCGCTTTTCTCCGCTATAATGGAATCCAGCAGAAAGGAGTGGAGGCTCGTTGCGTCTTAACAAACAGCTGACAGAAAAAACCCGGGAGTCCATGGCCTCTGTACTCCCCATCACCGCCATAGTGTTTCTGCTGTCCATCACCATCGCCCCTCTGGACCCGGGCACCCTGGTGCTCTTCCTCTTCGGCGCCATCCTGCTGGTGGGCGGCATGGGACTGTTTACCCTGGGCGTGGATATGTCGATGATCCCCATGGGGGAGGGCGTGGGTGTCACCATCAGCAAGAGCAAGCACCTGATTGTCCCCGTCGCCGTCTACTTTCTCCTCGGCGTACTCACCACTATGGCGGAGCCAGACCTCCAGGTGCTGGCCAACCAGGTGCCCGCCATTGACAATATCGTGCTGATTCTCACGGTGGCGGTGGGGGTTGGCCTCTTTCTGGTGGCGGCCACCCTGCGCATCCGCAGAGGCATCCCCCTGCGCCGGCTGCTGCTGATTTTTTACTTCGCCGTGTTTGCCCTGGCCGCCCTGGCTCCGGGCAACTTTATCCCCGTGTCCTTCGACTCGGGCGGCGTCACCACCGGCCCCATTACCGTCCCCTTTATCATGTCCCTGGGCCTGGGAATTGCCTCCACCCGCAGCGACAAAAACTCCGCCAGCGACAGCTTCGGCCTCATCTCCCTGTGCTCCATCGGCCCCATCCTCTGTGTGCTGCTCCTGGGCATCATCTACAGGCCCCAGGAGGCGGCCTCCCACCTGAGCGTAATCCCCTCCATCCCCAACACGGCTCAGGCCGCCCGCTATTTTACCCAGTCCTTCCCCACCTATTTTGAGGAGGTGGCCCGGGCTCTGCTCCCCATCGCCGGGCTGTTTCTGGTCTTTCAGGCCATTACCCGGCGCTTCAAGCGGGGCCAGCTGATGCGCATTGCCACCGGACTGCTCTATACATACATCGGGCTGGTCCTCTTCCTGTGCGGAGTTAATGTAGGCTTTATGCCCGCCGGCCAGCTCATCGGCGCCACCATCGCCACCGGCGCCTCCAAGTGGCTCCTGGTCCCCATTGGTATGCTCATCGGCTACTACATCGTCAAGGCCGAGCCCGCCGTCGCCGTCCTTACCAAGCAGGTGGAGGAGGTCTCCAACGGCTCCATCTCCCACAAAGCTATGGGGCTGGCCCTGTCCATCGGCGTGTGTGTATCTGTAGGTCTGGCCATGGTGCGGGTGCTCACCGGCCTGAATATTTTCTGGCTGCTGATCCCCGGCTACGCCATCTCTCTGGGCCTCACCTTCCTGGTGCCCAGCATCTTTACCGGCATCGCCTTCGACTCCGGCGGAGTGGCCAGCGGCCCCATGACCGCCACCTTCCTGCTCCCCTTCGCGCAGGGGGCCTGCCATGCCCTGGGGGGCAACATGATGACCGACGCCTTTGGTATCGTGGCCATGGTGGCTATGACCCCCCTTGTCACCATCCAGGTAATGGGTCTGTCCAGCGTGGTGCGCCACAAGCTGGCCCGCCGCCGTCTGCGCTCCCGCATGGAGCGGGTGGAGGACATGGTCCTCTACTTCGATTGAGAGGAGTCTGTCCATGGAAGCAATGAAAATAATCCTCTCCATCGTGGAGCGGGGACAGGGCACCGCAATACAGCGGCTCTACCGCAAGCGGCAGGTACCCATTCACCTCCAATGTCCCGGAAAGGGCACCGCCACCTCAGAGATTATGGACATTCTGGGCCTGGGGTCCAGCGAAAAGGACGTGGTGGTCAGCTTTGCCGCCGCCTCGGCAGCAAAAAAGCTGCTCCACGACCTGGATAACGAGCTCTGGGGACACACCGGCGGAGCCGGGATTGTGGTTGCGATTCCCATATCCGGCCTGAACAGCCTGATCGCCAATCTGGCCGCCTACCACGCCGAGAGCCTGAAACAGAAGGAGGGGAATGAGATGGAGCGTACCGAAAACAGCCTGATTCTGGTGGTGTGCGCCCGGGGCTGTACCGACGATGTGATGTCCACCGCCAAGGCCCGCGGGGCCCGGGGCGGAACAGTCATTAAGGGCCGGCTGTCCGGCCTGGAGGAGCTGGAACAGGCCTATGAGGTGGAGCTGAAGCCAGAGCGGGAAATTGTGGCCATTGTAGTCCCCACCGAGCTTCGGGGGCCCATTATGGAGGCCATCAACGCCGAACACGGCCTGCGCAGCGAGGCCCAGGCGGTACTGTGTTCCCTGCCCATTGAACAAATTGTCCGACTGTGATAGAATAGTGGACGGCCGTTGGCCGTCCATTTTTTTTGGGGAAAGGGTCTGCTTTTATGGAAACGCTACAACTGATTGACGCCTGCGAGGAGAAGCACTTTTGTGATATGTCCCTCCTCCACGCCCTGGGCTGGCGGACCGCCTACCGGGACAGCATCCCGGCCGGCTATCTGGACCGTGAGATCACTGACGACCGTTGGGTGCCGGTATTTCGCCAAAATTACAAAGAAGGTGTCTACCAGGGCCTCTTGCTGTATGACGGGGAGCAGCCCCTGTGCTGTGCCACCTACGGCCCTGCTCGGGTGGATCAGGCCGCCGGGGACACCATCTGCAATTTCAGCTCCCCCGACCTGGCCGCCTGGGGGGAGCTGGTCTCCCTCTACAGCCACCCGGACCACTGGGGACAGGGGCACGGCTCCGTCGTGATGGAGGAGGTCCTCCGCCGTCTGAGCGCGGCGGGCTATCCCGGCTGTTTCCTGTACGTCCTCCGGGAGAACGACCGCGCCCGGCGGTTCTACGAAAAGCACGGCTTTGCCTGGGACGGACACAGCCTGGAGGTGGCACTGACACAGGACACGGCATTGACCGATTTGCGGTACTGCAAAACCTTTTAAGAGGAATAACGCCCCCTTTCCCCTGGAGTACATCGAAAAACTCACAGCCCTGATGGGCGGCTCGGGCAGTATGACGGAATAACATGAAAGCAGCTGTCCACGCTTGGACAGCTGCTTTTCTTTGAGAGAAGTATTATGCCAGCAAATCCGCTGTGAAATTCGTTCCCTCCAGCTTCAGCTTCTTCAAAGCAGTCAGACCGGACAGCATATTATAGTCCTCGATATAAACATTTTGAACGGTCAAGGAACGAAGCCGCTTCATGCGCCCCAGCGCAGTCCAGTCCCCCGGACTGTAATAGAAATGCGAGGATAAGGCAGGCAGGGCGTCCAAATCCGTCAGGAGGTACTTCCCGCGCCAAAGAATATGCGTCCCAAGGTAGGGCGAATTGTAATAATTGGGACTGTCTACCACCAAAGTCTTGAGTTGAAAGAGATCATCTGGTATCTGTGGCAGTTTTCCAGTTGTACGACAAATGGACTCCGCCAACAGAGGAGAGAGCGGAATTGCGCCCCGGGCTTCGCCGCTCTTTCGTGTGTCCTCCGCAATTTTTGCGTGATCCGAATAAATACACTCCAAAAAAGGCGGTTCCCAAGGTAAGTCCTCTTTGTCATAATGCTGATCAAGATATTGGAACATGGCCAGTTTCGTGCCACTCTCTATCGGATAGACATAGAGAACGCGCCCCAATTGCTCTGGCCGCGCATTTTTGTCCCCATTCGGAATTTTCAAATCGTGTCGTCTCCATATTCCTGCATCAATTTCTTCTTTGCATCGACGCAGGGATTCCAGGTAATTCATACTTGACCCTCCTGACAAAGCAAACCCTGCTTTACATAAGTAAAAGCGGAACAACTAATAAAGCTGTTCCGCTTCGTGTAGGCACTACCTATCTTCCCGGTCCGTCTCCAGACAAGTATTTTCGGCAGAAGCGAGCTTAACTTCCGTGTTCGGAATGGGAACGGGTGGACCCTCGCCCTAATCAGCACCTACTATTTTAAT
>Ga0209064_1002239_pt1 | contig 22879 bp, 24 predicted proteins | sample Inofromicrocosms_FD_187498 | JGI IMG/M metagenome (GOLD analysis project Ga0209064, IMG submission 187498) | Mouse cecum microbial communities from Vienna, Austria - Inoculum for glucosamine and mucus D2O microcosms (SPAdes) (version 2) | ecosystem: Host-associated > Mammals > Digestive system >... | reverse complement strand
CGACATCGACGCCAACGGCATCGTCAACGTGTCCGCCAAGGACCAGGGCACCGGCCGGGAGCAGCACATCACCATCACCTCCTCCACCAACATGAGCAAGGAGGAGATCGACAAGGCCATGCGGGAGGCAGAGCAGTTCGCCGCCGAGGACAAGAAGGCCCGGGAGGCCGCCGACATCCGCAACGCCGGCGACCAGACCGCCTATCAGGTGGAGAAGACCCTGGGCGAGGTGGGCGACAAGATCCCCGCCGAGGATAAGGCCAAGGTCCAGGCCGCTCTGGACCACCTGAAGGAGACCCTGAAGGGGGCCGACATCAACGCCATCAAGGACGCCACCGAAGCCGTCAATAAGGAGTTTGCCGAGGTGGGCTCCAAGATTTACGGCCAGACGGGAGGTCAGGCCGGTCCCGGTCCCGACATGGGCGGCGCAGGCTTTACCGGTGGTCAGCAGCAGTCCGGCCCCGCCGGCGACGGCGTGGTGGATGCCGACTACGAGGTCATCGACGACGATCAGAAATAAGACAAAACCAGCCTTCCCCCTCCGGGGGGAAGGTGTGGTTTGTTAAAAAGCCTCCCTCCCAGAGGGAGGTGGCACGGCGAAGCCGTGACGGAGGGAGTCCGCAAACGGGAAACTCCCTCAGTCACCGCCTTCGGCGGCGACAGCTCCCTCAGAGAGGGAGCCTTTTAAGCCAAGAGGTGATAACATATGGCGGAACAAAAACGAGATTATTATGAGGTCCTGGGCCTGTCAAAAGGGGCGTCGGAGGAGGAGCTGAAAAAGGCCTACCGCAAGCTGGCCAAGAAGTACCACCCCGACGTAAACCCCGGCGACAAGGACGCGGAGGCCAAATTCAAGGAGATCAACGAGGCCTACGGCATCCTGTCCGACCCGGAGAAAAAGGCCCGGTATGACCAGTTCGGCTTTGCTGGAGTGGACCCCAGCTACGGCGGCGGGGGCGGCGGCTTTGGCTTCGATATGGGGGACATCGACCTGGGCGACATTTTTGGCTCCTTCTTCGGCGGAGGCTTTGGAGGCTTCGGCGGGGGCAGCTCCCGGCGTAACGGGCCCCAGAAGGGGGAGAGCCTGCGGGTCAACCTGGCCCTCACCTTCGAGGAGGCGGCCTTCGGCTGCACCAGGGAAATTGAGCTCAGCCGCACCGAGACCTGCGAGGAGTGCAAGGGCTCAGGCTGCGCGGCGGGCACCACCGCCGAGACCTGTCCCGACTGCCGGGGGGCCGGCCAGGTGCGCATCCAGCGTGGGGCGGGCGGCTTTGCCTTCTCTACCACCACCTCCTGCTCCAAGTGCCGGGGTACGGGCAAGCTTATCCACACCCCCTGCAAGAAGTGCGGCGGGGCGGGGAGCGTGCGGAAGAAACAGCGCGTTTCCGTCACCATCCCGGCGGGTATCGACGACGGCCAGGCCGTCTCCATGCGGGGTCAGGGCAACGCAGGGACCAACGGCGGTCCCGCCGGCGATCTGCTGGTGCGGGTCCAGATCAAGCCCCACCCCCAGTTCCAGCGGGAGGGCACCACTGTGCTGTATGAGTGCCCGGTGAGCTTCTGCCAGGCGGCTCTGGGGGCCGAGCTGGAGATTCCAACCATCGACGGAAAGGTGAAGTACAGCCTCCCCGCCGGCACCCAGACAGGCACCACCTTCCGCCTGCGGGGGAAGGGTATCCCCGAGCTGCGGGGCGGCCGCCGGGGGGACCAGTACGTTACTGTGAAGGTACAGGTGCCCACCTCTCTCAACGCGGAGCAGAAATCGGCTCTGCACGCCTTCGCCGCCGCCATGGGCGAGGAGGCTCCCGAGGGGGGGCTGAAGGGGCTCTTTGACAAGAAGAAGCGGAAGAAGTAGCCCCCCGCATGGCTGAGCCGTCTCTGCGCTCCGTCTTGCTTCAAACGTTCATTTGCCTATCTGAATGCGGCCCTCTGCCCGGCAGGGGGCCGCTCGTTTGCCCAGTCCGGCGGCGGCGCACCACTCCTCAGCCCGGTGCTTGAAGGTGGTGCGGGAGATACCCAGCGCCTTTCCCGCCTGGACGGCGGTGACGCGGCCGTGCCACCAGGCCTCAGCCAGCCCGGTGAACTGCTCCGGCATGGGGATGGGTTTCCGCCCGAACCGGACGCCCCGTTCCCTGGCGGCGGCGATCCCCTCGGCCTGCCGCTGGCGGATGTACTCCCGCTCGGTCTGGGCCACGTAGCTGAGGAGCTGAAGCACGATGTCCGCAATGAGCACACCGGTGAGGTCACGGTCGGTTCTGGTGTCCAGCAGGGGCATGTCCAGCACCACAATGGCCACCCCGCGCTCCTTGGTCAGGCCGGCCCACTGTTCCAGAATCTCCTTGTAGTTGCGCCCCAGACGGTCGATGCTTTTGACCACCAGCACGTCGCCGCTGCGCAGCGCCCGGGTCAGCCGGAGATAAACCGGGCGTTCAAAATCCTTGCCGGACTGCCGCTCGATTATGATGTGCTCCTCCGGGATTCCAAACTGCCGCATGGCAATCAGCTGCCGGTCCTCTTTTTGGGCCTTGGTGGATATGCGGACATACCCGTATGTTCTTCCTGACATTCCTGTTTTCCTCCTAAGAAAAATTTGTGGAATATCAGTTTATTTTAGCGAAAACTGTGGGAGCTGTATAGAAAAATCTATAAAATTGAATAAATATCCCCCGGCATAGCCGGGGGATATTTATTGCAAAGGCCGGTTTGCTCACATTACCGCTCACATTTCCAGAAGAAGGCGCTGTAGGGGGGCAGCTCGGAGCCTCCGCCGAAGTCGTGCTTCTCCCCGGAAATCAGGTCCACCGCCAGGCCGCAGCCGGCGTCGAAATGGGCGGTGTAGGGGGAGGAATCGGCATTGATGGCCACCAGCACCCGCTCGCCGTCGCAGGCCCGCTCGAAAATCATTTGCTTGTTGGTAAGCACCACATTGCGGTAGGCCCCGTAACACAGGGCCCTGCTGCCCTTCTTGGCCTCGGCCAGCTTGGAAATCCAGGTGGTGAGGTCGTTCCACTCCGGCCTCTCCAGGGCGGGGCGGAGTTCCGCATCGCTGCCGCGGCCCTTGGCTCCCTTCATCCCCCACTCGCTGCCGTAGTAAACGGCGGGCACCCCGGGCATGCCGAAGGCCATGGCCCAGGCGGGGCGCAGATGGTCGGGGTTGGTCAGCTTGGAGGCGATGCGGTCCACGTCGTGATTGTCCAGGAAGGACAGCAGATGCCGTCCCTTGTACAGGGTCCACTGCTCGGGGCCGAACTGCCGGGACAGGGAGTGGCCGATCTCAAACATGTTCATGGAGTTGAAGGCGGACCACAGCCCTTTGTAGCACTCGTAGTTGGTGACCGAGTGGCACATGTCGTCGGCCATCCAGCGGTTGTAATCCCCGTGGAGGGTTTCGCCCATCAGTACAAAGTCAGGTTTGAGGGAGTTGGTGAAGGCGCGCAGCTGCTTGAGGTACTCCGGAGGCAGGCAGTAGGCCACGTCCAGCCGCAGGCCGTCGATGCCGAAGCGGTCCACCCAGGAGCGGATGGCGTCGAACTGGTGCTGGACCACCGCCGGGTTGAACAGGTTCAGCTTGACCAGCTCGTTGTGGCCCTCCCAGCCCTCGTACCAGAAGCCGTCGTTGTGCTCGGTGTTGCCGTCGAAGCTGATGTGGAACCAGTCCTTGTAGGGGCTGTCCCACTTTTTCTCCTGCACGTCCCGGAAGGCCCAGAAGCCCCGGCCCACGTGGTTGAAGACTCCGTCCAGCATCACCCGGATACCGGCGTTGTGGAAGGCCTGGCAGACCTGGGCCAGGTCGTCGTCGGCGCCCAGGCGGGGGTCCGTGTGGAAGTAGTCCCGGGTGTCGTAGCCGTGGCGGTCGCTGTCGAATACCGGGTTGAGCAGAACGGTGTCCGCTCCGGTCTTTTTGATATGCTCCACCCAGTCCAGCAGACGCAGGACGCGGGGAGTCACTACCCCGTCGTTTTCCGCCGGCGCGCCGCACAGGCCCAGGGGGTAGATTTGATAAATGACTGCCTCGTCAAACCACATAATGATCTCTCCTTTCGCCCGGAGGGGCGGGTTGTTGTCTGGTACATCATACTACGTTTGCCCGGGTTCCGCAATAGGTAACTAGCTTCAAGTGTTGGAAAGGTGTCTGTGCATAGGGCAAGGGCGGGTGAGAGGAGACAAGGGCAGAGCCCTTGCCCTGCATGACGTATCAGCTGGCATTTCCGGAGGCTTTCCCGATTTAAGGGACGAGTTGAACCGGGGGAATGGCTTGCATTTTTGAAAAAATGAGGTATACTAAACAGGAAGGGACGTGAGGGGTATGGTGGAAAAACGCAGCGGACAGGTCGAATATACCTTGGCAACGCATGCTGTAGAGAATCTTATTCCCAGCCGGGAGGCATTGCGCCTTTGCAGCCGTCTTTCACAGGGAGAAATCGACGTAAATAGTGCGATTCAGGCTGTGTTGAACCGGTATGGGTTGAAGAAAACGGAAGATTATGGACGATGAGTTTAGCAGGTATGAGGTATACACGACGGCTGGATCGGTCTACTGTTACCGGGACAACGGCGTGTTGAAAAATCGCTTTGGCCTGCGTGATGGGGCCAAGCTGAAGCTGGTTGAGACGGACTTAACGGCGATTCGTCAGAATGATTTGCTGCTGCACCCGATTGAGGGGCGTTTTTCTGCGCGCCAGCTTTGCCGTATACACCGGTATCTCTTTGGCGACATCTATTTTTTTGCCGGGCATTACAGGCGGGAGGATATCATGAAGGGGGCAACCCGGTTTTTGTCCTGGAGAGAGATTCCACCCAGATTGAAAGTGCTGCTGTCGAAGCTCCGGGAAGAAAACTGTCTGACAGGCTGCTGCTTTGAGGAGATCATCGACCGAGGCGCATATTATTTTGCGGAATTGAACTATATTCATCCCTTTCGGGAGGGAAACGGCCGCACGATACGGGAATTTATGCGCCTGCTCTTTGACCGTAACGGATATAGGGTGCTGTGGAACGCAGTTGAGCCGGAACATCTGCTTGCAGTAATGGAGGAATCTGTCTATGATATCACGCCCTTGAAAGGGGTGCTTTCTCGCTGTCTGGAAAGGAAATAAGGTGGGACCGCTCTGGGCGGTCCCTGTTTTGTTATTTCAGCGCGTCAGATACCTTCATAAGGGTCTCCTCATGGGTGTGGTCCACCAGGTGGGTGTAGATTTTGCCGGTGGTGGCGGGGGTGGCGTGGCCCAGAGCCTTGCCGATATCGAACAGAGGCACCCCCTGGAAGGAGGCCACGGTGGCGAAGGAGTGGCGCAGGCCGTGGAGGGTAACCCGGGGCAGGTCATTTTTCCGCACAAACCGGGTGAAGGCCAGGGACAGGGCGTTGGGGGAGTAGGGGTAGCCCTTGTGGTCCAGTACCACGAACTGGCTGGGCTCCTTCAGCTTGCCATCCCGCAGCCAGGCCTCCTGCCGCGCCTGTTCCAGCTGCAGCAGCCGGGCCACGTCGTCAGGCAGGAACAGGGTGCGCACCGAGGAACGGGTTTTGGTCTCCTTCTGGACGATGGTGGCCCCGAAGGCGGTGCGGGCCTCCCGGATATAGAGCAGCTGGCGCTGGTAGTCGATGCAGTCCCATTTCAGGCCGCAGATTTCCTCCCGGCGCATCCCCAGGCTGCCCGCCAGCTTGACACATAGCTCCAGGGGGTGGCCCTCCAGCAGGGCATACAGCTGCTTCAGCTCCTCCGGCCGGTAGTAGGAGGCCTCCTTCTGCTTGGCCCGGGGAGGTTCCACCCGGTCCATGGGGGAGACCAGCAGCTTGTCCTGCCGCACCGCCGAGCGCAGGGAGGAGGACAGCAGGTCATGGTGCCGCCGCAGGGTGTTGCCGGACAGATTGGCGGTCTGCTGGACCTGAATGTAGTACTGCTGGATGTCCATGGGGGTGAGCTTCAGCAGGGGGATGTGTCCCAGAGCGGGGAGGACGTGGTTGTTGATGATCTTCTGGTAGCCGTAGACCGTGGTCTCCGCCCGGGTGGGCCGGACGATGTTTTCCATCCAGCTCTCCAGCCAGTCGGCCAGGGTCAGGTCGTGCTTGGGGGTGCGCAGCTCTTCCTCACGGTGGGTGAGGAAGTTCCGCAGCCCCATTCGGGCGGCGTAGAGGGTGCGGTAGGTCTGATACCGCTTGACCCGCTTACCCTCCTTGTCCTTGCCCAGGTCCATGCTTACGTAATAGATCTTGCGGATGTCGTCGTAGGAAATGTTACGCTCCACAGTCTTTCTTGCCATAGTGTTTACCTCCAAATTTTTTTATCTAAGGGTAGGTTTCCACCGGAATTGGTGGAAAATTCTCCCTGATAAAAAATATGGAGGATAACTGGGCCAAGCACAAGCCTAAATTGTTCTAAAATGACGAATTTTGTCGAAAAGCTTCCGGTGAGGGCCTTTCTATGGTACAATAAGGAAAAACAGGAGGGATGCGCGTGCTTCGGATCGGAAATCTGCCGCTGCCAGTCGGGGGCGGCATGGAGCAGCTGCGGGGTCGGGCGGCCCGGGTGCTGGGGGTGCGCCCCGGGGCGCTGGGAGAGCTGGAGATCGTCCGGCAGTCCATTGACGCCCGGAATAAGCGGGATGTCCACTATGTATACACAGTGGAGGTATCTATGCCCGACGAGGCGGCGTTGCTGCGGACGGCGCCCAAGGGCCGCGTCACCCTGGTGGAGCGGACCCCCTATACCTTCCCGGCGGTGACCCGGAGGTCCGTCACCCCCCCGGTGGTGGTGGGGATGGGCCCGGCGGGGCTGTTTGCCGCCCTGTTTCTGGCCCGGAACGGCCTGCCCTGCGTCATTCTGGAGCGGGGCCGGGACATTGACAGGCGCACCCTGGACGTGGGGGACTTCTGGTCCACCGGCGTTCTGGACGAGGCGTCCAACGTCCAGTTCGGCGAGGGGGGCGCGGGGGCCTTCTCCGATGGCAAGCTGACCACCGGTACCCACGACGCACGTATCTCCGCCGTGCTGGACGCCCTGGTGGAGGCGGGAGCCCCCGCCGACGTGAAATACTCCCACAGGCCCCATGTGGGCACCGACGTGCTCCGGGAGGTGGTGAAGGCTATCCGGAGGGAGCTGGCCGCTCTGGGCTGTGATATCCGCTTTGGCCATAAGCTCACCGGCCTGACGGTGAGCGGCGGCTGTCTGACCGGCGTGGAGGTGGAGGGCCCCCAAGGGGAAAATTACCTTCTGGCGGCCAACGCTCTGATTCTGGCCCCGGGCCACTCCGCCCGGGACACCTTTGCCATGCTCCGGGAGGCCGGAGTGCCCATGGAGCGGAAGGGCTTTGCCGTCGGCGTGCGGCTGGAGCACCGGCAGCGGGATATCAGCCTGAGCCAGTACGGCCCCGCCTGGGCACAGCTGCCCCCCTCCGACTATAAGCTGGCCTGCCACCTGCCCGGCGGCCGGTCGGTCTTCACCTTCTGCGTCTGCCCCGGGGGACAGGTGGTGGCGGCGGCCTCCCGGCAGGGGGGCGTGGTCACCAACGGGATGAGTCACCGCGCCCGGGACGGGGAGAACATCAACGGCGGTCTGCTGGTGGGGGTGGGCCCTGAGGACTTCCCCGGGGAGGATGTGCTCGCCGGCGTCCGCTTTCAGGAGCAGTGGGAGGCGGCCGCCTTCCGCCTGGGGGGCGGAAGCTTCCGAGCCCCGGCCCAGCGGGTGGAGGACTTCCTGCAGGGCCGCCCCTCGGAGGGCCCGGGGATGGTGGCGCCCACCTACCGCCCCGGGGTGGCATGGACCGACCTCTCCCCCTGCCTGCCCGGCTATGTGGGGGAGGCCCTGGCCCAGTCCCTCCCCCTGCTGGACCGGAAGCTCCACGGCTTTGCCAGCCCGGACGGCATACTCACCGGAGTGGAGACCCGGTCCTCCTCGCCGGTGCGCATCCTGCGGGACGCAGGCTGTCAGTCAGCCCTCCGGGGCCTCTACCCCTGCGGCGAGGGGGCGGGCTACGCCGGTGGCATCGTCTCCGCCGCCGTGGACGGTATCCGGGTGGCCGAGGCGGTGGCCACGCAGTAAGTTCGGCCCGCTGCCGTTGGGGATGTGCTCCTTTCCCTTTTCAGGCGTTATCGGCACAAAGGCGGCATGAGTTTGGATTTTTTCCGGGTCTTGGGACATACTAGGACCATCCAAAACAAGGAGGTCTTATCATGAGCAAACCCAAAAAGCAACAGGCCCGGGATCCCCGTACCGGCCGGGACCTGCGGGGCTCCGCCCCCATTGCCGGCCAGAACCGCACCGACACCGCCACAAACGCCCAGGACCCTATGGCCGATCCTCTGGAGATGCGGATGAAGCGGGAAGGACACGATATGTAAAAATGACCGGGGCGGCGGAAGCCGTCCCGGTTATCTTCACATATTTTTCACAAAAAGTTCCAACTCTGGTGAAGAATTACAGGGCCGGAGGTGGTATCCTATGGGCAGATCAAGGAACTGATCTGATTTCCTCCCGGGACGGCAAAAGCGGTCCCACGGTCCGGCAGACTGCGCAGAAGACCGGACATATTTGGCAACACCCTACGGCGCGGGGTACGCGCCCCACTGCCGTCCTGCGGGCAGCTGCTCCGGTGCGGCAGACCAAAAATCCCCGTCTGCGGACGGTTTATATAGTCAATTGTACCCTCTCTTTTCTGGCAGGGCCCCCGGTTTTCGCCGGGGGCCCTGCCAGTTGCGGCGGGGATCAGCTCCGCAGCAGGAGCGGCTGAAGCTGCGTTCCGTTCAGGGCCGCCTGGGCGGCGTCGGCCACCAGAGAGAAGTTGGCCACCAGAGAGGTGGGTTTTTTCTCAAAGTCGTCCTGACCGAAGGGGACGAAATAGATGTATTTCCGGGGCAGCAGGGCGCCGATGCTGGCTGCAGAGGCGGACAGCCCGTCATTGGTGGAGGGGGCGATAAGGACCGGGCGCTCGTTGCGCAGGTGGGCCTTGGCCGCCATGGTGACGCTGGAGTCGGTCACCCCCGCCGCCAGCTTGCCCAGGGTGTTCCCGGTGCAGGGGGCGATGATGAGCAGGTCGAGAAGCTTCTGGGGCCCGATGGGCTCCGCCCCTTTGATAGTGGTGATGACCCGGTGGTCGCAGATGCGCTCCATTTCCCGCATCAGGTCGTGAGCTTTGCCGAAACGGGTGTCGGTGTCCGCCACCACCTGGGAGACAATGGGCACCACCCGCTCAAAGCGGGCCTTCACCTGCTCCAGCGCCTCCATTGCCTTGGCGTGTGTACAGAAGGACCCGCACATGGCGAATCCTACGGTTTTATTTTCCAATGAGAATCTTCCTTTCGATTTTAAACGGGCAGGGGCGGGAGCTCCGGGCGGACAAGGGCTGCCCCCGCAGCGTGTTACATTCCAATTTCCCGCAGCATGTTATAGATGGTGTCCCGGATGGCGGCCCCCGCCGTCACCGGGGCCACCTTACCGGGGAGGGACAGAGCCCAGACCACCGTGAGACCCAGCGCGCCGGCCGCGACCAGGTCCACCCCTCCCGGCTTGGAGGCCAGGTCCAGAATGAGGCAGTCGGGCTTGACGTCCTCCAGCTCCTCCTGGCCAAGCACCTGGGCGGGGACGGTGTTGACAATGAGGTCGTAGCCGCACAGCCAGCCTTTGAGATGGGCCAGATGCTCCCCGCCGAAGCCCAGAGCTTGGGCCCAGGCCAGCTGTTCATACTTCCGGGCAGCCACGCTTACCCGAGCGCCCAGGGCCTGGAAGCGCTGGGCGGTGAGCCGTCCCACCCGGCCGAAGCCTATTACAAGCACCCGGGAGCCGTGGATGGTGATGGGCAGGTGCTCCATGGCCAGCTGAACGGCCCCCTCCGCCGTGGGGACAGCGTTGGCCACCGCCAGCTCCTCCCGGGCAAAGTAGTCATGAATGGTGAGGCCGCGCTCCCGGGCCAGCTCCTCCGTCTCCCGGTCCACCCGTCCGCCGCAGAGGAACTGCCGGGGGGAGAGCTGGTCTAAAATGGGGGGCAGGGGGTGCTCCGACAGGGAGAGGGGGGCGTTGAGCAGCCCATTCCCGGTGGTGACTGTAAGGGGAAGAATGACGCAATCCGCCTTGTCTGCCTGGCGCAGGGCGGACTCGGCGGTAAGGCCGGAAACGGCCTCCTGGGGCTGGCCCAGGGCGTAGGTATGGACGGTGTGGCCGTCTTCGGCCAGCAGCTGGGCCAGCTTTTCCTGCCGCAGGTCGCCGCCCACCACCCAGATGTTTAATTCGTGCTTCATAGAATACCTCCAGAACCGCCGTTGGAGCGGCGGCAGGTTTCTAATCCATTGTATGGCGGCGGGCGGGCGGAGGTGCAAAAGGCCGGGGCGAGGCCACCCACTTGAAATGCCCGTTGGAACGCTTGGGCTGGCTGCCAAAAAGCGTGTTGACACCGGGGAAGGTCTGGCAGCAGGGAGATCAGGCCGTTGCGGAGGACCACGCTGGATTTCTTGGTGCGCAGATACAGGCGGTTCTGCATTTTCGGTATCTGTCGGGTCTCGTCCTCCGGCGAGTAGTCCCGCAGCGTCCTGACCAGCCCGGAAAGTCCGGCGGCCTCGCCATCTACCACCAGCCGTTTTCTGTCATCCTCGCCGCGCCGGTAGCCTGGCCCCCAAGCGCTCCCCTCGTTCAGCCTTTGCCCGGAATACGGCCCGCACCTTGCGGCTGGAGTCCCGAACATACCCATTATTAACATTGGGGGATGCTTCTTTGATGAAAACTTAGCTTTCCTTTTGGGGGCCATTGTGCTATACTTGTCCAGAAAACATTTTCTCCAGGAGGCCCGCTATGCTGTTTAACTCCCTGCCCTTCCTGATTTTTTTCCCCTGTGTCTTTGTGCTGTATTACGCCCTGCCCTTCCGGTTTCGGAAGTATATGCTGCTGGCTGCCAGCTACTACTTCTACATGTGCTGGAAGCCGGAGTTTATTGTCCTGATCCTGTTTTCCACCCTGGTGGACTACTTCTGCGGCCTGGGGATGGCGCGGTATCCCGGGCGGAAAAAATGGCTGCTGGCTCTAAGCCTGACCATGAACCTGGGGTTACTGTTCTTCTTTAAATACCTGAACTTCTTCGGTGAGACCCTTACCGCCCTGTGCCGGGCGGTGTCCATCCCCTTCTCCGCACCGGCGCTGAATATCATCCTGCCGGTGGGCATCTCTTTCTACACCTTCCAGACGCTGAGCTATACCCTGGACGTTTACAGGGGTAAGCTGGAGCCGGAGCGGGACTTTGTTACTTTTGCCCTGTTCGTCTCCTTCTTTCCCCAACTGGTGGCCGGACCTATTGAGAAGGCCACTGACCTGCTGCCCCAGCTGAAAGAAGAGCACCCGTTTACCTATGAGAACGCCGCCTGGGGGGCCAAGCTGATGGTGTGGGGCTTCTTTAAAAAGATGGTGGTGGCCGACCAGCTGGCTGTGCTCATTGTGGACCCGGTGTATCAAAATCTGGGCAAATATGAGGGCGGAGCCTTGGTCCTTGCCACCTGTGCCTTCGCTTTTCAAGTCTACTGTGACTTTGGAGGCTACTCTGACATCGCCCGGGGGGCGGCTAGGATGATGGGGGTGGACCTGATGGTCAACTTTAAATCCCCATACTTCTTCTCCCACTCCATCGGCAACTACTGGCAGCGCAACCATATCTCCCTGAGCCGGTGGTTCACGGAGTATGTGTATATCCCTCTGGGGGGCAGCCGGAAGGGGAGGGTTAAGCAGTACTGGTTCACCACGGTTACGTTCTTCCTCAGCGGCCTGTGGCACGGGGCGGAGTGGTCCTTTGTGGTGTGGGGGCTGCTTCAGGCGGTGTATCTCAATCTGGAGCGGGCGTTCCACCGGGGCAAGGAGCCGCCCAAGTCGCCCCCGCTCCATCTGTTGGCCATTGTGACCACCTTCGCGCTGTCCTGCTTCTCCCTGATTTTCTTCCGGGCGGCCAATATCGAAGAGGCACTGTATGTGGTCCGCCACCTGCTGTGGGGGATCGGCAGCCCGGCGCTGTATGTGAAAACGGCCCTGTCCACTCTGAATCCGGGGATGATCGAGACGGCTGTGCTGGCCGGGGCGCTGCTGCTTCTGTTCCTGTTCGACCTGGCCGACGAGAGGACAGACGCCATTGCCATGGTGTCCCGCTGGCCTGTGGCGATACGGTGGGCCTGTTATCTGGGTCTGGTGATGATTGTGCTGGTCTTTGGGGTTTACGGCCCGGGTTACGACGTTAAGGCCTTTACCTATTTCCAGTTTTGAGGTGAAGCCATGAAGGATACGCAGAAATTTTTTGTGAAAACAGTTGCCTTTCTGGTTCTGCTGGGATTGATTCTGTATCCCGTTCAGAAGGTGATGGCCCGGAAATCGCTGGACAGGCCCTGGGATATGACCAACAAGGTGGGCGGCTTTTACAATGAGGAGGACCGGTTTGAGGTTATGTACTTCGGTCCCAGCCACGCTTACGCCGCATTCAGTCCGCTGGCCATCTGGGAGGAGACAGGCGTTAAAAGCTATGTCCTTGCCACCCAGCAGCAGCCCATGTGGGCCACCTATACCTATGTTAAAGAGGCGCTGAAGACTCAGTCTCCCGCCTTGGTCGTGGTGGAGTTCCGCATGGCCTTCAGCGATCAGGAATATTTTGCGGAGAAGGACACCATCCCCGTCAGCTACGCCTATATGGACGACCTGGCTCTGTCCTGGGACAAGGTGAAGCTGGCAGGGCAGTCAGCCCCCGATTGGGAGAGCCGGTTCGGGCTGCTGTTCAACTTTATGATGTACCACAGCCGGTGGAAGGAGATGCACAGGTCTGATTTTACCTTCCGCCGGTCTCAGGTTCGGGATCCCTATAAGGGCTTTGTCATGCTGGCGCCCCAGGAGACGCCCCAGCCCCGCCCACCCATTGAGACAGTGGGCGGAACGACCCCTCTGCTGGAGAAAAACCAGTACTGGCTGGAGGAAATTATAAAGCTGTGCCAGGAGAAGGGGGTTGAGCTGTGGCTGATTAAAACGCCCTGCAACTTGGAGCTGGAGGAGAAGCCCATGCTCAACACGGTAAAGGCTACCGCAGAGAGATACAATGTCCCATTCCACGACTTCAATGAGGACTATTACTCCATGGGGTTGACGCAGGACATGTTTTATGACGCCCACCATCTGGACGCCCTCGGCGCAGACCGGTTCAGCCGATATTTTGCCGGCGTTCTGGCGGTGGCCCGGCCCAACCTGGAGACTGACCCGGACAACGTGGCCTGGGCGGCGGACCTGGAGGAATACAAGGCCGCTCTGGCAGAATTTCAGTCGTGATTGAACAAGAACACCCGGACTGTCCCTGTATTTCGACTAAAAACAGCGGGAAACCGAAAAGGTTTCCCGCTGTTTTGACCATTGACTTCCCAAATTCCGGTGCGTATAATACAGGGATGCCCGAAAGGCCGGGCGATTGCGTGGGAGGGAAGAAAGATGGAATCCTATACTTATCTGTTGCTGCTGGCAATTATCCTGCTGTCCACCAAGGTGTTCGGACTGCTGACCGAGCGGGTCCACCTGCCCCAGGTGGTGGGGGCGCTGTTGGCGGGCATCGTCATGGGGCCCAGCGGCTTCGGCGTGCTGGAGAGCACCGACTTTCTGGTGAAGGCGGCGGAGATCGGCGTGATTATGCTGATGTTCACCGCCGGCATCGACACCGATATGAAGGAGCTGAAGGAGACCGGGCTCCAGGCCAGCGTGATCGCGGTGCTGGGGGTGTTTATCCCCCTGTTTCTATGCGGCGGGCTGTACTTTTTCTTCTTTTGCGGAGGTGAGTTTACCCCCTATAACCTGCTGAAATCCGCTTTTATGGGCTCAGTGTTCTCGGCCACCTCGGTGTCCATCACGGTGGAGACCCTGAACGAGATGGGCAAGCTGAAGACGAAAACGGGCACCACCCTGCTGAGCGCCGCCCTCATTGACGACATCATCGGCATTGTGGTGCTGTCGGTCCTCAGCGCGTTCAGCTCCGGCGACTCCGACCCGGTGCAGGTGCTGGTGCATATTGTGCTGTTCTTCGCCTTTGTGCTGGCAGTGGGCTTGGTGGTCCGGCGGATTTTCGTCTATGTGGCTGAGGAGCACTGGCACAGCCGCCGGGTGGCGGTGTGGTCGCTGGCTTTCTGCCTGCTGATGGCCTACTGCGCTGAGGAGTGGTTCGGGGTGGCCGACATCACCGGGGCCTATTTCGCCGGCCTGATTCTGTGCAACGTGACCAAGGCCCGAAAGTTTGTGGCCAAGAAGTTTACCGTCACCTCTTATATGGTGTTTACCCCGGTATTCTTTGCCAGCGTGGGCATGAAGACCAACCTGCGGGATATGAATTCCGGTATTCTGGTGTTTGCCCTGCTGCTGGTGCTGGCCGCTGTGCTGTCCAAGATTGTGGGCTGCGGCCTGGGCGGACTGGTCTGCCGCATGAGCCGCCACCAGGCGCTGGTGGTGGGCATCGGTATGGTGGCCCGGAGCGAGGTGGCCCTGATGGTGGCCCAGCGGGGCATCAGCGCCGGGATGATCGACCCCTCCATCCTGCCCGCCATTGTGCTGGCGGTGATCGCCTCGGCCCTGGTTACGCCGGTGCTGCTGAAAATGGCCATTACAAAGGGCCCGGCGCTGGTCTGAGGGCTTTTCAACTGCTGCAAAAGCGGTCTGTCCTTCTGGACAGACCGCTTTCTGTATTCAGGTCCAGGGCAGCCAGCTGCCGCTGCTCCGGGCGTCCATCATGTCCAGTGCGCCGTCCAGCATTTCGGCGGCGTCGGCCATGGTGAGGGTGTCGGCCAGCTGGACGGCTCCGGCGGCCTGCCCCCGGAAGATGCCGGAGGCCGACAGGTTGGCCGCCGCCTGGGCGGCCCAGTGGCCGTTGTCAGGGGAGAAGACGGCCACCGGTACGTCGGTAATCTCCAGCAGGTTGTCCAGCATGACGGCGGCCTCCGCCCGGGAGATGGTCTCCTGGGCGCCGAAGATGGGGGCGCCGCTCTCGTTGCGGGAGCCCTGGACCACCCCCGCCTTCAGGGCGGCGGAGACCGCCCCCTTGGCCCAGGTGGGGATGGCGTCGTCATCGGAGAAGCCGGTGAGGGTGGCCCCCTCCAGGTCCTCCAGGCCGGCCACCGACATGGCCATGGTGAGGAACTGGGCCCGGGTGACGGTCTGGTCGGGATCGAAGAAGTAGCGGCCGTCCACGTACCGGCCCACGTAGACCCCCTCCTCCGCCAGGCGGATGGCAGACTTCTTCACCGGGTGGTTGTCCAGGTCGGAGTAGATCACCTTGGTGTCCGGCTTGTTGATGCGCAGGGACACCCTGGCCTCGGGGGAGGTGTTGCCGGCGGGGTCGATAGCCACGTAGGTGAAGGAGTCGGAGCCCGTTTTATTCTCGTAGGGGGTGTAGACGAACTGGCTGGAGCCGTCCTCCGCCAGAGTGACCGCCCCCCGGGCGGGAGTGGAGGTGAGCTGGAAGGTGAGGGCGTCCCCCTCGCCGTCCACCGCGTCGAAGTAGCCGGTGATGGCCACGTTTTTATAGGTGGTCAGCTCCATGTTCCGGGCCACCGGGGGATTGTTGGCCTCCGAGAGGAGGAAAATGGTGACGGTGGCGGGGGGGACCTCCTGGGCGGAGGAGAGGGAGGGGGTGAAGACCAGGGTGGTGGTGGTGACGGTGGGACTCTTTGCCGTCTGGAACCGCAGGCCGGCCAGGGCGGTGGCGTCCACGTAGGAGCCGGGCTGCACCGGCTGGTCGCCTACGCACAGAGTGCCGGCGCCGGGGTCGGGGAGCTGGTCCACCGTGATGCCGCTGAGGGCAGTTTTGCCGTCGGGCCGGACGGTGAAGTCCTCCGGGCTGAAGACGATGGAGGAGCCGATCAGGCCGTTTTTGGAGAAGTCTGCCACATAGGGGGCGTCTGCCTTTTTGTTCCAGAAAAAGGCGGAGGTGGGGAGCATCAGGGTAAAGGCCAGGGCCAGCACCAGCACAGGGGCGGCAGCCAGGGGTTTGCGCTTCATGGGGATACCTCCTTGTTCAATGGATGTATCCCTATTGTTTTGCCCTTTTGAGGAAATTATGCGGAGAGAAGCTTCTAAAAAACGATGGGGAAGCCTGTTTGCACTCCGCAGGCGGCCGGGCCGCCCCTACAGGGCGTATGTATCCTCGTCGGCCAGCGACATGATGGATACCTCAAAGGCGGTGCGCTCCTGGGTGCGGCCGTCCACCTCCTTGGTATAGATACGGCTCTGGAGGCGGCCCTCCAGGGCCAGGCGGTCCCCCACCTGCATAGAGCCGCAGCGGTAGGCCAGGCTGCCCCAGGCGATGCAGGGCAGGTAGTCCGCACGGCCGTAGCGGCGGTTGGCGGCCAGGATCATGTCGCAGATGGTGCGGCCCAGGGGGGTGGTGCGGAGGACGGGCGGTTTGCACAGGGCACCGGATATCTCCAGGTGGTTCTCGTCCTCTCCGTCTTCCTGGGAGAGCTCCCGGGCGAAGACGCTGACCACCAGCCGGCTGCCCACACCGCTGCGGTTGTTGAAGGTGCGTACCTCCCCCCGGACGGTGAGGGGGCTGTCCTCCCCCAGAGGGGGCAGGGCGGCCAGCTGGTCCCGGGCGGCCACCACGTGGAGGGTGTCGGCGGCTCCGGAGAGGCGGCATACCGTGAGAGGGAGGAGGAAGTATTCTGTGCCGTGGTTGATGTGGGAGAGGGCGGGAGGGGCGGCCAGACGGCCCCGGAGGAAAATTTTGTTATTGTTGGTCTGCATAAAAGCAACACTCCTATCGTCAAACGACCAAGGGTCTGTTGCTTTTATCCTATGCGGGGCGGGGGAGAGGTATGTCCAAAAAAACAGGCCCTCCCGGGAGGAGGGTCTGTGGGTTATTGGGCCTGTTTCAGCTCGCGGAGGTCCTGGTTGATGCGCCGGACGGAGGCCTTCAGCGCCCAGACGTCGTCCTCAATCCGCTCGATGCGGGATTCGGGCATCAGCTTTTCCTGGATGATGGATATGTCCTCCGCCAGCAGATTGAACATGGGCTTGACCTCCGCGTCCAGCAGCACCTGCATGCGGTGGGTGGCCTCGGTTAGAATTTCTTCCTTCTGACGTGCCAGTTTTTCTTCCAGCTTCTTTTCCAGTTTTTCTTCCAGCTTCTGGTCAATGAGTTGAGCAATTGCCAACAGGTCCTGTTCGTCCAGCATAGGGTATCCCTCCTTTTTTACTATTATACTGCGGCGGCAGAGGGGTTGTCAATTGTTTTCTGGAGGGCGGGGAGGACGACGGTGATGCGGGTGCCCACCTCGGGGCGGGAGACTACCTCGAACCAGCCGCCGTGGCGCTCCACGATCCACTTGGCGATGGACAGGCCCAGGCCGGTGCCGCCCGTCTTCCGGTCCCGGGACTGGTCGGTGCGGTAGAAACGCTCGAAGATGTGGGGGATGCCCTCGGGAGGGATGCCCATGCCCTCGTCCTGGACGGTGAGGCGGACATGGCCCTGGCTGGCCAGGACCCGCAGGTAGATGCGGCCCTCAGGGGGGCTGTATTTCAGGCTGTTGTCCATTAAAATGCGCAGCAGCTGCTTCATCAGGCCGGGGTCAGCATATATGCTGACGGGGTCCTCCCCCCAGCGGGGGAGGAAGGTGCGTTCCGGGTGGATCATCTCCTCCTCCCGGAGGACTTCGCCGGCCAGGTCGGTGAGGTCGAGGGTCTCCATCTTCACCGGCTGGGAGTCGTTGTCCCCCCGGGCCAGGAAAAGCAGCTGCTCCACCAGCCGTTCCATGGAGGCGGCCTCCCCCCGGATGGCGTCGATGGACTCCTGGAGAGCCTCCGGATCGGTCTTGCCCCAGCGGTCCAGCAGGGCGGCGTAGCCCTGGATGACGGCGATGGGGGTGCGCAGCTCATGGCTGGCGTCTGAGACAAAGCGCATCTGGGCGCTGTAAGCCTGATTGACCCGGTCCATCAACTCGTTGATGGCCTGCGCCAGGGAGCGCAGCTCCTTCTGGGTGGGGGGCAGGTCGATGCGGCTGTCCAGGTGGGCGGCATCAATCTTGTCCAGCTCGCCGGTCAGGCTCTCGATTTCCCGCTTGGACATGTGGGTCATGGAGTTGAGACGGGCTGCGGTGGCGGCCAGGTCCTGGATGGGCCGGAGCACCTTGCGGATAGAACGGTTGCTGCGGAACAGGTTGGTGAGCAGGGAGAGGGCCTGGCAGATCAGGATTACCACACCTGCCCACCACAGGCCGGTGAAGATGCCCGAGGTGTCCACCGTGACGGCGTAGGGTCTGCCGTTGTTGGGCAGCTCTATGGTGTAATAGCTGCTGAGCTCCCAGGTGCGCAGGCCGTCCACCGTCTCCCAGCGGCTGGTGGGCAGCCAGGAGGTGACTGTGTATTCAATTCCCTCCGGGTTGCGGTCCAAAGGGGTGATGGTGTAGTCGCTGGCTTCCATCCAGGCCAGGGCGTCCTCGGAGGGCACTCCCCGCTGGTTGACCAGCTCCACCACGTCGGCACACCGGTTTTCCGCGTAGAGGGACATGCCGAAGACGGCCAGCACCAGCAGCAGCAGGTCCATGACCAAGAAAATGCCCAGCTGGCGCAGGAAAAAGCCGATGTTCAGCCGCAGAGCCAGGGAGGAGTCCCGGGCGGCGGCGATGGGGTCCGATGGGGGCGGGGTCTGAAAACGGTGCCGGCTGCGGGGCATGGGGTTCACCTCCTTAAAAGGCTCCTTTGGAAAGGAGCTGTCAGCCGCAGGCTGACTGAGGATTGCGTTTTACGAAGCAAAACATACGAAGTAAAACATACGAAGTAAATAAAGTTTCCGCCCACCTGTGGGGCGCGACGACCCCGGCGCGCCATTTTATCCAGCGTATCGATTTGGCACACCGTTCCATCCAGCGTATCGATTTGGCGGGCCGAGGTCGTCCCGCCCCACAAAAGTCCCCGGGCCCTCGTTTGCTTCGCATATTTTGGCTTCGCCAAAATGCAATCCTCCGCCCCAGTGTGCGCACTGGGGCACCTCCTTTCACTGGATATCCGTTAGCGGCTCTGCCGCTTACGGATATCGCGTCCCCCTTGCGGGGAAAAGGAGGCTTATTACGCACCCTTCATCCACTCCCGGATGGTCTCCAGATTCTCAAAGGCCACAAAGCTGCCGCCGTGGAGGAGGAAGTCCAGCTGTTTGTTCTCCTCAGGGGTGCGGCGGCTGCCCTTGTCCCGGAGGGATTCCCGAATGGATTTGGTGGCCATGCCCACCATCCGGCGCTTGAGCCAGCCCACCTTTTTCGGGGCCCAGCCCCCCTGGAGGTAGAAAAGAGGGGCGCTGGGGACGTAGTTGGCCTTGGACAGGGTGTCCAGCACCTGCTGGGAGGCGGGGGACATGCCCACGCCACATACCCCCTTTACGGTGAACTGTTTCACCGCCTGGTCCACTCCGGTGATGTGGCCCGCCATGAGAGGGCCCATGTAGAAGACGGATTCCCCTGAGCCCACCTTGCTCTGGGCCTCGGCCAGGGGGCAGACCTTCATTTTTTCCGCCTTGCCCAGCATTTCGGCGTACTCCCTGGTAAAGCCGGTGTTGGAACGGTATACAATGACCATGGTTACTCCTCCTTGATGACATAGCCCACGCCCCGGACGGTGTGGATAAGCTTCAGGCCAAAGGCGTCGTCCAGCTTGCTCCGCAGAAAGCGGATGTAGACGTCCACCGAGTTGGTCTCACCCACGAAGTCGAAGCCCCATACTGCGTCTAGGAGGGCCTCCCGGGTGAGGACCCGGTCCTTGTTCTCCAGAAGATGGCGGAGCAGGTCAAATTCCTTCTTGGTCAGCTCCACATTCCGGCCCCGGACGGTGACCTGGTGCTTTTCCACGTCCATCACCAGCGGGCCCACCGCCAAGGGGAGGCTCTGGGCGGCCAGACCGCCCTTGCCCCGCAGGGCGGCCCGGATGCGGGCCAGCAGCTCCTCGATGGCGAAGGGCTTGGTGATGTAGTCGTCGGCCCCCGAGTCCAGGCCAGCCACCTTGTCCACCACGCTGTCCCGGGCAGTTAACATAATCACCGGGACCTGGCTCTCCCGCCGCAGGCGGCGCAGCACCTCCATCCCGGACAGCTGGGGCAGCATGATGTCCAGCAGCACCAGGTCGAAGGAGCCGCCCAGGGCCAGCTCCAGGCCCCGGCGGCCGTCCAGCGCCTTTTCCACCTCATAGCCCTCATATTTCAGCTCCATCTCTACCATGCGGGCCAGTTTTTCCTCGTCCTCCACCAAAAGGATGCGTTCTGACATATTGGTTCACCTCGTACGGTTGTGTAGGGGCGGATATCATCCGCCCCTATTTCTGGTCCTTCTCATCAGAGTGCCAGTCGTGTTTCAGCTCGTCCATGACCTTGTGGCCCAGGTCGGCGGCGGTGTCGGCCACCGAGCCCATCATGTTGTTCAGGCTCTCCCGCTCCAGGTCGGGGCCGGAGAAGCGGTAGCGCAGGCCCAGAAAGAGGCCCAGCACCAGCGCCGGGATGGTCACCCAGGGGGCGCAGCACAGCAGCAGAAGAAGAATCAGCACTGGCAGGGCGGTGATGGGCTGGCCGCGCCGCCAGATCTCCAGTTCGTTGTCGATAAGCCAGCGGCGCAGGCTGTTAAAAAACCGCTGGCTACCGTCCCCCTTGGGACGGCGCGGCCCGTGGGCCTTTTTCTTTCTGGCGGGGAGCTGGGCGGGGAGGGGCTCTGCGGGAGGGGGCGGGGGAGGCGTCTCGCTCCGGGTGGAGTAGTAGGCGCCCTCCGCCCGGGGGATGGCCCCCTTCTCCTCCAGATAGATCAGCGCGTCCAGCAGGTTGCCGCCGCTGTACTCCAGGGCCTCCTTGGCCTGGGTGTAGCTGACGTCGGCCTTCTCCTTCAGGCGCTCTACCAGTTCCAGTGTGATTTCCATATTAACGGCTCCTTTCCGGGGACCCTGTTTTGGTTTACGCGGTTTAGTGTACCACGGCCGGGTTGAAGGACCGTTTAGCTTTCATTAAGATTTCCTTAAAGATTTCCTTAAAAATAGTGGCGCTTGTCCAAATGATTATACTATGGTATAATCAGAAAGGCAACCGAAAGAGAGGAGGGAGGGCCTGTGAGAAAAAAACGCCCTGTTTTGCCGCTGGTACTGGCCGTTATACTGGCTGTGGGGATGTTTCAGCCGATGCCCGCCGCCGCGGCCAACCTGTATTTTACCGGCATCAATGACAGTGTGGCCCCGTTGACCTCCAGCTCCATGCCCTATTGGTCCGGCGGGACGCTCTATGTGCCCTACACGGTGTTTGACGCCAACCAGAACGGGGTGGGGGTGAGCCTGGGGCTGTACACCAGCTACAACCACAGGAGCCACATCGTGACCATTTTCAACCTGAAGCAGATGCTGGTCTTTGATCTGGAGCGGGGCACCTGCCGGGACGACATGACTGGGGCGGCCTACGACGCCCGGGCCGTTATGCGCTATGGAAAGCCCTATGTCCCCCTGTATGTGGTGTGCTCCGTCTTCGGACTGGAGTACAGCTATAACCAGCTGAGCTATATCTCCCAGGGCTATCTGGTGCGCATCAAGAGCGCCGATGCGGTGCTGGATGACGGGCTGTTTATCGACCGGGCGCGGGAGCTGATTAACAACCGTCTGCGGGACTACACCCAGAGCCTCAGCCCTGCGGAGACCACCCCCACCATTCCGGTGAGCCCCAGCGAGCCCCCGGAGGTGGACGGGGGCAACGTGGCCACCTATCTGGCCTTCCGCTGTGAGAGCGCCGACGGGCTGTCCGCCATTTTGAACACCCTGGACGGCACGGGGCAGTATGCCCTGTTTTTCCTGGCTCCCCAGGTGATTGAGGAGGAGGGAGGGCTGGTCCGCCGTATCCTGGGCACCGGCCACAGCGTGGGAATCCTGGCCTGGGAGGGGGAGAAAGAGGCCCTCAGCCGGGGCCGGCTGGCCCTGGAGGAGCTGGCCCATACCCGCACCACCCTGGCTTACGTCCCGGACGGGGCGCGGGCCGGGCTGGAGGAGCAGGGCTGGGTGTGCTGGAAGGAGACCCTGTATTTGGAACCCGGCGATTCAGTGGGGGGGACTGCCTTCGCCGGCACCGTCCTGAACCGGCTGGGCACCCGTCGGCGTACCGTCTACCTCACACTGGAGGGGAGCGGGAATACTGCGCGGGTGCTGTCTGCCCTGCTGCGGCAGCTCAGCAGTAACCATTACACCGTTGCGGTGCCGATGGAGACCAGGCTGTGAGAAAACCGCCGGCGGAGCCGGCGGTTTTTGAATCCCCCCCGCCTGCGGCAGTGGCCCTCCCCGTGAATATATCCACATACTATAGCAACCATCAAAAAAGCGCCAAAGGTTGATATAAGTGGTATAACGGAATCAGAAGATGAAAATATGCTGCACAACGAAGCACGAGAATTATTGGTACAAGGCTATGAAGGGACCCATGATGCGAAAGGGATCGCTGTGGAACGGGCAATAGCCGCGATGGGCTATACGCTGAAAAAGAAATCACTCTATGCAAATGAGCGTGTTCGATGTGCGGGAAAAACGCAGAGAATGGAAAGAAACCATAAGACCTGAGATGGCGGAACGACCGGAGAACGTTTTGTCCAGTATTTGAAAAAGACTTTACTTCCGACCCTTCGGTCAGGTGACATCGTAGTGATGGACAATATGTGTTCTTACCATGTAAAGGCCGTCCGGGAAATTCTGGACGGAGCCCCCATAAAATTCTGTGTAAACGATAAACAGTGACAGAATAAAAAACTTCGGATTTGTCCTCTTGCGTGGCAAGCCTTGGTATCCTTTCAGTGGCGAAATTGGGGGTGCGGACATTTACTTGGACCTAAAAGCCTAAGCAATGCCATCTCAAATCAAAGGAAATCTTTGAACTTGCCCGCTTCCACGTCAATTTTCAACGTAGGAACAAA
>Ga0209064_1002238_pt1 | contig 22885 bp, 22 predicted proteins | sample Inofromicrocosms_FD_187498 | JGI IMG/M metagenome (GOLD analysis project Ga0209064, IMG submission 187498) | Mouse cecum microbial communities from Vienna, Austria - Inoculum for glucosamine and mucus D2O microcosms (SPAdes) (version 2) | ecosystem: Host-associated > Mammals > Digestive system >... | reverse complement strand
TGCGCTCTTCGTCTGATATTGTAATGCTATAAGGTAATGCTGGCATAATTGACCTCCATAAATGTATTGAGCAAGTCTATTATACCAGATACTGAAAATATCAACAACTTAATTTATGTTATACTAGTTTTACCTTATCATCACAATCCCTTATCTGCATCCCTATTTCAAAAGGTGCCAGCATTTTGACCTCCGGCACTCCTTCTACCATTTCCCGTATTTCCATAATCTCTTTATTCATTTTAAACCGATTATCAGGAAAAGCGTATGTACTATTGAACAAAATACAGCCATTAAAAGCAATTGCTGCTACTACACTGACTGCCCAAAATGTCAAAAACAGCGTAAAAAATTTTTTCTTTATCTTTAAACATCCACTTATATGATCCATAACATCCCGTTTATTGCTTTGTTCCATATCGGGGATACTTTTTATTTTATAAAATATCTTCTTTGCCATCCAAATAAGTGCTGCTACTGTTAACGGCAAGAGTACATAAATAACTATACTTTTATCTGTCCATGGGGATTCCCACAATCCCGTAAAATCATACGGCTTTGAAAAGCAAAATACCAGTGAGCTTATGAGCAAAAGCCAAAGAGCTGTTTCCGTCCGTCTATTTTTACCCAGCAATTGTTCCAATATCATTTTCCAGGCAGTAATAAACAAAAACACTACTACTAACGGCATCAAAAACTTACCAATTAACACTGGGTGAACATCTAAAATCTGCGCTAAGACCATATATACCCAGGTCATAGGCGACCAATATACCGGCATTGCCATAATCTCTCCTGTAAAAGGGGAATATGAAAAATCCCCCTTATGTAACACAGCTGTCAGCGCCATCTCTAAAACACAATCTGTAGATGTATCCAGCCTGAAAATGCACAATACCGTTGCAAAAATCATACCAACAAAATAGTGGCATTTATATTTTTTCATTCTTAGTGTTTATTCCTTTCTCCTACCCAAAGCATCTAAATGTTTGTCCGGAAAAATGACCAATAACGCTCAGCCTATTTTTATCTTGAAAGAAGAACCGTCGTCAAAAACGGTTCTTCTACATAAAAAAGAAATCGGCAAATTCACGTATTTATCAAATATTGTTCATTATCAAACCATATTTTTATAAATATTCGACTATTCCTTTACCGTAAAAGTCACTTTTTTATCGTGTACGCCTGCGCTGACCTTATTCTTCGCACAGATTTTCCCCGAAAGGATTTCTTCCGCCAGAGCGTCTTCAATTTCCGTCTGAATCGCCCTTTTCAATGGTCTTGCCCCCATCTTCAAATCCGTATATTTATCCACAATATAATCCTTTAAAGCTGCTGTCAGAGCTAACTCAATATCCATTTGCGCCTTTGCGCGGTTGCAAAGATTTTTGCCAAGGAGGGTAACAATCTTTTTCATGTCCTCCTTAGTCAGCTGATGGAATACCATGATCTCATCAATCCTGTTAATGAATTCGGGCTTGAACAATCGCTTTACTTCCTCCATAACGCCGTCCTTCATTTTTTCGTAATTCTGCTTTTCCGTGGTAGCCGCGGCAAATCCCAGATTCTTCGGCTCTACAATACGCGCCGCACCTGCATTAGAGGTCATAATCAGAATGGTATTTTTGAAATTGACCTTTCTACCCTTAGAATCGGTTATATGCCCCTCATCCAACACCTGCAAAAGGATATTAAACACATCGGGATGAGCTTTTTCTATTTCGTCAAACAGCACTACCGAATAAGGATTTCTCCTGATTTTTTCACTAAGCTGTCCGCCGTCGTCATGTCCTACATATCCCGGAGGCGAACCGATCATTTTGGCAACGGAATGAGGCTCCATATATTCGGACATATCCACCCGTATCAGGGCGCCTTCGGAGCCAAACATTGCCTCTGCCAGAGCTTTACTGAGCTCTGTTTTTCCCACACCGGTAGGGCCTAAAAACAGGAAGGAGCCGATGGGTTTGTTAGGATCGGCAAGGCCTACCCTTCCCCTGCGCATAGCCTTTGCCACCGCAGTCACAGCCTCCTCCTGTCCGATCACTCTTTTATGGAGAATGGACTCTAATCTTAAGAGGCGTTCACTTTCCTTTTCCGCCAGTTTGCTGACAGGAATCTTAGTCCACATGGAGACCACATCCGCAATATGATTTTCTCCAACCACCAGGCTGCGGTCGGTCATTTTCTTTTCATGTCTTTCCTTTAGCCTGTTATACTTCTTTATGAGTTCATCCTGTTTCAATTTAATTTCATGGGCCTGGGAAAAGGCGTCAAATTTGAAGGAACGCTCAATCTGCAGATCCATGGCCTTGATCTGCTCCTCCATCTCCCTGCACTTTTCCGGAAGGTTCATGCCCTTAAGGCGTAAAGCGGCCGCCGCTTCATCAATTAAATCAATTGCCTTATCGGGCAGGTTTCTGTCATTAATATAGCGCTTTGACAGCTTAACCGCCGCTTCAATGGCTTCATCGGAAATGGTTACCTGATGATGGTCCTCATACTTGCGTTTGATTCCCTTTAAAATTTCAACGGCTTCCCCCACTGTAGGCTCTTCCACATTGACCGGCTGGAACCTCCGCTCAAGAGCCGCGTCCTTTGCCAGATATTTGCGGTATTCCTCAATGGTTGTAGCTCCGATCAACTGAATTTCCCCTCTTGCCAGGGACGGCTTTAAAATATTGGAGGCATCAATTGCGCCTTCCGCTCCTCCTGCGCCGATAATCGTATGAATTTCATCCAGAAACAGAATAATATTTCCGTCCTCAATAACCTCTCCGATAACCTTCTTGATTCTTTCCTCAAATTCCCCGCGGTATTTGCTTCCGGCAACCATGGCGGATAAATCCAAGGTTACTACCCTTTTCCTGCTGATGGTAGGCGGAACATCCCCTCCCGCAATACGCAAGGCAAGCCCCTCGGCAATGGCAGTTTTACCCACTCCCGGCTCTCCGATCAGACATGGATTGTTTTTGGTCCTTCTGCTTAAAATCTGTATCACTCTTAAAATTTCACTCTCGCGTCCAATAACGGGATCAAGCTTTTCCTCTCTGGCAAGCTTCGTTAAATCCCTGCTGTACTGGTCAAGAGTCTTGGTGGGATTTTTCTTTTTCTTGGGATTTAAATCCTCCTTTGCCAGGCCTGCGTCTTCGCCCATTGCAATCAGGATATCCACATACATTTTTTGAAGACTTACTCCCAAGGTATACAAAAGTCTTGCGGCTATATTATCTCCCTCTTTAATAATAGATAACAGGATATGCTCCGTTCCTGTTTCCGAGGAGTGAAATCTTGCCGCCTGTTTATCCGCTTCCTCCAGAATCTGGACTGCTCTGGGAGAATAGCCGTCTCTTTCCAATATAGATACCGCCCCCGAAGGTGCGATCAGTTCCCTGATAACTTCCAAAACCTTCTCCGGGGTCACTCCGTGATTTTGCAATATTTTAGCTGCAACTCCGCTTTGCTGCTTTAAAAGCCCCAAAAGGATATGCTCCGTTCCGATATAGTTTTGTCCCGTAGTCTTTGCCATTCTTTTCGCAAACGTCAATGCCGCTTTGGCATTATCAGTATATGCCATCGTTGGTTATCCTCCATTTCATCGTTTTCCCTAATCTTCATCCAGATTAATAAATTCAAATTCGAAATCGTCGTCTAAAGCACTGGCCTCCGGCTCTCTTGATAAATTAATCATTTTAAAATTGGAGGGCTTTCTTTGGGGTCTTACTCTTTCCCGTCCCGCCTTTGCCTCCCTGGGTCTTTCATCTGATTGAGCCGGCATTTCACTGTCAAGCTGTATCTGGTTGATAATCTTCTCTTCCAAAGAAGAAGGGTCTATTTCCACATCCTTTGCAGCTTCTTTTGCCCCTTCCCTCACAGGTCTTTTTGCGGCCTTTTTAACAGTTTCCGCTGCCGGCTTTAAGCCTTCCGTATCAGGCTTCTTTTCCGCTCCTTTAACCGTTTCTGCCAAAGGTCCTTTCTCGGTCTTTTTTGCTGACGCTTTTTCTGTTACCGGCTTTCCCTCTTTTGCATCGGCGCTTTTATCTTCCCTGATTCTTCTGATTTTCTTCCAGGCATCCTCTTTCAGTTTTGTCCCGTCCTCATCGTCCTCGTCTTCTTCATCATCTTCTCCCAAATCCGCTTTCAATTCCCTGTTTCGCATAACCAGATTTATAATGCAGAATACGGCAATTAGCAAAAGGCAAGCCATAACACACATAATTACAAATCTCTGGTGTGCCACATCTTTATATTTAAAATAGGACTGATCCAGTTCATAAGAAGTATCCCTCTCCACATAACGCTGATAGGTTCCCTCTACGATATCATATAAATAAAAGCCTTCCGTTCCTTCATTATTTACGGCATAAAGCAGATAAAATTCCACATCTTCATCCAGATTCTCCACCTTTACCGGTTCTTCCTCTTCTTCCTGCTCATCGTTAGCAGCTTCTTCCTCCTGCCCCGGTACTGTGACAGGCTTACCCGTTAACTCGGTATAAATGTATGCAGCTATTACTTTATTTTCCCATGGCAGATAAGTTCCCGTATAATTATCCGGAATCTTTATCTGGGCTTCATATCTGACCGGCATAATAAATTTGCCGCCAACGCCACTTAGCTGAAGAAAATCTAAAAAGCTGTCCGTATCATCATAATAAATCCGGAAATCAGAGCTGGTACCGTCTCCCGTTGTCAGATAAAGCAGCCGGATATTTCCTGCCGCAAAATAAGCGGACTGCACATCGATTCCTTTATAATTGTAGGTTTCCTGTGTAAATCCCTCCGGCAGCAGTTCCTGCGGGTAGGTAAGGTTTATCTGAAAAGAAGCATAAATAGACTCTCCTCCTATGGGAATACGGTTCGTAACAGGATCGATGGCTGCAGGAGTTACCGCTCCCGGAACCGTTCCTCCCACTGCATCGGCGCCCGCACTTGTTGTGACTGCTCCTCCGGTTATTGTGCCGGACGTTGTAGAACCGGCGGATGCTGCGTCCCCGTCTGTTTCTGCAGGAGAATCTGTCTCCGGATCAGACTCGGGCTGTATGTCCGCACCACCGTCGCCTTCTGTGCCTGATGCCGAACCGCGATTGATCGTAAAATTATAAGTCATTTTGGAACCGTCTGCCGCCTGCACCGTTACATGAGCGGCATTGCTTCCCGGCTGCAGCCTTTTAAAGCCCCCGGCTTCTATAACATGGGAGGTAGCCTCTTCCACACTACAGGAAACGGAAACCGTATCCACATCTTCCGATACATTTATGGTATAATTGGTTACCTCCGGCGAGAATTCCGGCGATATGGTTCCCGGAGAAACAGTTAAAGATTTTAAGTGGGCATTAGAGGACTGAAGCGCGCCTCCGTTTTCTCCCGTCTCGGAATCAGGGTTATTAACACTCCCTCCATAAACATCGTTGGCACATGTGCCAAACATTACACACACAGCCAGCAATATTCCTACCGTCCGTGTACTTCCCTTTTGTAACAGCTTTCCAAACATATGGTCTCCTCTCCCGGTTGTCGCTTTTCTATTAATACTATTGTTTACTCTCATATTATAATTATCCTGTCATAAACGCATAATTACACATAAATATCATACTATCGGCTCCAAAAACCGTCAACCAAAATATGGTATTATTATAAAAATTTAATAACCTTCTCTTACCATATATTGTATTTACATCTTTTCTTATAAATATGCGGCCGGCTCAAAGATATTCACATATAAAAAGTCCCTCATCCCGCCGCTCTTTTGCAGCAGGACAAAAGACTTTCCCTTTTTTGTAGCTTTCGTTTATCCGTTATGCCTCATCAATAGCCTTTCCTATATCATGACGCATATACTTATTTTCAAAGCCAATCCACTCTGTTGCCTCATAAGCCTTGCTTCTGGCCTCTTTTAAATCAGCTCCCTTGGCTGTTACCCCAAGAACACGGCCTCCGTTTGTAACAAAGCCCTCATCCGTCTTTTTGGTGCCCGCATGAAACACAAAATAGTCATCCTTATCCTCAAACTTTTCCAGTCCCGTAATCGGGAAACCCTTTTTATAGGATACGGGATAACCGTCAGAGGCAAGCACCACGCAGACTGCAGCGTTGTCTTCAAATTGAAGATTTACCTTATCCAGCGTCCCGTCAATACACGCTTCCACCACTTCGATAATGTCATTTTTCATCCTGGGCAATACTACCTGCGCCTCCGGATCGCCGAATCTGGCATTATACTCCAATACTCTGGGCCCCTTTTCGGTTAACATAAGTCCAAAAAAGATAACGCCTTTGAATTCCCTTCCTTCTGCCGCCATGGCATCCACCGTTGCCTGATAAACATATTTTTTACAAAATTCATCCACTTCTTCCGTATAGAAAGGACTAGGGGAAAATGTTCCCATTCCTCCGGTATTCAATCCCTGGTCCCCGTCTTTTGCGCGCTTATGATCCTGGGCAGAGGACATAATCTTAATGGTTTTACCGTCTACAAAGGATAAAACACTGACCTCCCGTCCTGTCATAAATTCCTCGATTACCATTTTGTTTCCTGCGGAACCGAATTTCTTATCTTCCATAATAGACTTAACGCCGTCTTTTGCTTCTTCCAGGGTATTGCAGATTAAAACGCCCTTACCCAGAGCCAGACCGTCTGCCTTTAATACAATGGGAAAAGAAGCATTCTCCAGATAAGCAAGCGCTTCTTCAGGATCGTCGAAATTTTCATAAGCCGCTGTGGGAATATTGTACTTTTTCATCAAATCCTTGGAAAATGCCTTGCTCCCTTCCAGAACAGCCGCATTTTTTGTGGGTCCGAAGGTGCGGATGCCTGCCGCCTCCAATTCATCCACCAGACCGCCTACTAAGGGGTCATCCATACCCACGATGGTCAAATCTATATTTTTCTCTTTTGCAAAAGAAACGATTTTGTCAAATTCCATAGCGCCGATGGGAACACACTCTGCAATCTCTCCGATTCCCGCATTTCCCGGTGCGCAGTAAATTTCATCCACCCTGGGGCTTTTCTTAACGCACATGGCTATGGTATGCTCTCTTCCGCCGCTTCCGACTATCAGTACCTTCATACTTCCTCCTTATTGCCGATCAATCGTTATTTGATACTTTTCAATTAATCCCTGCTTACTCTTCAACTATTACCCGGTTGTCCACAATTTTGACTTTCCCGTTGGCAATATAATCAATGGCCTTGGGCAAAATCTTCCACTCCGCTTCTTCCATAATCCGCTGCTGTAAGGTCTTTGGCGTATCGCCCGGCTTTACCTCTACGGCCTTCTGGAAAATAATAGGGCCTGTATCCGTTCCCGCATCCACAAAATGAACCGTTGCCCCGGAAATTTTTACCCCCCGCGCCAAAGCGCCCTCATGGACCTTTAATCCGTAATATCCCACACCGCAGAATGCCGGTATTAATGAAGGATGGATATTGATAATCCGGTTTTGGTAGGCTTCTATCATTTCCTCCGGGATGGTAACAAGATATCCGGCAAGTACAATCAGATCGGGAGCCAGCTCATCAACCTTTTTTAATAAAGCCTCATGAAAGGCCGCCCTGTCCTCATAATCCTTGGGGGATATGCAAAAGGCCGGAATTTCCGCTTTCTTTGCTCTCTCTAAGGCAAAGGCATTCTGATTATTGCTGATTACCCCTGTGATTTTTGCATTGGTAATTTCTCCCTCTGCCATGGCATCCATAACCGCCTGCAGATTGGTCCCGCCGCCGGATACGCAAACAACAACCTTTAACATAATTTAACACCCTTTTCTCCTGCTTCCACAGCGCCAATCACATAAGGAACCTCTCCTGCAGCCTTTATGGCTTCCATGGTTTTATTTACATCTGCTTCATCAACTGCCAAAACCATTCCGATTCCCATATTGTAAGTGTTGTACATCATCTTTTCTTCAATCTGCCCTTTTTGCTGTAAAAGCTTGAAAATCGGGGGCACCTCATAGCTGTCCCTTCTGACCGCCGCACAAACTCCTTCCGGCAGCATACGGGGGATATTCTCGTAAAATCCGCCGCCTGTAATATGGCTGCAGCCTTTCATGGTAACGCCTGCTTCTTTTACGCTCTTTAAAGCCTTTACATATATTTTGGTGGGAGCAATGAGCGCTTCTCCTAAAGTCTTTCCCAACTCATCATAATATGTATCAAGACTCTCCTTCGTCATATCAAACACTTTTCTCACAAGGGAAAAACCGTTGCTGTGCACGCCTGAGCTTGCCATTCCAATCAAAACATCACCCGGCTTGATCTGTGCTCCCGTAATTAAATTCTTTTCATCAACCACGCCTACCGCAAAGCCTGCAAGGTCATATTCATCCTCCGGATAAAAGCCCGGCATTTCTGCCGTCTCTCCGCCGATTAAAGCGGCCCCGGACTGTTTGCAGCCATCTGCAACGCCTTTTACAATGTCGGCGATCTTTTCGGGAACATTTTTACCACAGGCAATATAATCCAGGAAAAACAAAGGTTCTCCGCCTGCACAGGCAATATCGTTTACACACATTGCCACACAATCAATTCCCACGCTGTCATGCTTATCCAATAAAAAAGCCAGCTTCAGCTTGGTTCCCACGCCGTCCGTACCCGAAACCAGCGTAGGCTTTTCCATATTTTTGAAGCTTTCCATGGAAAAGGCTCCCGAGAATCCTCCCAGACCGCCCAACACTTCCGGCCGCATGGTTTCCTTTACATGCTTCTTCATCAGCTCAACGGACTTATACCCCGCTTCTATATCAACGCCTGCTTTTTTATAATCCATTATCATTTCTCCTCTGTTCTATCTTTTCTACTAATACTGAATGCTTCCATAAAAATCACGACCGGTTTTGGGTTGCTTTTCTGATTCCGAATGCTTCAGGTTTCTCTTTACCGGATTTTTATTTTGAATAATTCCTATATCCCACTTCCTGAAGCTTTGCATCCTTTGCCACTACCTGTGCCTTTAGCTCCTTCGAATAATCCTTAAGCCTGCCTAACAGCGCTTCATCCGAAACAGCCAGAATCTTTGCCGCCAAAAGCCCCGCGTTGGCGCCTCCGTTAATGGCAACGGTGGCAACGGGAATTCCCGAAGGCATCTGAACAATGGAATACAGGGAATCCCTGCCCCCTAAAGAGGTTGTATGCATGGGAATGCCAATAACCGGCATAGGAAAAATCGCCGCGCACATGCCGGGCAGATGCGCCGCCATGCCTGCTCCCGCAATAATAACCTTAAATCCCTTTTCTTCCGCGCTCTTTGCGTATTCAAAAAACACATCCGGCTCCCTGTGTGCGGAAATAATCTTCATCTCATAGGAAACTCCCAGTTTCTCAAGAATATCCGCCGCCTTGCTCATAACGGGCATGTCCGAATCGCTGCCCATAACAATACCTACTTGTGCCATAAAACCTCTCCTTTTTCAAAAATCATAACAGCTTATCCATACTGTTTACAAAATACACCGCTTATAGTTTACAAGAAATAAAAAACATGTGCAACTGTTTTGCAAAATTTTCATTCCCCGAAAGCCTCGTTGAGCATTTCCGTTCCGGCCAGCACAAATCTGCCCTTTTCTATAATGGAAATCTCCTCTCCCTCACTCGTCACACCGTATAAACGTCCCAGCTCGTCATAGGGAATCGTAATATCCGTGTGGCATTGGAAATAGGCTTTATCCTTATTTTCTTCATCCTTCCTGAGTATGGAAATTTCGTTGTCCCTGGCTGCGATTTCCTTGCCGTCGGGATTGAATACCGCCACATCCTCTCCATGGGAATAGCAGGTATCCCCCACTGCAAAATGAGGCCCTGTCTTTTCCGCAATCAGAATAGGAAGCTTATCCTCTATGCCATATTTCCTTCCCATAACATAGGCTGTGGTATTGGTTCCTATGGCAAACTCTCCCATCGGGATAGAGTTATGATGCTGCAATACATGATCCTTTATATATTTCCGGTTCTGTTCCTTATCCTCATAATTGGTACAGTCATAGGTTTCCACCATACCGTCCTTAAAGGTAATCTCCAGATTTTCATAGGATAAATCCCTTAAATAAACCTTTTTTACATGGAGCACGCCTTCCGTTCCTTTTAATACGGGAGAAGTAAACACCTCTCCGACGGGAATATTCACATCCGCCACGCAATTTTCAAACTTCGTCATTTTATCCGGATTCTCCAGTTTACATAATTCAATCCTCAGATCGGTTCTGTTCCCGTTCATCCCCAGCGCACGGACATACTCACACCTGTCAAGAGCATCGATCAATATCTGCTGCACGTTTTCATACTGCTCATAGGGAAGAGTGTTTAAGGCTATGGTATCCTTCATAATTTCCCTGTAATGCTCTCCGATTTCCGGAATCGGATAAGCAATGATGGTAAAGCTTCTTTCCTCTCCCGGTATATAGGCATTTACGATTTTCCCCATCTCCACGGCATAATTGACCGTCAGAAGCTGCTGTTTCTCATTATATGTGCATGCTTCCGGCTTATCCTCTGGGAGAAAATTCTTTTCCCCAAATACCTCAATCCATGCCGGTCCCCCGTGCTTTGCCGAAATATCCTCATATTTGATATAGGCTTCCTTTAATACCTCCAGCTTCCGGTTGAGCAGCTTTTTATCAAGAAACAGTCCTTCATCCTCCCTGTGGTCATATTCAAACTGTCTGTTGGGGCTGCTGCTGTAATAGCCGTTTACCCCGGTTCCCCGTTTATGAAAAATGCTGTGGGAATTTCGCATCATGGTAGGCTTTAAGCCCATTTTTTCAAAATTTTCAACGGCTCTTTTCACTACCCTTTCAAATCCGATGGGATAAATGATATTTACCACTTTCTTTTTTGACAGATCCTTATTTCCTTTAATAAATCCGATACGATAGCCTTCCGTATAGGTATCCGCCATTTTCCCGATTTCCTCTTCCGGCATTTCATTGAAAAGCTTTGCCGTTTCAATCTGATTATCCGTAATATATTCCCCATAACGGTACAAATAACTGGTGTCGGACAAATCCGCTTCCATAATCAACCGGCAGACAAAATCAAAGGAGGGCTCTACCTTCTCTCCCACTCTTTTTTCTGTTTCCACATCCATGTAATCATACAAAAACCAGTAACAGCATTCCCTGACACTTTCATAAAGTGTCTCTTCCTTCCATTCCTCCATGTATTCTGTAAAAATACAGTATATTTCCACAAACCATTCCATACGGATCAGAATTTCAGCCAGATCCTCCTCAGCGGCATAAGCCGGCAGAGAAAACATTTCCCCATATACAAAGGAAAGAAGTCGTCCCCAGTTTTGTCCCATCCGTTCACTTGCATATGCAGGATTGGTATATGAGTTTACATAACTTTTCTCCAGCAATTCCCCGAACAGTCTTTGATTGGACTCTTCATTCCAGATATTCTCTGCTAAAAGCCCTGTTTCTTTCCTTCCCGCCGTTTTTTCATAAATCTCCGCAATTTCCAAAAGAAAAGAAGCCACCTGCACAAAGTAGCTTCCAAAGGGTTCCTTCAATTGCGGTTCTGATTTGATTTCTTTGATTCTTTCCACACATAAATTAAATCTTTCTTCCATCAGATCCCATTCACTCCTAAATATAAAATAAATCCTACAAAAGCGATGACAAAGGTATTAAAAATCAGCCCTATATTGGGGAAAAAGTAAAATCTGTCCTTTTCCACGCGGGACATAATGCCGAGAACCTCTCCAATCAGGGAAAACAGCAGGGCAAAAACAACTGCCGCTCCCAGCTTGGGATTCATGGCACCTTCTTCACTGTAGGATATGTATATAACAAGACAGACGGACACAAAAGAAATGATTCCCAGCGCTGCGGATGCCTTTCCTCTGTCCGAATGGCTTTTATTGGTAAACATATAGCCTTTTTTGCGCATTTTTTTATTCCTTAAAATATCAGTCGGGATTTGCCCGATAAAAGCTTCGCCCCGCTGATTATCAAAAGCACCCCTGCTGCAATTCCCGCCGCAATTGTGATAACGCCGATTGTAATGTTTAATGCTCCGGAATTTGTCATGATCTTATAAACTTTTTCTTCCATACCATCTCTCCTTTTTTCTATTTTACACCATACTGTTCATAATATGCATCAATTGCCGCCTTTAATGTATCATCAATATACACCTTACCATGATAAGGCTTATTATACAAATGCTCTACCACTTCCTCCATGGTTACAATGGCTGTGGTCTCCATTCCATAGGTTTCGGAAATTTCGGTAAGAGCGCTTTTTTCTCCCTGCCCTCTTTCGCACCTGTCCACGCTGACCACCAGACCGCATACCGTTACATCGCCCTGGGCCTTGATAATGGGAAGAGTCTCTCCGATGGAGGTTCCCGCGGTTGTAACGTCTTCGATCAGCAGTACCTTATGGCCGTCTTCAATGGGACTCCCCAGAAGAATGCCCTTATCGCCGTGGTCCTTGACTTCCTTTCTGTTGGAACAGTATTTTATATCCTTTCCATACAAATCACTGATAGCCATAGTCGCAGCTACAGCCAAGGGAATCCCTTTGTACGCCGGTCCGAACAGCACATCAAACTCCAGACCGAATTTGTCATGGATAGCCTTGGCGTAATATTCTCCCAGCTTCTTTAGCTGTCCGCCGGTACGGTAGAATCCCGTATTGACAAAGAAGGGGGTCTTACGTCCGCTTTTGGTAACGAAATCCCCGAATTTCAGCACATTGCAGTCTACCATAAATTCTATAAATTCCTGTTTATATTGTTCCATTTTTTTCTCCTTCATAACGGGCATTCTCGCCCTTATTTACTAAAGCCTGCAGGATATCTTCCTGCATTCTTCCCTTTTTCCGCCATGTCTTATGCACCTTGATCATGCATGAGGAATATTGGTAAATTCTGAAATTTCCCTGCTTACAGTTACCAGATCATCCACCGACAGATCATGTACGTTGTTATGACCTGTAATCCTTGCAAAGGTCTTTAGTTCTTCTTTTGTTACATTCAGGTAATTTGCCACCCTCTGCGCCGCCTGCTCCACCTTAAGCCGTTCCCGAAGCTCTTGATTTTGCGTGGCAATCCCAACAGGACAATTGCCCGAACCGCAGATCCGGTACTGCTGGCACGCAGCCGCTATCAGCGCCGCGCTTGCTACAGCTACTGCATCCGCACCCATGGCAAGAGCCTTTGCTACATCTGCGGATATGCGTAAACCGCCGGTAATCACAAGTGAAATATCGGAACGGATAGAATCCAGATACTTTCTTGCCCGGTACAACGCATATACCGTAGGGACAGTAGTTGCTTCCCGCAGAAACAAGGGACTGGAACCCGTTGCTCCGCCTCTTCCGTCAATGGTAATAAAATCCGGCTCCGCATAGACACAGTACTCTAAATCCCGCTCAATTCGTCCTGCGGCAATTTTAATGCCTATGGGCCTTCCGTCAGAACGGCTCCGCAACATCGAAACCATACCCTTTAAATCCTCTTTTGAATTTAACTCAGGGAATTTGCTGGGACTTTGCACATCCTCTCCCTGATTTTTCCCGCGCAGCCTTGCAATTTCCTCCGTTACCTTTTCTCCCGGCAGATGACCGCCCATTCCCGGCTTTGTACCCTGACCGATCTTGATTTCAATGGCATCCGCCCTGCGCAGATTTTCATCTGTCACGCTGTACTTATTGGGAATGTATTCAAATATGTATTTGTATGCCGCTTCACGTTCTTCCGGCAGAATCCCGCCCTCGCCGCTGCACATGGCAGTTTTTGCCATTGCCGAGCCTTTTGCAAGGGAAACCTTGATCTCCCTGGATAATGCTCCAAAGGACATGTGGGAAACATACACAGGATTTTCCAGAATCATAGGCTTTTTGGCATGCTTACCGATAACCGTCATAGTCGTTACGGGCTCTCCCTCATCAAGAGGCGGCGGATTCAGCTGCGCTCCCAAAAGAAGAATATCATCCCAGTCCGGCATGGACATCTTTGTCCCCATTGCACCGCTGATTGTCTTGCCCGATACTGCCATCTGATGAATCTCTTCCATATAGCGGCAGGATTCGTCTATACGGTAAAAGCTTTTATCATAGCTTAAGTCCACAGATGAGTCTTTCCTGTTTTCATCCGGTTCTTTGTCTGTCTCCGCCACACTGTCAGCGGACTTATCCGCCTGCGTCATATCGGGCGTTTCCTTCGCAGCTTCTTCCCTGAATTTCTCTCCGGGCTGATGGCAGATGGGACATTCAGCCGGCGCCCGGTCGCCCTCACAAGTATAACCGCAAACTGTACAAACAAATTTCTTCATAGGCTTTTCACGTTCCTTTCCCGTATTTTCATGTTTAATCCAATGCTCTGCCCCAGACATTTCCGTCCGGCACAGCCTGTACTCTTCATCCTTATCCCAAGGCCTGTGCAATATCCTCTTTCATATCCAGTACTGCCGCCCTGGAAGCATCCGCATAATTTTCCTCTGCAAACTTTTCCTTATAGGCGTCGCTCTGATATGCGGCAATAATGCCTCTGGAAGAATTTACAATGGCTCCCAGTCCGTCTTTATTGAAGAAATGAGTCAAATCCTTGCCTTTGCCGCCCTGGGCTCCATAACCCGGCACCAGAATGTATGCCTTTGGCATAATATCCCTCAGTACCTTTCCCATTTCCGGATAAGTAGCTCCCACTACAGCCCCTACATAGCTGTAAGCATCTCCCATAAGCTCTTTTCCCCATTCATCGACCATTTTGCCCACGTGCTCATACAAGGGCTTTCCTTCAATGATTCTGTCCTGAAATTCCCCGCTGCTGGGATTGGAAGTCTTGACTAATACAAAAATTCCCTTCTTTTCCTCTTTGCAGACATCTATAAAGGGCTTTACTCCATCAGAACCTAAATAAGGATTGACCGTTACGAAATCTTCGTCAAATCCGTAATAGCTTTTGGAGCCTACCGTAACCTTTCCCAAATGTCCCACCGCATATGCGCTGGAGGTGGAACCGATATCCCCACGCTTAATGTCTCCGATTACAAGCAGTCCTTTTTCCTTGCAATAGGAAACGGTTTTGGCGAAAGCGGAAAGTCCCGGAATTCCAAACTGCTCGTACATGGCAATCTGGGGCTTTACCGCCGGAACCAAATCGCAGACCGCATCCACGATTCCCTTATTAAACTGCCAGATTGCTTCAGCCGCCCCTTCCAGAGTCTCTCCAAACTGTTCAAAAGCTTTCTTTTTTATATGCTCCGGCACAAATTTTAGCATCGGGTCCAAGCCTACCACAATGGGCGCTCCTGTTTTTTGAATTTTTGCTGTTAATTGATTGATCATGCTTCCTTCTCCTGTATTCATTCTTGCACTAATATAAACTTTTTCTTAATCGAGCAGCTGTCCGGCATAGCCATAGGGCTTCAAAATCGCAGCGGCCGTCCCGCTCAGTTATCTGGTGCTTAAAAACACCGCTTCCCTCTGGGCTGCCTCATCATCGGGATAAGATGAAAGATAAGCGTTCATAAGGGATTTTGCTTTTGCAAAATCTCCTGCCCGTTCATATGCCACAATCTGGTTATAGCGCAGAGTCTGAGCCATGGACTGGTCTCCCAAAGCCAATGCATCTTCAAAGGCACGGACTGCTTCATCATAGTTACCCGCTCCTAACTTACAGAGCCCCAGCTGATTATAAATACGGGCGTCCTCCGGCGCTTCCACAAGATATTCCGAATAGAGAATACCGGCGTAATTGCTGTCGCCTAACTGCTCGTAGGTTCTTCCCAGCATATATATAATCTCGCCCTTTTCCTTTTTAGCGGATTGCTTGGCAATCTCCAAGTGATTTCTGGCATTATCATAATCCTCCAGATAAAAATAAACAACGCCCTGCTCATAGTCGCCTAAATTCTTCTCCTCATCCAGCATCCGGGTCAGATATTCCCTGCCCTTTTCCTCATATCCGTTTCCCGCAAGCACCTCGTAAATATCAATCTTCATGCTATGGGAATCGGAGGTATTTGCTATAGCCTGCTCAAAATTGTAAATTCCGCCTTCGTAATCCCGGCCTTCTATCAGAATGCTGCCTCTCAAAAAGTATGCATTGCCGTTTTTCTTATCGCTTTCAATGATAGCATCCAAAAGCTTAACCGCTTCGTCAGGTTGTCCGCTTTTGTACAACGCCGTCGCCATATAAAAATTAATATCCCTTTCCAGATTTCCCGCGAAAATACCGCCGTTGTCCAGCGCCTTTTCAAAAGCTGCTATGGAATTCTCATAATCCGCCATTCCCAGATAAGTAATCCCGCATCCCCTGTATGCCAGCTCCAGGTCTTCTCCCGATACAATAGCCTGTTCAAAGCACTGCAACGCCCCTTTATAATCGGACAACTCCACTGCCTCAAAGCCCGCCTTAATATTGGGTCCTTCTTTATGCCCGCAGCCTGCCGCCACTACTGAAACGCCTAACAGCAACCCCAAGAATAATCCTTTGTTTTTCTTCATATCAAGTCCTCCGACTGTTCTATTATAGCAAAAAAGGAACTTCAATAAAACAATTTCCTTAAATTTTATCTGCTAATATTTGTCCCCAACGGCTGTTTTTTTCAAAAAAATAAGTTTCCGCATCCGCTTGTTCATTTTTTCATACATCTGAGGCCAAAAAACAGCCAAATGTCGCAAAAAGTTATATGATAGGCATATAGTTATGTAAACTCCAAGTATTTGGAATTGAAAGCAGTCACGTCTGTGTTAAGTATATCATTCATGTTACATTTACCATTTATCTGCATTTAAGCAGTTCCTCTGATTTTTCAATTTTGGGTTTTCATCCACTCTTTTTATGCTGCTTTCCATAACGAAAAGAAAAGGACATCTTACATATCCTGTAAGGCGTCCTTGATTTTTTTCACGTAGCTTCTACCCACTTCCAGCTGTCCCAGGCCTTCTCTTAATATCAGATACTGGTTAATTCCATCCAGTGACTGAATAAAATCCATATTGACGATAGTCCCCCTTGAACAGGGAACAAAGTCCTCATCAATCAGCTGCTGCATGGTATCGCTGCAGGTATGATAAGGAATATCCACGATTCCCTCTCTCGTATGAATCAGCATCTGTCGTCTTTTATGTTCAATATAAATAATTTCGGAAACACGTATGGGATGAAAAACGCATCCGTTTTTAAAATAAACAAACCGCTTTTCCCTCTTCTGCATTTTGAAGCGCAGGGCGTCTTTAATCAGCACCTCCGCCGTCTCATAAGAAAAAGGCTTCTCCAGGTAGCCGTAACAATGAAGCTCCCTGAATACATGAAGACATTCGTCTGCCATGGGAGAAATCACAATAACCGGAACAAATGCATACTTGTCGAACTGCCTGATATCCTCAATAAACCTCAGACAGGATATATCAATTAAAGGTTCTTTATTTAGAGCGGTGTCTGCAATAATCAACTCTATATCATGGGAAAGCACAGTCTGATAGGCATCCGCCAAAACTCCTGTTTGAAAAATACTGACGTTCCTTTTATACTTCAAAATGATATGATAAAGCTTATCCATAATAACATAATCAGATTCTATCAGCAGAATCTTTTTCATGTCAAAATTATTTATCCTCTAAATTCATTTTTTTCAAAAAATCTTCCAGACTGAAACCGGAATCGGGATAGATTACCTTTCTGGAAGTGGTAAAATATGCAATCAGCTTTATCATAATATTCATTTTTGCCGTTTCCGTGCAATTACATACCATATTCCAGACCTTTTCTTCGTTCTGGAAATCCCCGTATAAAAGATAGTCAGCTGAAATTCCGTAAATATAATTCAATTTCTCCAGCACATCTGTGGAAATATTATTTTCTCCACGTTCCAGCTTTTGATATCCTTCCCTGCTCATTCCGAGAGTCTCCGCAAACTGCTTCTGTGTAAGGCCCAGCAGCAAACGGACAGCTTTGATTCTTTCGGTCCGCTCTCTCTTTTTATCTTTTGTATTTTTCAATGTAATCACCATCTGCGCAAAACGCCCTTAATAACATCATGATACAAACCCCAAAATTCATTTGCCAGAATCCCAAAAGGGTTATGACACGCCTTATTAGTACGCTTTTTTCCGTTTTTTATACGCTGATTTCTATTTTTCAGTCTGAGGATTTCTATTTATCTGCAGCTTTATTTTTTTAACTTCATTTGCCGGCAAATTCATTTTTTATAAATTCACATCTCTATTTCCTGAAATTTTCATATAAAAAAGAAACCTCCCCTGCTTTGGAGAGATTTCCTCTTTCATATAATTATACTTCCTTATTCTACCGGACATATGACCGGAAACGCCTGCTATTTCATGGCAAGATTGCAAATAGTGTCCACACAGGTTGCAATTCCCAGAGTAGAAGAGCTCAAAGAAATATCATAATATTCCGACATACCGAATTCCGTATTGGTATAATAGGTACAATATTTTTTTCTTGCCTTATCAATGGCGCGAATCTCGTCGCTGATTTTGGATTCCGGCGTATCCGGCAGCTTTTCCTTCATATGCTCAAGACGCCAATAGGGAGTGGCATGAATGAACACATGAAGGCAATTGTCAAACTCCTTCAAAATCGTATTGGCGTTTCTTCCCAAGAGCACGCAGTTCCCTCTTTCCCCGATTCTCCTGATGACCTCTCTCTGTACCTCAAAAAGCTTTTCATTTAAAGGCTTGTTGTAAAAGTCAAAGAGGCTCTGGGCAAAGCCGAAATTAACCGGTACTTTTTCATCCCATTTTAAGATTCTTTCCACATCAATATTAGATTCTTTTGCTGCACGGAGAATGATCGCCTTGTCATAGAACTCATATCCCAATCTCTTTGCCACCTGCGTACCGATCGCACTTCCCCCGGCGCCGAATTCACGGCTGATTGTAATAATTTTTTTCATAGCCTTCCCCCTATAATACTTTATTTAAGAAATCAATTGTTCTCTCTTCCTTGGGATGGGATATAACCTCATCGGGAGTTCCCTGCTCCACAATATATCCCCCGTCCATAAACACGATTCTGTCCGCCACTTCCCTTGCAAAACCGATTTCATGGGTAACCACCACCATAGTCATTCCCTCAGCGGCAAGCTCCTGCATAACGCTCAAAACCTCTCCTACCATTTCAGGGTCTAAAGCAGAGGTGGGCTCGTCAAAAAGCATGATATCGGGGTTCATGGCAAGCGCCCTGGCTATTGCCACACGCTGCTTCTGTCCGCCGGACAGCTGCGCGGGATAAGCGTCGGCTTTCTGCTCCATGCCTACCCTCTTTAAAAGCTGCATTCCCTTATCCTTTGCCTCTTCCTTTGTCATTTTCTTCAATTCCACAGGTGCGAGCGTGATATTTTCCAGCACGGTCTTGTGGGGAAACAAATTGAAATGCTGAAATACCATTCCGATATTCTCCCGGACCACATTAATATCGGTATGCTTATCCGTCACATCATGATCGTCGATAATAATCGTACCGTCGGTAGCAATCTCTAACTGGTTCAGACACCGTAAGAAAGTAGACTTTCCGCTTCCGGAGGGTCCTAACAAAACAACAACCTCTCCTTCGGCAATATCAATGCTCATTCCTTTTAAAACTTCCAATTTTCCGAAATTTTTCTTTAAGTCCTTTACATGGACCATGATTTTTCTATCTTCCACGGTTTGCCCTCCTCTCAATCCTCTTGGCTATTTTACTGAGGGTAATGATCACAATCATATACATAAGACCGACAATGGTCCATGTCTCCAAGACCTTAAAGGTATTTCCTGCAATTGTCTTACCCGTATTGGTTAACTCCGGGAAAGCGATAACCGAAAGAATGGAAGTATCCTTTAAGGTAATGATAAACTGGTTGATAATGGAAGGGATCATAGTACGGATTGCCTGAGGAAGAACTACCAGCCTCATACTTTTCCCGTAGGATAATCCCAAGCTCCGGCTGGCTTCCATCTGCCCCTTATCCACGCTTTCGATTCCGGCACGGATAATTTCCGCCATATATGCGCCACAGTTCATGGCAAGTGCGATGGTTCCCGCCGAAAGCGCAGTCAACCGAAAGTTCTGTATTCCCATGGACTTAATGCCTGCTGGGATACCGAAGTAAATAAAATAAGCAAGTACAATCAGCGGAACGCCTCTGACCGCATCTACATAAAGAGTGCCTATAAAATTAAAAATGCGGTTTCTGCCCACATTCATCAGGGCAAAAATCAAACCGACGATCATAGCAAAAATCAGTGACAGCAAGGTCAGCAATATGGTCTGTCCTAAAGAACGCAGCAGCATTGCACCGTATGTTTCAACTATATGTAGCATTTAATATCTCCTTTTCTTTGAACACTGTGGGATTATTGTTTATATGGGATAACACAGGATCTTTGATAGCAAAACGTGAGAAACCCTTTTCAGAGCTTCTCACGTTTGTTTTAAGCTTACATTATTTCAGGTATTTATCGAGAATCTCATCATATTTGCCGTTTGCTTTGATATTAATAAGACCGGCGTTGAACATATCAAGTAATTCCTGATTAGCAGCGTCCATAATAGCAAAGCCGTAAGGAGCGCCTTCACTTTCCATTCCTTCCGGAATCTTCAGCGCAAGACCGCCTTCTTTGATAGAAGCAGCCATGATCGGCGTATCCTCTACGCATGCAACGCTGTTTCCAAGAATCACGTCCTGATACATTGTAGGCGAATCTTCGAATACGGTAACGGTAAATCCGTACTCATCCTTTAAGCTGTTTGCAAAGTCAGCGCCTGCTGTTCCCTGTTTTACAGCCACGTTTTTGCCTGAAAGATCTTCAAAGCCTGCAATATCGCTGTCAGCGCCTACTACAAAGGTCTGGGTTGCATCAAAGTAACCTTCAGAAAAAATCCAGCCCTGGTCAATACGCTCCTGCTTGATGGTTGCACCGGCAATGATCGCATCCGCCTGGCCTGTCTGAACTGCGATAACGGCAGCATCCCAGCCTAAGCTCTGCAATTCATACTCAAAGCCCTGATCCTCTGCAACTGCTGCAAGGATATCAACGTCGATACCAACAAACTCGTTATTTTCGTTTGTATACTCAAAAGGTTTGAATACGGTATCGGTTGCAATGATCCATTTCTTATCGGATGCTGATTCCCCGTCAGCCTCAGGCGCATCTGCTCCCTCTTCCGCTTCAGGCGCATCTGCTCCTTCTTCAACTGCAGGTGTTTCAGGTGTAGCTGCAGGTGCCGGATCAGAACCGCAGCCTGCTAACATTCCAGCTAACACGGTTGTGCATACTAATAATGCCAATGACTTTTTCATAATAAGTCTCCTCCCATATAAAATTTAGATAAAAACGGGCAGAATACAAACTGCGAACATATAACGCCTTTGTCTCCCGCCCAAATCCACGCTATTTATTATAGACAATTGATATTTTTTTGTCAAGTTTAACATCATGTGAGGTTTTTCCCTTTTACCGGCTCTGATTATTCCCCGCATAATTCTTTTACATTAATGTTTCTCTGCTTCCCTATGCTGTGATAATAGAACAGTACGAAAAAGATTATCACAAGTGCAGATCCCCTGCGGAAGCTTCCTCCCCTTTTCGCCCATCCGATCAGTCGGGACACCAGCTCCTTCTTTTCCGCTTCCGTCATGCCCCGTTCCATACCGCCAAAATACAGGTATAACATTCCTGAAATCATTGCTATTGTAGCATATATCTCTATACGCGGCGTATCGCCGGTCTTGGGCTCGCTTCCCCTTTGCCCGCTTCCAGACACTCCGCCCGCCTTATCAGCGCCAGAGGCAGCCGAATTGGTCTGTGCCGGTGCAGAACTTCCGCCGTTTCCACCGCCGGAATTTCCACCATCATTTCCCGGATCGTTCCCACTGTTATCTCCCGGGTCATTTCCCGAATTATCCCCGTTGTTATCTCCCGGATTATTTCCCGAGCCATTCCCGCTATCATCTCCCGGATTATTTCCCGTGTTATTTCCACTGTCATCTCCCGGATTATTTCCCGAATCATTCCCGCTGTTATCTCCCGGGTCATTTCCCGAAACATTCCCGCTGTTATTTCCCGGGTCATTTCCCGAGCCATTCCCACTGTCATCTCCCGGATTATTTCCGCTGTTACCGCCGCCTTCCTTTGTAGGAATCACTTCCGTCCTTATCAAATGACCGCAGTCAATACAAAAATAAGATCTTATTCCAGTCTCCGTTTCAGTCGGTTCTTTGGTTATGCTCCCGCTTCCTTCCCTGTGCGGCGCCTCATCCGCCTTATCTCCGCAGCTGCATTCATGCCAATGTCCTGTATCATCCGCTTTCCAGTCCGTCCCATAATCATGTACATGTCCCGGAATCACTACCGGTATGACCTCTATCCTCTCATAATCGCATACGGTACATTTATACAGCCTCTCTCCCGTTTCGCTCTCAGTGGGTTCCTTCGTTACCGTCCCTGCATCCCAGGAATGTGTTCCATAGCCGTCCTTTTGTGAATCATCTGTAACCGGACAATCTGCAGCCGTGCAATCATGCCAATGCGCATCCGCATTATTCTCCCAATCCGTGCCCCAATTATGGCTATGCCCTGTCGCTTCCCATGTGGCATACAAATTCACGGGATATGTATTGGTGGTATAATACAACGAAGGGTCGTTAACCCTGACCGGCGTACCATCTTCCTTTACCCAGCCTGTAAATCTGTAATTTTCTTTTACAGGAGTCTCGGGAAGCTCAATATATTGATTACTATGGCCATTCCAATGATAATATGCTCCAATCTGCTGGTCTCCATCCATAAATCTATGGAAACACTGATTAATTCAAGTATTTCCTGATAATATATGATAAAATGTAAGTATCAAACAAAAGGTGGTACGTCTATGAATCAAATGACACTTACAGATATGGAATATTCCAACCGTAAAAAGAAA
>Ga0209064_1002236_pt1 | contig 22916 bp, 18 predicted proteins | sample Inofromicrocosms_FD_187498 | JGI IMG/M metagenome (GOLD analysis project Ga0209064, IMG submission 187498) | Mouse cecum microbial communities from Vienna, Austria - Inoculum for glucosamine and mucus D2O microcosms (SPAdes) (version 2) | ecosystem: Host-associated > Mammals > Digestive system >... | reverse complement strand
TTCTCTACAGTTTCGCTCTTGGGGGCGGAATCGGCCGCCCCCGCCGCTGGGCATCCCCCACCAGAAGGAGTGAGGAGAATGTGTTTCAAGCACTGGTGCTTTTGCACTTCGGTTTTGAAACTACACATAGATTCCACCCAGGAATCATGGCCATCCACCAGACAGCCGTCCGAAAGCCGCCGATCCTCAGTAACCCGAGGGTGTTGCAGACCTCCATTTTTGGCAATACTTTCAAAAATACAGCTATTTAAATCAGCATGTTACAAAATTGATTTTCTCGATTACGGAGGTTCTGCAACAACCTCCGTAAAGCCAACCCATCAGGCAGGCGTCTGAAAGACACCAATTTATCGACCCTGGCACTGCTAGGTATGCCAGCCCAACACTAACGCCATGGCGTCCGAAAGACACCGATTGAATAGACAAATCATCACCAGCAAGCCGATCAAATAAATCTCCAGGTAATCCCATCCCTCATACAGGCGTCTGAAGGACGCCGATTCCTAGTAACGCGGTACACCGCAGGTGTGCTGGGAATCCCCACTCTAACGCTGGGCGTATGAAAGACGCCGATTTATAGTAACCCGGTACACCGCAGGTGTGCCGGGAAAACCAAATCCTCAGGCCAAGGGCGTCTGTAGGACGCCGATTGAAACCAACAAGGAAACCACAAACCCCTCCAAAAAAAATTGTAAAATTAACATTCTCCATCCCCCTTATCCACAATCAAATAAAAAATAGCTATAAAAATAATTGCATAAATACTTGACAAATGCATTTCGAATGTTGTATATTTGCAACATCAAACCACCCAAACACGGCCAAGATGGCAGCGGCAATACCAATAAGTCCGCACCACGACCGAAGCAAGGGAGGCGAGAAATCCGAAGGGGAGGACCTTACAAACCCTCCCGGGGCGCGCCGGCGAAAGCGCCCCACCGCGGAAGGCCTTTGGCAAGCCCCCGCACAAGCCGGTAGATGGCCCGCACCCGCCCGGAGCACGGCCGTTTCCCGGGACAGGCAGCCTTAAGAAAGCCGCCAGGGACGCACAGGCGAACGCGTCCCGCCCCAAAGATGCCCCCGGAGCATCACCCGCACGCCCCCTTTGGAAAGGGACGGCACAATCCAGGCAAAAAGAGCACTTTGACATCGTTGGTTAAACAAGCGCTATGGCAACACCGCCGGCACAATGAAGAGGATTAATTATAGGAGGCCTCCATTAATCCCCATTTATACCTACAGTCCGGTATCTATGATTTTAAAATCGTCCATATCATTACCTGTCGGTAAGCGACGGCGGTATTCCGATATGTGGCGGCGGTCAATTGTCGCTGATACTACACCTGATAACCTGTCTTTCACACCGATAGGCATGCCCATAGCATTATAAATATCAGCCAGGCCATCATATTTGCCATAGTCATCACTCCCGCTCCTGTCAGCTCCGACCCAGCATGACTGGTTCTCTATTGCGCGTGCAATAAGGAGCTGCTGCCATGCATACCCCCGTGATTGCGGCCAGTTTGCAGGCACTATCATTATGTCGTATGAATAGTTTACGCTCCTGCACCACACTGGAAACCGGAGGTCATAGCACACAATCATGGATATATTCCATCCACGGAATGGAATTATAGGGGGGACTGCCGTCCCTGCGGAGAGGTATTTGTATTCGGAGCTTAGGGAAAACAGATGGCGCTTATCGTAAAAGGTTGTCGTTCCGCTGTCCGGGTCATGGAAAAACGCACGGTTGAATATATGCCCGTGCTCGGAGGCTATGACCGATCCGCATATGGCGCATCCATATTTCTTGGAGATATCTGCTATTGTGCCCAGGGTTCTGCCTGAGTGGTCAGCCATTTCCGATAAAAGGGGCATGTCTGAAATGAACCCGGTTGTAAACAGCTCTGGCAAGGCCACTATATCAGTGCCTTCCGGCACATGTCCCATCAGGCTTGCTACAGCATTGAGATTCCTCTCTGGCGATGCCCGTACTATATCCAGAGGAATGATTGACACATTTATATGCTCATTATCCATATGTTATGAATCAATAGGCGGAAAATTGGTCGGGATACTTGCCGCTGAACCGGCTGTAATATTTCTTGATTTCCCTCATGTCATTATCAGTATCCCCGGTTGGAATAAACGTATGTTCTATCGATATTGTCTTCGACGGGAAATCGATAGCGCCAAGCAATATAGGGACTCCCGCCTGCCATGCTACTTGTAGGAATCCGGTATGCCAGTCCTTGGTGATCTTGCGCGTCCCTTCAGGGGTTATGGCGATTGAAAGGCTTTTGGATGCCTTAAACTTTTCAACCATTAGATTTACGAGTGATCCGTTTTTGCCTTTCCGTGGCACTGGTATGCCGCCCATGGCCCTGAAAAAATATCCTAAAGGAAAGAAGAACCAGGACTCTTTCATAAGGAATCCCGCTTTGCGGCCCACAGAGGCATAAGCCAGCTTACCCAGTACGAAATCCCAGTTCGATGTGTGTGGCGCTACACATATGACAGAACGGGGGTAGGGCGGCACTGTTATATTTACGTGCCACCCGGCCGCCCGTAATATTAGCCCGGCAAGATTCATTTCAATCCTGTCCGGTTACTTATTGAGGGATTTTACATTCGCTTTCTTGCGTTCCTCAGGAAGGGCCTCGTTCATAGCTTTGACTATTATGGCGACTGCGTTGCCAAACTCCTTTTTTAAGGAATTGAAAGCCTTTCTGTTATATACCCCGCGTGCCTTGCGGTATGCATGCTTTGACTCAAAATCCTTGTATGTCCGGTCAAACGAGAAGGAAGTGCGCTGCAAGGCCTCTGTCTGGAGGGCTGCGATATCATTCACAATTTTAGACATCTTTTCATGCGACATGGCCGGCTCGATATGGGCTGCCATTATAGTCTCTGCGGCAAGATCGCCACACGCATAACGGATTTGTTTCTTTAAGATTCGTTTATTTGCCATAATTAAACAATTTGTTTTTGGTTATGATTGCTGTTTAGAATTTTTATCATATGCCTTTTTAGGGCCGGGAAAGTAGCACTTATCCTGTCGGCATTGCTATGCTGAGGCATAGCCTCCGACACAGTTTCGTCATTGCATATCTTCAGGAAAAGGCCAAGTTCCTTAGGGCGGATCTCCCTGCGCAATGCCTCACCGGGATTATCGTCATATATTATTCTGTTTATAGGGGCACCGGCCTTTATCGCCATGTCCAGAGCAGTGGCAGCCTCTGATATTTCAGGGGATATTGCCACTACGATTCCTGCCCCCATGGCATTGCTGTCGACATATCCCTTTTGCCTGCGCAATGCGCTGATGCGAGCTATCGCGTGGAAAAAGATCGATGTGCGGGCCAGCATGACTGCCGGGTTAAGTGAGTTTGCGGTAGTTATACGGTATGAGCCGTTCAACGTCTTGTCCGATAGGGCTTCACGCAACATGTGGGCACATTGCGCCGGCGACCCATGCACTTCTGTCAGATGGACCATAGGGGATACCGACTCTATGAAGTCCCGTATATGCTTCGGCAAAGTACGGGCTGGCGACAGTAAAAACGACACAGCCCCGTCTACCGATGCCAAAGCACTGGCAGTATCCTTTGCATCGTGCCGGGTTATCTCTGACAATATCAGCAGGGGCATATCATTGCCGGATGTTGCAGATATGTGGTTTAAGACTTTCCCGAAAAATTTGGTGCTTATATTACGTATCCCGGGGACTGCCATATTGAATATATCCGTATCAGTCTCGGAAAGGGGCAGGTCGGCATCCATTGACTGGAATATTATAGACTTTAGGCTGGCTGCATCTATTTCATGCCCGACCAATGCATTGGATACAATATAGGCGATATCCTTCAATGCCATCTCATGGATGTTGTTGAAGAATGCACGGGGGAAAGGGGTTATCTCACATGGCATGTAATCCTTTCCGTCAGGTGCTATTCCTCTGAGTGTCGCTTCAAGAAAGGATATACGTGCAGGCGTATTTTCGGAAGATATATAATATACCATTGGATTATCAACTGTTTACCGGATATTTGCGATGCTGATTATGTCGGCGAAGACTCCGGCCGCAGTCACATCGGCCCCTGCCCCATATCCCTTTATCACCATCGGATATTCATGATAACGTTCAGTAGTCAGCATTATAACGTTATTGCTGCCCTTAAGGTTGAAGAACGGGTGGCCGCTCCCAATCTTTTCCAGACCGACTTTCGCTTTGCCGGAATCAAGGATGGCAACAAAACGCAATTGATTTCCTGCATTTTCCGCTTCCCTACGTTCTGCCTCAAGCGCAGCTTCCGATTCTGACACTATCCTATGGAATTGGTCGACATCACCATTGAATGCGTCGTCCGGTAGGAACAGGTTGCAGTCCACATCAGACTGGTCTATGGCATACCCTGATTCACGCGCCAGTATCACAATCTTGCGCACGACATCTATTCCGCTCAGATCCACCCTTGGGTCAGGTTCGCAATATCCTTCCTGTTGGGCCTTCTTTATGGCCGATCCCAAAGGCGTGGAAGGGGACAGTGTGCTGAATATATAGTTCAATGTGCCTGACAGCACCGCCTCTATCCGCAATATCCTGTCCCCGGAATTTATCAGGGAATTGATGGTGTTTATCACTGGAAGTCCAGCACCCACATTCGTCTCGAAAAGGAACTTGACATCCTTATGGCTTGCAATATCCTTTAGCTCCTTATAGACATCATATTTGCCCGACGCCGCAAGCTTGTTCGCCGTCACAACGTTTACATTGGCGGAAAGCAGCCTTGGATATATCGAAGGGATATCATCTGACGCTGTACAATCGACGAACACCGAATTGAACAGGTCCATCCGAAGTATCTCATCACAAATTGTATCCGGTGTCGCCTTTATGTCCGACTGGTCAAGCAGCGGTTTGTAGTTGTCAAGGTCAATCCCGTTCCGGTCAAGCAGACAGTTCCTTGAGTTGGATATCCCTACGATTTTTATCTCAAGCGATTTCTCATTCCGTAGACGGGCCTGCTGTTCCTTTATCTGCTGGATCAGTTTCCTTCCTACATTCCCTATGCCGGCCACATACACATGAAGCACTTGGGTGTCTGAAAGGAAAAACGAATCATGTATGACATTCAGTGCTTTATTCAGGTTGCCGCGTTCAATCACGCATGAAATGTTTGTCTCTGACACACCTTGGGCAAATGATACGGCATTTATCCCATTCCGGCCGAGGGTATTGAACAGTTTACCTGCAATGCCGGTGGCACGTTGCATATTTTCACCCACAATTGCAATTGTGGCATAATCACTTCTGGATGATATATCTGTTATCTCACCGCGCTGGAGTTCAGATGCAAATTCATTGCGCAACACATTGACAGACAGTGCGGCATCAGCATCTGATACTGCTATGGTAGTATTGTTTTCACTGGATGTCTGTGAAACGAAAAATACGCTTATGCCATTTTCGGCCAATGCATTGAATATACGGGCATTGATACCTATTATGCCCACCATACCCAGGCCAGTTACCGTTACAAGGCTTGTATCGTTGATTGAAGAAATACCTTTTATTGCCTTGCCGTCAGATGGTTTTGTGTTTTTTGATATCAATGTGCCGGTTGCAGATGGATTGAATGTGTTTTTTATCCTTATTGGAATATTTTTATGGTATACAGGATAAATAGTCGGAGGATAAATGACTTTCGCCCCATAATTGCATAATTCCATTGCTTCCAGGAACGACAGCCTGTCTATCACATATGCCGATGGGATTAACCGTGGATCAGCAGTCATGAATCCATCCACATCTGTCCATATCTGCAATTCCTCCGCGCCAAGCGCCGCGGCAAGTATGGCAGCAGTATAGTCGCTTCCGCCACGCCCGAGATTCGTTGGCTCTCCTTTACTGTTGGAAGCGACAAACCCAGGTACGATTGCAACCTTGCCGATATTTCCAGCGTCGCGGCCGAACGCCTTATGTATCAATGATTCCGTCAGCGGTTTGTCCAATACATGCTTGTCAAATTGCTGTTTCGTCTTTATGAAATCCTTGGAGTCATATATGCTAGCGCCATCAATATATTCTGATATGATAGTTGATGACAGCCGTTCACCATATGACAATATAATATCCAGCGTTCGTGATGGCAGATCGCGGATCAATGAAATACCTCTGTATATATCCCCCAATTCATCAAACATCCCGGATATCTTGCCTATGACCGAGTCTGCCTTTTCTGGCATTATCTCAGAAATTATTGAATTATGGCGTAAGACCATGGATTTATAGGACTGGGTATATTCCATGTCCCCTGATGAAGCCTGATGCGCAGTCCGTATAAGGGCGTCAGTGACACCACCAAGCGCAGATACGACAACAATTACAGGTGTTGTCTGGGATTCAATTATTTGCCTTACATTATTAAGTGCAAATGCAGTACCGACTGATGTGCCGCCGAATTTCAGTACTTTCATTGAAATATGATTATCAGTGATAAATATTATTGAATAACCGTAATGCAAATATACGAATAAGTCGAGCGCAAAACAAATTTATTTGGTTTTGCCGAGCGGGATATGCCATCTAAAGATTTATAGATGTTAAAATAAGGTGTACTTTTGCCGATATTATTGAAATTCATTAAGTTTGTATAGTTAAATGCTGACAATTCACCCCTATATGAGTAGATACATATTACATATATGTACATTTATTCCGTTTATACTGATTCTGTTAAGTTCATGCGGCACATCCCGCAAGGCTACATCCGGAAATTCGGGTAAACCTGCAAATATACCCCAGGCTGTTGTGTTGGATGATGGGCTGGACGACATTACAGCCCGGTTGCTGAACGAGGCTTCGACCTGGTTGGGGGTACGCTATAAATACGGTGGGTCCACACGGGCTGGCACTGACTGCTCCGGAATGGTGATGCAGATATTTAAGGATGCTGCCGGGATTTCATTGCCAAGGAGTTCACGTGAGCAACATGCATATTGTAAGCCTATAAGGCAGAATGAACTCGTTGAAGGTGATCTCGTGTTTTTCGCCATCGGCAAAAGTTCAAAGGTGGGGCACGTAGGGCTATATGTCGGCGACAGGAAAATGATTCATGCTTCAACCAGCCGCGGCGTCATGATTAGCGCCCTTGACGAGGCCTATTGGAAAAAGCATTACGCTGGTTCTGGCCGGATTGAGGCCTTTGAAAAACGTGTTTCGGCTGAACGCCGCCGTAAAAAGGGCAAAAGGCAAAAAAAGACAGGCATGCCCGCAAAACAGGCTTCCGGAAAGAGTAGGAGTGATAGCATAGACAATATAATCACTAACGCATTCCAGTTGTCAATTGACGAGGTCATCGACTCCGTGGCTACCAATAAGCGGGGCTTTTAGCTGACAAACAATTCCCGGATTATCATATCACACACCATCCATTCCGATTCCGGTACTATAAGGCTACCGTCCCTTAAAATAAGCAACCCCCTCTGTAAGAAACTGTCGGCAGCATTCATTATTGACCGGGCATAGGTATCTCCATATGCTTGGCTCAGGGAATCTATGTTTACACCCGACATCGTCCGCAGTCCCACAAGCAATGCGTCATTAACCCTGTCGACAGTAGTTTCATGCTCAACCATCGCCAATGCCCCTCCATTCTGGATATCTTTTATATATTTTCTGATATCGGATAAATTGGTGCGTCTGACACTCCTCCCGTCAAAGCTTACAGCAGATGGGCCTAATCCGAGATATTGCATGTCTTTCCAGTAATTTGAATTGTGCACAGATCTAAATCCGGGCAACGAGAAATTGGAAATCTCATAGTGCAAATAACCGGACTCCTTCATATGGGCACATAGCATTCCATACATGCATTCCAAAAGTTCCTCCGAAGAGGGGACAATTTTTCCCGATGATAACCTGGCATGCAGCCTGGTCCCCGGCTCATAGCTTAACATATAGGCTGATATATGTTCAGGATGTTTGTCCGTCAGTACCGTCAATGAATGTTTCCAGGTGTCGATGTCCTGGCCCGGCAAACCAAAAATAAGGTCGCATGAAATATTATTGATTCCTGCTCGCCTGATTATATCGATGGCTTCCAATGCCTGGGATGCAGTATGCCTGCGGCCGACATATTCCAGTTCGCCGTCAATAAGTGATTGGATTCCCATACTGACGCGGTTTACCCCCGCGTCAACATACCTGCATATTAGATCCGGTGTGACATCTTCGGGATTTACCTCGATGGTCACCTCTTTACACCCTGTTACAGGTAGCTGTGCCAAAATATCTGATATATGTTGGGAAGGGATACACGACGGCGTACCACCACCTATATATATGGTTTCAACCGGTTCGGTAATTTCATTTTTCCGGTAGTCCCATTCCTGTATAATTGCATCTGAAATAAGCGCAGGCTCACTTTTATGTGACGGTATAGAATAGAAGTCGCAATAGGCACATTTTGAGTGGCAATAGGGTATATGTATGTATATTCCTGCCATTATGATTGTGTATCGATTCTGGCCGAACGGCCACACATGGAAATGAATTTACAATATTTACAGTCATCTTCATTCTTGGCCTGATAAAACGGTTCATCCGTATCAAAAATCCGGGATATGAGATGACGGAGCTGTGGCATGAAGTAATCGTGGACTTGCCTATGGGATGAAAGCTTGAATTTTTTATGTTCAGGAGTAGATATGGTACAGTCTACAAGGCCTTCTGTCGAAATGGTCTTGAATTTATATACCATCGGATGTATGTCCGCATCGATGCCATGGCACGCGCAATATGCCTCCGAATACAGCAGCAATTGGAAGACGGCATCCGTATCATGTCCGGAAAACAGTTTGGAGCAATCCCCGACATCAGTCTTGTCCGCTCCCGTCTTATAATCAATAAACCTTATGCTTCCATCAGGAAGATAATCGACACGGTCTACCGACATGGTGAAATTGATTTCTATGCCGTCTTCAATCATCCAGCAGAAGCGTTCCTTCATTTCCGCGCTATAGAATTCAAATGGGGCAAGGGCCTTTTCGCAAACAAGCATCCTCTGTATGAACCGCAACATTATTGCCGCTATAATTTTCGAGTCGCCTTCAAGCGGAGAATCAAGCCGGTCGTCCGGAAGATGATGGTATGTCTTATTGATTTCCCTTCTCAAAAGATTAGAGAGAAGGTTTTCCCCATTTCTGCCACAGCGCATATGCGGTATTTCGTCAAGCAACCTTTCAGTGACCGTCAGGGTGTCTGCCGGTCCACGGAGACCTTCATATAGGTGCTGCATGACATGATGCACTATATTCCCATACGTCGCTTCATCCATATAGTCCTTCACCTCGTCCTCATCACGCAGATTTTTTATGTACTTCAGATAAAAAAGCAAGGGACATTTTTTGAATGTCTTTAAGGCCGAGGCCGAAAGATAGAGGTCTCCCCCTTTTCGCAGACGGTCCAGTTCTGATTTGCGTTTTTCGATGGAAATAACCCTTTCCGCCGCAGTTGACGGCACATATTCTACAGACCTGAAATTTATATCCGGGAAACATTCCAGGTAACGCAGCTGATAAAGATAGCGGCTCATTTCGCCAGAAGATATTCCGGATGTACGGCTGTCGTAAAGTAGTTTGACCTTACGCGCCCGGGTAAGAAGCCTGTAAAAATAATAAGAGAATATGCTTTCTTGGTGGTCCAATGTAGACATACCATAGCCTGAACGCAAAGCATTAGGAATGAAAGTCCTTGCAAAATGCTTACGGGGAAATATCCTCTCATTCATTGACAGCATTATTAGATTGTCAAAATCAAGGGCTCTTGTTTCAAGCAAACTCATCACCTGTAATCCCTTCAACGGCTTTCCCTCAAAATTCAATGTAGATGAATTGACAAATCCTTCTATAAGATGAAAGTAGCTGCTTTCATTCATCTCAATAGCATAAAGCTCTGTCAATTGACGCAGCTCATCCAACTGGCGGTTATAATAATCTATTATGGCAAGCTGCCTGTCCGTACCGTCCACAGGATTGCCGTTGTCTTTCAGGATACGCAATTCTGATGACAGGGTACTCATAAGGATTGACATATAGTCATAGACCTCCATGGATGACTTTACATTTCGCACCGTATTAAAGACAAAACGTAATTTGGGATAATTGTCATACAACCATTGTATGTCTATATTATATCTACGTCCAGATATAAGCGCAGATTGTATGTCATTTGATTCCGATGGCGCAATTGCCTGCATGAAAGGATGGTTAAGGACGCCGTACCACATCTTCATAATAAAATGATATCTGCCTTTTAAAGATCTTGCACGCAATTGCATCGAAATCACCGCAGTCATTAATGCCGCCACGGCCGTATTGCGGACAGGGAGGCCCATAGTGATATTTATTGCGCCGATGCTTTCCGGCAAAGAGTGCATCAGCGGGACAAACAGACTTTCGTCATTTACAACAATACATGTGTCTATGGCATCGTCTTTGTCTTTTATGTCACCACCATCAACCATTTGTTCCAGGATGGTGTATGTAAGCTTTGCCTGTCCAATATTAGACGGGACAGCAACAACCTCTATATCCGGGATAGATACGGAGTGTGTATCCAACGGATATAATGGTGGGAAATTCAATAAATTCCGTCCGACAAACCTTGTTGCCTTATTGTGGAAATTTATCATCTGCCTGCGGATGACTAGATTCTTTTGCAGCTCAGAGACATTGTTAAAAAAGGCAGGCGAAGCAAAGTCCCAATAAAAATCTGCAGCACCTATATCCCGCAGACGCTCAAATATGATTAATTCCGCAGTAGATAGGACATTAAAGCCGACAAATATATAACGCTTATACTGTAAATCCGCTATATCAGTATGCTTTATTATTTCGGCGGCATTTCTGTATGCCATTCCTTGATAGTATAATTTGCGGTTTCTCAGTACTTTACGGAAATCTATATATAAATCATATAATATTTCCCAAAGGTTCAAGAATTTACCTCTTATCGACGCCTCGTCACAACAACTGTCAACGTTTGCAGTATGCAGCCAAAACCTGTCCACATCATCCTTTCCAGAGAAGTCATCACCCCAGAATCGTGTCACCACAGCTTTTTGTTCTTCAGTAAAATAGTCTGCGGTTATCTCTTTAAGGTCTTTGACATTTTTGAATAGCAACTTGGCATCGACCATATACTGGTCGACATCATTAAAGTCATTCAATATCAAGTCCGCCCAAAAACGGAAACGGTCAAAATCACGCAACTGTCCTATCTGTCCACGCTTTAATAGCAGGTTGCGGTATGTATCGTACAGGATGAACAATTGTTCATTCCGCGAAGCCTCAGCCCCACGTGAAAACCGCCCGATAAAGTCTGAAATTGTTGTAAATGAAGGAAGAAAAGATATTTTTCCAATTTCATCCAACCTCTCAAACAGGTAACGGCGAAAAAATGTCGAACTTCTACGGTTAGGGAATACAAAACAATATTCCCCCATATTCGGCAGCTCGGCATCTGTGGTATATTTTTCTATTATTTGCTTTAGGAATGGGTAGCGCTCCATGCAATCACATTTTTATGAGCATACACATTTTTATAGCCAAATCAAAGAAAACGATTTTAGCATTTGCATTCGCGGCAATGTCGGCAATCGCGTCATCAAATATTGAATTTATCTTCAATACATTCCTTTCATTTATAAAAGGTGAGAACTTTGCGCAAAATGCCGCTTCCGCAGATGTAAGCAGGTTGAGAGGCGGGATGTTTAAATTCATTATGAAGTTTTCCCGGAACAGGCGTTGACAGTATGAAAGGAAACTCATTTGCGGCTCACGGCCCATACCTGCTATCTCTACACTCCAGGCTTTAAGTTCCCGCACTTTACGCTGATATGAAAGACGCATCAGTCTCATAAAAAGATCCAGCTGTACCGATGTACTGCTCCCGGTAGATAAATGCCGCAACGCATTTATGATGCTTCCATCTGATATCCTGGCTATATCATCAGCCTGTTGCTTTCCAACGCCATAGCTCATGGACAAATAATCGCTTACCTCTGCATCCGTATACCGTTTCACCGAAATTCGTTGGGTGCGGGAATATATGGTAGGGAGTATCTCTCGCGGATTATCGCTGGCCATTATGAATATTGTGTCAGAAAAAGGCTCTTCCACAAGTTTGAGCATCTTATTTGCGCATTCAGTTTTCATCCGTTCAGGCAGCCACATAAGCACTATTTTATAGTCCGCAGCCATTGCCGTAAGACTCAACTTCCGTATTAGGCCTATTCCCTCTTCAACATATATGCGGGGTTGGGCATTTATATTATCCAAAGCGGCCGTCCACTGCTGAAAATCCATCATAGGGTTTTCTGCAAGGAACAAACGCCATGCTGGCAGAAAGTCATCAGATATCGCATCCTTTCCTGCGCGCTTGACCACGGGGAAAGAGTAGTATGTGTCAGCATTATTGAATGACTGGTGTTGCTTACAGGATGCGCATACGCCACAACTATCCTCTTCTGAGCGGTTGGTGCAATGTATGTATTGAGCCATAGCCCTGGCTAATGCATATTTTGCTGTCCCGGAAGGGCCTTCCAGAAGTATTGCATGGGGAATCCTATCCGCATCCGCCATTGCGCGCAGCCTTTTTTTTATGTCGTCATGACCAGGGATATCAGAGAATCTCATCTTTTGAGGAATGAATGTGATAAGACAAATTTACGCAAAAACTACCATACAGACAAATCAAGGCCTCATTTAAACGGCAAAAAAATACAGACGTATACACAACTGTATAACGTCTGTATTCTATATGGTGAGTATAATGGACTATGCCTTGTAATACTGCATTTGTTCAGGAGAAACCGATGCAATGTAGTCTGCATGTTTTGCAACTTCTGCCTGTCCCATGTTTATATACACATTAGCAGAACCGATGAATGCCTCATTGCGGTTTGCATCAAGGACAAGAAGGTGTCCCATTACAATGTTTCCTGCCATTTCAACCAGGCGGCGTGCCATGAAATCGGTATATTCCGGATTATTGACTTCCAGTACATACTGCACAGCCTTGTCATACGCGGCGCACATCTCAGAGAGTTTCGCACGCAGACCTTCCAATTCCGGTTTAACGTCTTGGGCTGCATATGTGTCAATGAGGGCACGGTATGTGCCTGTAGTGACGTGACGGATAGCTGCCACAACCTGAAGCTGGGTAGTGCCTTCATATATAGAGGTTATACGGGCATCGCGATACACGCGTTCGCATGCATAGTCTTTCATGAAGCCAGAGCCACCGTGCACCTGTATGCAGTCGTATGCGTTTTGGTTACAATATTCGCTGCCCATGCCTTTGATAAGCGGGGTACATGCATCTGCAAATTTGGAATAGTATTTCATTTCCTTACGCTCTTCCGGTGTAAGAGAGCGTTCTTTTGCGATGTCCTCATAGACCTTGTACATGTCCACAAAGCGGGCAGTCTCATAAAGGAGCGTACGTGATGCGTCAAGTTTGGCCTTCATTACAGACAGCATCTCGCTTACGGCCGGGAACTCAATGATGGCCTTGCCGAATTGCTTACGGTCTTTGGCATAAGCCAGGGCTTCCCTATATGCAATTTCGCTCACGCCGACAGACTGGGCGGCTATACCGAGGCGTGCGCCGTTCATAAGGGCCATCACATATTTGATAAGGCCAAGACGGCGAGAGCCACAAAGCTCGGCTTTTGCATTCTTATATACAAGTTCACAGGTTGGAGAACCCTTAATGCCCATCTTGTTCTCGATTCTGCGGACATTGACTCCGCCATCTCGCTTGTCATAGATGAACATAGAAAGTCCGCGCCCGTCTTTTGTACCGTCCTCAGAACGGGCAAGAACCAAATGTATATCACTATCACCGTTGGTGATGAAGCGCTTTACGCCATTCAGCAACCATGTGCCGTCGGGTTGCTCAGTCGCTTTTAGCATTACTGACTGCAAATCAGATCCGGCATCTGGCTCGGTAAGGTCCATAGACATTGTCTCACCTTGGCATATGCGCGGAATGAAACGTGATTTTTGGTCCTCATTACCAAATTCATACAAAGTCTCGGCGCAGTCCTGAAGACCCCAAAGGTTTTCAAAACCGGTATCGGCACGGCTCACAATATCCGCAGCCATTATATAAGGTGTTATTGGGAAGTTCAGGCCACCATATCTGCGGGGCATAGCCATACCCATAAGGCCAGCCTTACGGCATGCCTCTAGGTTTGCCTGTGTGCCAGATGCATATATGACGCGTCCATCGGCTACTGTCGGACCTTCATGATCCACATTTTCTGCATTGTCGGCTATCACACCGCCGCATATCTCGCCTACAATCTCCAGGACACGCTCATAGTTGTCCATGGCATCTGCAAAATCGACAGGTGCATAGTCATACTTCGCAGCATCTGTATAGTCTCTTTCTTTGAGAGCCACGATTTTCTCCATCAATGGATGATGGAGGTGGTGTTTCAAGTCGGGATTGTCGTTATAGAAGTTTGCCATTGTTTACTTGGAATTTTTCTTGTAATACTTAATGAGCTTTGGCACTACGTCCTCCATGTTACCAGTAATGACATAATCGGCTATGGCATTGATGGGGGCTGTCGGGTCATTGTTGATGGAAATGATGATTGAGCTTTCCTGCATGCCTGCTATATGCTGAATCTGGCCAGAGATACCACAGGCAATGTATAGTTTTGGACGTACTGTGACGCCTGTCTGGCCGATTTGGCGTTCGTGCTCGATAAAACCGGCATCAACTGCGGCGCGGGACGCTCCTACTTCTGCGCCAAGAGTATTTGCCAGGTCGAAAAGCAACTGGAAATTCTCCTTGCTTCCCACACCATATCCACCTGCCACTATGATAGGTGAATTCTTTATGTTGACCTTTGACTTCTCAATATGGCGGTCGATAATCTCAACCACAAAATCGGAGTCTGATACGTATTTTTGAGGGTCAAGGTTCACTGTCTCACCCTTGTGGTTGACATCGAAAATTTCCTTTTTCATTACGCCCTCACGCACAGTGGCCATCTGCGGACGGCAGTCTGGGTTTACGATGGTCGCAACGATATTGCCACCAAAAGCAGGACGTATCTGATATAGAAGGTCTGAATATTCCTTTCCGGTCTTTGGATCTTTATGATCGCCGATTTCAAGCGAAGTGCAGTCGGCTGTAAGTCCACTATGCAGGCTGGATGAAACGCGCGGGCCAAGGTCTCGGCCTATACATGTCGCGCCCATAAGGGCAATCTGTGGCTTGATTTCCTTGAATAGGTTGATCAATATGGCTGCATGAGGATTTGATGTATAAGGATACAAGCGCTTATCTTCCACCTTATATACGGTATCTACACCATATGGAAAAAGTTGGGCCTCAACACCGTCAAGCTTGTCGCCAATTACAATTGCTTCAAGTTTAACACCGAGTTTTGTGGCGAGCACGCGGCCTTTGGTGAGTAGTTCAAGGCTTACGTCAGCAACTTTGCCGTCCTCGAATTCGCAATATACAATGAGGTTGTTTTGTTCTGCCATGATTTGTTTGGTATAAACGTTCTATCAGACATCTGAGAATATCATCCCATCTGCCTAAAATGGATATTAGCCAATTGTGTGGTTGGCGATTAGTGCTTTGATTAGCTCTTCGATATGCTGGTCGTTATCTTCCAGACACAGGCTTTCCTTAGCAGTAAAGACCACATTCTCAATTGCCTTTACCTTTGTCGGAGAACCGGGGAGGCCTATCTGTTCCGGGTCGGCATCCACATATGCAGCACTCCATTCCTGAAGATTCAGATAGGGACGTGCGTCCACTATAGCCTGCATGTCGGCAGACAGTTTTTCCTTTTCAGAAGGGGATACCGCGCGCTTGTATTTCATTACGCGCATTGCATTTCGCGGACGGCATTCAGCGGCAGAGCCGTTTACGGTCACAACACATGGAAGTGGAGCTTTTACAGTCTCTACGCCATGCTCAAGACGGCGTTTTACAGTTACGAACCCATTTTTTAGGTCAAGGATTTCTTCTGCATATGTGACTTGTGGTATTCCAAGCTTTTCTGCAATCTGCGGCCCAACCTGTGCCGTATCACCATCGATTGCCTGACGGCCACCTAAAATGATATCATAGTTGCCGATTTTTTTGATTGCCTGTGCTAGAGAATAGGATGTAGCCAGTGTATCTGCTCCACCAAGGACGCGGTCTGTAAGCACGATCCCCGTGTCAGCACCGCGGTATATAGCCTCACGGATTATTTCAGAAGCACGAGGAAGTCCCATAGTGAGCAACGTTACAGTTGAGCCAGGATTGGCATCCTTGATGCGGAGTGCCTGCTCAAGAGCGTTAAGGTCTTCTGGATTGAAGATTGCAGGCAATGCGGCACGGTTGATTGTGCCGTCAGCCTTCATGGCATCTTTGCCAACATTGCGGGTGTCAGGCACCTGCTTTGCGAGCACAATGATGTTAAGACTCATGATAATTTTGTTTATTATTTGGATGTTATTTACTATTCAAATACAATATATGATCCGCAAGAAATCATAATATGCGCCTACAAAGTTAATAACTTAAGTCTGTCAAACCAAAAATCTGCACTTTTTTTGTTTATCTGTGAAACAACAATCCTATATTTTAAGAAATTTAGCTTAATGTTTTTCACAAATAGGATGGCTTTAACAATAAAAATCTGTCAACTTGGCGTCATTTTGCTTAAATTAGTTTAAGCCCGATTGTTAATGGATACGGCAATCCCGACAATCAATTATATTTGCTGTTGAATTAATGAATAAACCAACCAAATAATAGATTAATTATATGAAGACATTCATCAAATCGGCAGTATTGGCGACCTGTCTGGCTGTGGTATTGATAATCACCACCGGGGCCACACAAAATTCAAGTAAAGGCGAAAGCGCCGGACAAGCGCCGGAAATAGGAATGGATGCACTTTCTGCTCTACAAGAGTGCTTCACTACAGTTGCGGAAAATACAGTAAATGGTGTCGTTTCTGTAAAAAGTTATGCCGCTCCGAGGCAATCGTATGGTTATGGCAACGGAGGATACGGGGATTTCTTTAGCGACCCATTCTTTGAATACTTTTTCGGGAACCCCGGCGGCAGACGCCATCAGCCAAGAGCCCAATCGGCAGAGCCAGAAGAGAGGCAGATAGGGCTTGGCTCGGGTGTGATTATCAGCTCTGACGGGTATATAGTTACGAACAACCATGTGATAGCAGATGCAGACCGTCTGGAAGTGACCCTAAATGACAACCGTAACTTTCCGGCTAAAGTCATCGGGGCAGACGCATCAACAGACCTTGCGCTGATAAAAATCGAGGCATCCGGCCTACATCTTATTCCGATGGGCGATTCGGATAACCTGCGGGTAGGGGAATGGGTACTAGCTGTAGGCAACCCGTTCGGCTTTACGTCAACTGTGACCCAAGGTATCGTGAGCGCCAAGGCCCGTAACATTTCTTCGATGACCCAGTCGGCCCCCACAGGGAATATCGAGAGCTATATCCAGACTGATGCTGCTGTCAACAGGGGCAATTCAGGAGGCGCACTAGTCAACCTCAAAGGTGAATTGGTGGGCATTAATGCTGCAATATATTCCCAAACGGGCACATATGCAGGTTGCTCATTTGCAATCCCGACATCCATCGTAAATAAAGTAATAAAAGACCTGAAGGAGTATGGAGCGGTGCAACGTGCTATGTTAGGCATACGCTTTTCGGAACTTACACCAGAGCTGATAAAGAAAGAGGGTATAGAAGGCGTCAATGCGGGCATATACGTTGGGAATATCGAAGACAACAGCGCGGCATCAGAAAGTGACCTGAAAATAGGGGATGTCATTATCGCCTTAAATTCGGCGTCAACCACAAATACGGCGCAACTACAGGAAGCCATAGCCCAATACAGGCCCGGCGACCGTGTTGTAATAACATATGTACGAGACGGCAAAAGATACACTACTATGGTGACCTTGCGCAATGTCAAAGGCAACACCTCTGTTACGCGTCAAGAATCATTCGACGACCTTGGATGCAGCTTCTCCACCCCGTCAGATGACACACTGAAAAAGATTGGCGTAAAAGCAGGTGTGCAAGTGACCGACATACGCGAAGGCGGTAAGATGAAACGAGCCGGTGTAAAAAACGGCTTCGTGATCACGGACATAAATAATGTTATAGTACGAAATGCAAAAGAAGTGGAGAAATTATATAAATCAATCGTTTCAAATGACGAATACGACCATGTAATGTTTGTTACGGGCATATATCCGTCAAGCATGAAAAAGACATATTACGCTATTGACCTGGCCGATTAGAGTAATAAGCATAATATATGAATATAGGCCGCGCCAAAATTTGGCGCGGCCTATATTGTTATCGGTTATATCTGTCTGGACTATTTGTTTGTCTCCACTTCCGGCGCAATCAGTTTGTAGCCTTTTCCATGGATATTGATGATTTCAATTGACGGATCGTCCTTAAGATGTTTTCTCAATTTGGTGATATACACATCCATTGAACGGGCATTGAAGTAGTTGTCATCAATCCATATAGCCTTAAGTGCAAAATTGCGTTCAAGGATTTCATTGACATGTGCACACAACAGGCTTAACAGTTCCGACTCCTTTGTGGTCAGCTTTGTGACATTGTCATCAATCATAAGCACCTGTTTCTGTGTGTCGAAGGTAAACTTGCCGATCTTATACATCGTGATTTCCTTGCCTTTTTTGCCTTTCACACGGCGGAGTATGGCCTCAATGCGGAATACAAGTTCCTCCATAGAGAAGGGCTTCGTTATATAGTCGTCCGCTCCAATCTTAAATCCTTCAAGAATGTCCTCTTTAAGGGATTTTGCAGTAAGGAAAATTATGGGTGTTTCTGAATTCACAGTACGGATCTCCTGGGCAAGTGCAAAGCCGTCTTTTTTAGGCATCATCACATCAAGCACACAAATATCGTACTTGCCCTTAAGGAAAGCCTTATATCCACTGTCGCCATCTGCAAACAGGTCTGCATTGAAACCTTTTGCCTGGAGATATTCGCGAAGCAGCATGCCCAGATTCTCATCGTCTTCGCATAGAAGTATTCGAGTACGTTCTTCCATAATCGTTTAATTTTTTGTTAAGGGTATTGTTATTATAAATTTTGTTCCTACGTTTATCTCGCTTTCCACGGTAATATCACCGCCGAGTTCGCCTATCATTTTTTTGACATATGCTAGTCCCAATCCGAAACCTTTCACATCATGCCTGTTTCCTGTAGATACCCGGTAGAATTTCTCAAAAATCTTTTTCAAGTCTTCTTTTTTTATGCCTATGCCATTGTCTTCTACCGTAATCTGCAACTTGTTGTTAGGAATATCTTGTGATGTCACAGTCAAAGATAACGGCTCGTCTTCCCGCCTATATTTAACCGCATTGTCCAGCAGGTTGAAAATTACATTCGTGAAATGCATTTCATCTACATTCACTATAGAGTCCATCGCATCGAGGTTGGCAGAAATTTTACCGCCATATTTTTCAACTTTCAGCTTAAATGTGTTGACTATATTTGATATGGCGGCATTGGCATCTACATCTTGCAGGCGCAAAGTGGCACGCTGCCTATCGAACATTGACATCTGCAGTACCTTTTCAACCTGAAACCTCAGCCGCTTTGTCTCATCGTTTATTACAGTGGATATCTGCTGGAGCATCACCGGAGACTTCCTTACCGCTCCGTCATTAAGCATCTGCGCAGCAAGCGATATAGATGATATGGGGGTCTTGAATTCGTGGGTCATGTTGTTGATGAAATCATTCTTCATCTCTGTAAGCCTTTTTTGCCTGAACGCCACAATAATGGTGAATGCAAATATTATCAGCAATATGATAGTAAATGCGAATGCAGGGAGCATGAATGAAATGGACTGGTAGATATAGTCCTTTTTTGTAGGGAACACTACTTTTAGGTAGCAATGTCCTACACCAGGATCTCCAGGGAACAGCACCTGGGTAAACAGGTTCTCATTGTCTCCGACTGACGTACGGAATCCATGTGAACGGTATATCGGCGATCCGGCACTATTGACCACCTCATATTCAAACGGCACTTTAAGTCCCATCGTATCAAGTGCCTGCCTAAGGTAATCACGGACTACAGCGGAATCTGCACGTTCGATAAACGGCCTGCGGCTAGATTGGCTTATTATATTGATAATCACATCATCAATAAGCCCTTTTTGATGGAGATATCTGCGATGCCATGCCTGTTGAGCAGATTGATAGTGGCTGGATATCGCATTATTGCCATTACGCAGACGGTTGATGTCTGTTGCGTCTCCGGTAATGGTAAGATTCGCTTTTAGTCCGCCTGTTGTTGTGAATATATACCTTATGCCTCCTTGTGGCGATGCCTCACCCAGATATTGGGCATATAAAGAAGAGGATTCTATGTGGTCGACACCCTCTTCCAAAAAGAAACGGGCTTCATCCTGCTCAAGCCTGGAACTTACCATATAGAGGCTTCTTTTAACCCCGTCAGCGAACTGTTCGTACCGCATCCTGACCATGTTTTTCATATACATAATCTCAACATAAAGCAAGCCCATGAAGGTGAGTGCCATAAGGATTGTCAGTATCCAGATTGTAGATTTTTTCATTTCAGTATATAAAAAATAGTTGTCATTGACAGCCCGGTTAAAATTAACCTTTATTACGTTAACAAACCAGCTGGTTAAAAGTTTGTGAAACGTAGATGGACCGAAGTGTTTATTTTAACATTACGGCTCAAAATTAACATAAAAGTGTGAAATCCCAAAATTGAAACAATACCATTATGCATATAAATGAATTTTTATCTATTTTTTGCATATGCAATTCCATAAACAATATAAATGTATCAAAGCAATATATGGGCTGCAATAGTTGTTACACTAAATTTTTGTAACTTTGGCTCTGCTTTAGATACTCCCGCTCGGCAAAAACAAATAAATTTGTTTTGCTCTCGGCTTATCCGTATCTTTGCATATCAACACAGCTTATAATACATAGTCAATGAACAAATATATTATAACTTTGATTGCCTTGGTTTACAGCTTCGCTGCAAAAAGCCAATTTTCCATATCTGGAGGTGATTATCCTCCTGTTGAGATTGAGGCAGAAGCTTCCAGCGGACTAGACAAAATATATGTTATACATGACAACAGAAATGTCACGGCATCGTATATAGCCTCATCACCAAATGTAGTGTGGCTAAGGTTCAGCAATATGGGTGGTGCATATGCAGAACCGGTGCAGGACCTACATAAGGACGGTAATACATATTCCATATCTCTTGGCGAAAAAGATATGGGATATATAATAGAGGACGGTGACAGGCGGTTCTATTATTGGGTCACCAATTATTCAAACCATCAACTTTCCATAGACGGGTTGAGTGTAAATCAAGAAAGCGACTGTACGATGGCAATATTGGATATATCAGGGACTGCCACCCCCATCATGTATTATACGATAAACGGACAGGGGCGAGAATTGTCGCGAGAGTTGCGGATTGAATATATTTCACTTGAATATGACAAGGATTCGCAGCAGTATGAGCAACAGTCAAGGGTAGAAACAGTTTCGCATACATCCAATACCATATATGTACCAGCCCCATTATGCGATACTGAATTCTCCATTACCGGCGACCGTTTTCTGCAGGCCTGGGGACTCTCCAAGGAAGCAACATCCCAATATTATAATGCTATCGCGGTTGAAGCCGTCACATCGGCAACACAAGCAGAAAAGGATTCACCGAACGAGAAGCCGGAAGAGACCTCCCTTGGCGGCTCAGCCCCTTGTGAGATAACATTTGAGGCGGCCGTTACAGATGCCATCGTCTTCAAGGAATGGCAGGTGTCAAGAGACGCGGAGTTCAACATTATCGATCTACGGTATAATACACTTGATTTTACTTTCGTATTTAAGGAACAAGGGACTCAATATATAAGGTTTGTCGGAGCGGATGCAGATGCGACATGCGAATTCTATGGGGAGACATATCAGGTCTTTATCGGCGAATCAAGGCTCGAATGCCCGAATGCATTCTCTCCTGGCGCATCTGAAGGAGTAAACGATGAATGGAAAGTCAGCTATAAGTCAATCATTGAATTTGAATGCCATATATTTAACAGATGGGGCGTGGAAATATGCAGCTTCAGCGACCCTTCAATGGGATGGGACGGCAAGTATAAAGGGAAGTTAGTTCCTGCCGGAGTATATTTCTATGTAATAAAAGCAAAAGGTTCTGACGATAAGAAATATAACTTAAGCGGTGACATAAATGTTATAAAATATAAGGTGAATATATCCACAGTCCCATCTGAATAATGAAAATTTATGAAAAGGAACATCTATAAATATGATATTGCCGTAATGGCAGCCTTATTGTCCGTATCCATAAACGCAGGAGCAGTACAGCCTGTACGGGCTACGGAAAATATCGAATACTCCACTGTCGTAAATCCCATCATACCTAAATCCGTTGATTTTGCAGGCAAAAAGATAGACCTTGACAGGATTGACATGTATGAGCGTTTTGACAGAGAGCTGACGTCAATGATATATACCCATGGGAATACTTTGCTGACAATCAAGCGGGCAAACAGGTATTTCCCAATGATGGCAAAAATATTAAAGGCAAATGGCATACCTTCTGACATGTTATATCTGGCCTGTATAGAAAGCTATCTTAATCCACGTGCATATTCCCCGGCAAAGGCCGCAGGAATGTGGCAGTTCATACCCTCGGCCGCCAAAGAATACGGTTTGGAAATCAATGATGAAGTAGATCAACGCTATGACATAGGGAAGGCGACAGCAGCAGCCTGCAAAT
>Ga0209064_1002234_pt1 | contig 22954 bp, 23 predicted proteins | sample Inofromicrocosms_FD_187498 | JGI IMG/M metagenome (GOLD analysis project Ga0209064, IMG submission 187498) | Mouse cecum microbial communities from Vienna, Austria - Inoculum for glucosamine and mucus D2O microcosms (SPAdes) (version 2) | ecosystem: Host-associated > Mammals > Digestive system >... | reverse complement strand
GAGGATTTTACCCCAACCTCGGGGATTTCAGGCTCATACCTGCATGTCTCCACAGTCTTCGGACTGTTTAACATTCATTCATAATCTCAAACCCTCTGACCCGTCAATATTTTTCAGGACGCCACACGCTATCGCGGACGGTTGTACGTTGAATCCGAGGTCAGCCCAAGCCTTAATTATCTTCATAAAGCCGGACCCGATATTGTCACCGAATCCTATCATTCGCAGCATCTTCTGGATTGTACTGTTGCGGGCTTGGGTATAGTCACCGTTATAAATACGCTCGGGGGAGATTCGGAGCATACCGGGATTTCTCATCACAATCCTGTCTGATGGTTAAACATTAAACATCAAATAATTATCAATACTGACATGGCAAATTTGAAAGCTTGTGAGCATTTAGCTATTACAAATTTTAAGGACGGAGTGGGGCTTATAATAAAAGAGCCTCACTCCGTCCCTCGTTAATTGTTCATTTATTTCTTGAACAGACGGATAAGTTCACCGATCAAAAGCACAAGCGATGTGCTGCCGATGATAATCAGCCAGTCAATGAATTTCAGGGGTTCAACATTGAAGAACTCTCCTCCGACGCTTACAATCAAAACCTGACCAAACAGGATGACGAGAGCGATGAGTCCGAATCCGCCACATCCCTTGAAGTGGAATGCCGAGCGTCCGGTCTCGAAAGCACGGGCGTTAAACATGTTCCAGAACTGAAGGAAGACGAAGATTGTGAAGAAGAGCGAAAGTTCGTATCCGCTGAGTCCGGTGTTGGCTCCCATAGCGACTTTGCCAACCTCTGTGAGACAGGTGATGTCGGTGTGCTCGAAATAGTAGAGCAGTCCGAGAAGAATCAGGAAGAAAACTCCACCAACACCTACGATTGATTTCCACATCTGACGGTTGATGATGAACGCCTCGCGCGAACGGGGCTTTTCTTTCATAACTGACTGCGCAGGGGGCAGAGATGCAAGAGCCATAGCCGCGAAGGTGTCCATTATAAGGTTCACCCAAAGCATCTGTGTCACTGTAAGAGGCGACTGCATGCCCATGAAGGCACCGAAAAGAACGATGAAGCAGGCTGCCACATTCACGGTCATCTGGAAGAGTATGAAACGCTGGATGTTCTGGAAGAGCGAACGACCCCACATCACTGCACGGCCAATTGAAGAGAAAGAGTTGTCGATGATAGTGATGTCGGAGGCTTCCTTGGCTACCGAAGTTCCGTCGCCCATCGAAAGACCTACATGTGCTGTCTTCAGTGCGGGGGCGTCGTTGGTGCCATCGCCTGTCACGGCTACAACTTCGTTGTTGGCTTGAAGTGCCTCTACAAGACGCTTCTTGTCCATAGGACGGGCACGGGCGATAATCTTCAGGTCGCCGACACGCTCCTTTAGCTGCTTGTCGGAGAGTTCTGCGAACTCTGTACCGGTTATGATGTTGCGGTCGCCATCGGTGGCGTCATTCCAGAGACCAATCTGGCGGCCGATTTCCTTGGCGGTGCCCGGGGTGTCGCCGGTTACAATCTTAACCTTGATACCGGCATCAATCACTTCCTTGACAGCGAAGGGAACATCTGAACGGACAGGGTCTGAAATTGCCACAATGCCGAGGAATGTAAGGTTCGCGGCTGCTACCTTATTATTCTCGATGGTCTTGTCTCCATCGGCAAGTTCCTGATATGCGAAACCGAGGGTACGCATGGCCTGATTCTGATATTCGAGAAGCTGGGCATCAACTTCCTGCCTTGTCACTCCGGCAGTGTTCTTACACATGCCGAAAATGATTTCCGGTGCGCCCTTGACATAAAGAATAGTTTTTCCGGTAGCCGACTTGACTACGGTAGCCATATACTTACGCTCGGTGGAGAAGGGAAGTTCCTCAATGCGCTGAGCCTTGTCCTTAACATCGAGATAGTTGACACCTCTTTTATGAAGCCAAAGGAGAAGTGCTCCCTCGGTGGGGTTGCCGAGCACCTGAGCTTTGTCGCCTGACAAGTCAAGCTGAGCTGTTGAGTTGACTGCGATGCCCTCTATGAGTATATCATCAGAAGGATTTCCGAAGAAGTTGGTCTGAGCCACCTGCATCTGGTTCTGTGTCAGAGTGCCGGTTTTATCAGTACAGATAACGGTCGTTGCTCCCATGGTCTCACAGGCGTGCATCTTGCGGACAAGATTGTTAGTCTTGAGCATACGACGCATCGAATATGCGAGAGAAAGGGTCACAGCCATAGGCAGACCTTCAGGGACAGCAACCACAACAAGTGTCACTGCCACCATCAGGGTCTGGAGGAAGAATGCAAGGAATGACACCCAGTCAAATTCAGGCACGTTGATGAAATACATCACTATGCGGCCAATGACGATGGCGGCGGCAAATCCGTATGAGATTTTGGTGATAAGATCGCCGAGGCCATCAAGCTGTTCGTTGAGAGGTGTCTTGACACTGTCGTCAATCTGGGCAGCTTCGAAGACCTTGCCGTTTTCGGTCTTGTCGCCGACAGCGAGTACGCGCATAACGCCGTGACCTTCCATAATCTTTGTGCCGCGCATAGCGTGGTTGCTCGGGAAAGTGGCTTCAGAGTCAAACTCAGCCGGGTCGGTGGTCTTATGACAGACAGGCTCACCTGTCAGGGTTGATTCGTCGATATTGAGCATTACGGCTTCGAGCAGTTCTCCATCGGCAGGGACTTCCTCGCCAGTATTAAGGATAACGATGTCGCCGACAACTACATCCTTTTTGGCAATCTGCATGGCATTACCGTTGCGAATTACCTGCACAGGCTCGTCATCATTTACCTGATTGAGCAGCGCGAACTCCTTGTCGGCTTTAAGCTCGAAGATAAATGCGAGTCCTGTGGCAAGAAGGATGGCAATGAAAATGCCGATGGGCTCGAAGAATACTCCGGCTCCTTGACCAAGGCTAAAATACTCATAGCAGGAAATGCCTATTGACAACGCACCTGCAATCAGAAGTATAATAATCAGAGGATCGCCAAACTTTTCAAAGAATCGTTTCAATAGCGAATCCTTTTCAGGAGGCGTCAGCAGATTGACACCATTTTTTCTGCGGCTCTCCGACACTTCCGCGTCGGTCAAGCCAGTGTAATGATTTTTTTGTGACATATGCTGTTATATATAACCGTTTATTCCTTTGGAATGTTTAATGCCCTGGTTGACTCAAGGATCGGAAGGTTGGTTTCAGTGGGCACATATATCACAGTCTTGTCGCTGAGGTCAGACTGCTGACGAACCCATAGATATTGAATGTAGGTGGGCGTGATGCTGCCATTCTCAATTCGGATAGCTTCGGCGGCTCCTTTGGCTCTTTCGATTTCTGCCTGTGCATTCAGTTTCTCTGCTTCAAGGTTTGCTTTTGCTTCCTCAATCTTGATTTTCCTGTTTTGCTCTGCCTTTGCGAATTCGGCTTTACCTTCCATTTCCTGCGACCATACATTATACCACGGGCGGATGAACGCCATGGCTACGATGAGTAGCACTACTCCGGATATGCCCCAGATAATGCCCTTGATGAGCTTTGTTGTGATGTTGATACTGTTGTTGTTATACATAGTTTATAGTTTTTTAATGGTTAAACTTGTGAATCGTTTACTATTCTAAATATTGAATGTCTGTTGGCAAAGGAGAGTTACAAGCCATCTTTTGAAGTTGTCTTCCTAAGATAGGCTATGAACCGGTATTGTTGTAATAACTGCATTATTTGAGATTATTAGTTTTTGATGATGCAAAGTTACAGCCTCGTTGATGCCAAAGCATAATTCTCAAAATGTTTCAGTTCCATCTCCATATTTCATAAAATATCCGCCTGCAATGTTGCAACCCTATATTTTAGACCACTTGCGATACATCTCTGATTCATGAAGTGGAACCGGCTCATCACTGTTGAGCTGGCAAACATACACCAATTCCGGCTCTACATTAACCGAGAAAGCTCCGTCGCCACTTTTGGTTATATTGTAGTCTTCCGGATTATATAGTGCTTGAAGATTCTTCAGAGAACGCTTGAGACAACTAAATATGGGGCGTCTGATTTCCGGAATACTTAAATCGGGAGCCGTCTTTTTCTCGCCGCCAAACATTTCATATATGGCGGAGTAGCGTTGCTGTATTCTTTTCATACGACGGTTGTATCTCTCTAAAGCGTCGGCAGATTTCGGCGCACTGAAATTGATGCCGTCGCTGCCTTGACATAAGAGAAGCGCATACAAAGCCCGCTCTCGGCGATGAAGTCCCATTGCCTTGGAGTCAATATTCGAGATTATTATCTCCTCCTTATATGGATTCAGCAGGATTGAGCTCCGGATATTTCGGCGAACAAGGAATATGTCAAGCAACTGCTTGTAGAATCCGTGAAAATGGAATTGGTTGTCACGCTCCTCAGAAGTGTTTACAACGAATACATCGCTATTGAGCATCTCCGAGAAACAATCTACAAATGTCTGCACGGTGGCTGCAATATCCTCGTCAACGTCAATCTTCAGATAGTTGGCGTACTGGGCCTCTCCGACAAAGCTGTTGCCGATTTTTATCAACAGGGAGGGCATGGTGTTACGAAGTTCGGTAATACCACATTTATTACACAACAGGTCTTTGCAGAATACACCTGTAGTCATCTTCATTATAGACTTGTAGGTGTTGTCAAGACCTGTTTCACTCATTGTGGGGGCGAGAAAAGAAAGTATATCCTTAAACAAAACGGAGTCTGTATTCCGATAATGGTCTATTATCTTGGGGATATATACAAAATGGAATCCGGCCAACTGAAATTCCTTGAAGATTGAGCGATAATGAGCCTTGATTGCCTCATTAGTTTCAGGGTCATACTCGTTTTCAATGTATAGAGCAGTCGCAATGTCGATGTTGAAGCTGCCTCTCGGGATTGAAATAACTTCACCTCTGAAAGGGTGTTCAGATTCAAGCATGGTAGAAAGCGCAATCATCAACAATGCCTCCGAATGGGCACAAAAGCCGTCACTGACAGTCATAGAGCGGCAATCACCAAGCAGGTCCTCCTTTAGGCCCCGTATTCCGGAGTTGCATATGACATTAAGCGCGTCAGCAAAAGAAACTTCTCTCGCCTCTATCCTGACATCCTTGTCTATCGCATATTTGTTGCAAATATTTCGCCAGCATTCCATCTCGCCCGTATCGACAATGCGGTCTGCCTTTATCAAATCGGCGAATATGCGGGCAATGGCAACTTTATGTCCTTTCAGCATAGCAGATTACTTTAGATTGGATATTATATTAATTGATAACAACCTGAACCACTATAAGACGTCCGCCGTCTTCCCCGGAAAGGAGTATTTTGCGCCCTTCAGTCAGCTCCACATACTCGCCAACTTTAATCTGGCGCTTAGTCTGTTCTGTAACATCCCACATATCAGGAAGCCTGCGATTGATAAGTATCCATTTACCATTATGGAAATGGAAGTCGCCTACCGGTTTCTTGTCCTCCGGCTTTGTGCGCTCGTTGGGAGTAATGAAACGGTTGACGTGCCACATATAAAGTGACTGCTTGTCGTAGACCATTAGACGATAGTTCTCAGGCAGGAATTTCCCCTTAGCCGGAGAATAGTAGAGATTAAGCACAGGCAACTGTCCATGATACTCAGTCCCGCAGAACGGACACTTGGGTTTGGTCGAGTTGTCGAATACAAACCAGTGTGCCTCGCAGTTGGGATTCTGACAAGGCTGCATAAGGTCAGTAGTCTTTACCAATGCGTTTTCCCATTCATCAGCAGTGGGTCGTTTCATCGGGTCGTGAAGTCCGTCAATAAATGCCCTGTCAAAAAGTTCCTTGAGATACGGGCCACAAATTGTGTACGGCAACTTTTCCACGTCACCCTGAGGCAATTCAGATGGCGCAAGATTCTTGATCTTGGGACGATTGCTCTTGTCTGTTGGATGTTCCACAAATAGAGCTTTCGCACCCATAGAGAGTTCTTCATCCTTGGCGGCATCAAGGTCGTTGACCTTTCCTCCACGGAGGGGGTGACGATTTAGAAGATACATGTATATCAGGACAGCCAGAGCGTGGCGGTCGGTCTGAATACTCGGCAGTTTCTTGTTGGGGTCACCCAGTTTCAACGCACGTGTCTGAAGAACTTCAGGAGCGATGAAATCCGGAGTGCCAACAACATCCGGGGGGTATTTGCCGGGAACCACAAGGCCGTCGCAGTCGATGACTGCGGCTCGTCCGCTTTCAGGGTCAACAAGAACATTCTTGTAAGAGAGGTCGGAATGTGCGAGACCCGCAGCATGAAGCCTGCGGACAGCACGGGCTATCTGCAGGCACATGTGATAGTGAGTGAGCCACGTTCCTTTCTGGTCGGGTTTAAGGAACTTGTTGCGAAGTTTAGCCGATGCAAACCATTTGCCTTCCTTTTCTTTACCCTTGAACATACCATCCTTGAAGAAGAAATGCTTCTGGTAAGCCGGGCATACAATACCCAGCTTACCATTCCATTCAACCAGTTTCGTAGGCCAGCAGAAAAGGTTTTCCCAATAGTCGCCGCCTATCTGCCCGAAAATCTTATCTCGGTATTTGCCCACGATATTCTGGAGACGGTCCTTTGCGTTGGCATCCTGAGGGGTGCGGAAGAAACCTACCACATAACTCTTGTCCGGACTGAAATAGACGTCCTTCATCGCGCCGCTGCCGATTACTTCATCGACGAACTCGACAGGAGAACCATCAGTCGCTGTAAGTTTTACTATCATATATATAATGATGATTTATGAATTATCAATGATGAATTGAAGAATGAAGGCGTCATCAAAAGGTGCCGAAATTGCGCTTATAGGTCGTTTTGCATATAGATACGAGCATCTTCACCAATTCCTAGCAGTCATCGTGAAGGTTTGCTATTCGCTCTTTGGGAACCAAGCCTGACGACATCAAAAGGCGAATCCAATATAGACTTTCGGCAGCCTCTTTTTTTGCTATAGACATTTTAGTATGGAAATCGGGACCGCTCTGTGCGTATTGACCTTCAGTTATATTGGCTCCTATACTGGTAGATGACCGCAACAACTGTTTGGAAAAACATATTCGTTTTTTTCTTGCATATAATGGTAGAGTCTCAAAATTCTGAGAGAGAACGAGAAACTCTTCTGCATTATAATGTTCTCCCAAGTCGAACCGGAGCAGTCAGACCCTTTGAATTCATCATTCATCATTCGTAATTTATCATTAATAAAGGATTGCTATTGTTCGGTCATCATGGTTGCCGGGGCTCCAGAAGTCAAGCCAGCCTAAAAGCTGGTCTTTTGCGGCCTCGTTGTCGTCGGAGAGGTCAACGCCACCAATCTCGTCCTCGGGGAAGCCGTTTTTCAGATTGTTATAGAACTCTTCCCATTTGGCATAGTCATTGAGATTCTTGTCGGTCTCAAACATCGGGTCGGACACGCCGTCGCTCATGAGGAACAGCGCGGTAAAATCCGGTACTATTGCCATGCGGAGACGCTTTGCAACCACTTCAGGGTCTCTGAAAATTTCAGGCATTGTCAAGAATCTTGTCTGACCTGAGAACTCACCTTCGTCCGGAGTGCCAAGAAGTTTTGCCGTCTTATTGTTTTCATCGAACAGGCACATCGCACCATCACCAACCCAGAAAGATGCAATGAACCAACCGAAGTCGTATTTCTTGCAGACTGCGAACATGAGTGTAGTGGCAAAGTCTTTAATCTTTGATTCCTCATTGGCTTCGGCTACTTTCTTTACAGCCTCGTGCGCTTTCATCGCACCTTTATAAATGATGTCTATGACGTGGCGGGTAACGTTTGTTCGTTTTTCATGATTGTCTCTCTCTACCTCGTATTCACGAATTGATGTCTCGAAATCGGGATTGTCAAGAAGAAGATTTTTGCAGTGGTCAATGACGGTTTTGCAGGCAACCTCAGAACCTTTGCGGGAGTATTTTGCAGATCCTGCACCATCGGCGACAGCGATTATATACCAGTCAGATTCATCACAATGGAAAAGGCTGAAATGGTCATCGCGAGCTTTTCCCTCCTGAGCGTGGCTTCTGCCTCGCTGACTTGCAGCTACAATATCTTTCTTGGGTGAGCCATCCTTTCCGGCCTCAACCTTGAGGTATTCTTTATCACAGTCAGGCTTGTAATATGGAATATTGGGATCGGTCGGCACGTTTCTCCACAAGTCGCGAGGACTGGGGTTAAACGCGATCGGAATGTTCAGTTCTGATGCAGGTTCTTCTTCCACGGTTGTGTAGCGGAGTTTCAAGGTGAAATCTCCCGCTTTCTGAGGCTTGCCGAAAAGGAAAAACTCACCCGGTTTACCCATCTCAAGTGTGAGGCCGAGTTCGTCTATTCCCGACAGCTCAATCACATCTATCTTATCTACAGGAAGTTGAAAGCTGTGGTAATATTCCTTTTTTACGGTTCCGTTTGGGAAACGAAGTCCGAGCTGACGAACCTCATTTTCTATCATTATTCGTTGATTCATACGTTCTTCTTTGAATGTGTTCCACAACGAACTGATAGCCCAATTGAGGAACGATTCCTTGTCGGCGGAAGAAACTCCAGCGTTCTGCATTGCCTTATCAAGAGCCCTTGCGGAGTCATTAAGTCTGCATACTGTCAGATTCTTTCGTGTTGCCATTCGTTGTTTTCTGTCCATATCTGTTTTATTTAGCCTAAGCCGCGTGTAATATCCATGCCGTTAGGGTCACCTTTGCCAAGGGTGCCTCTCATGCCACACCAAGGGCATTCATTTGTATTACTTTCTCCTACGCAGAAGATGTTGCCACACTCGCATACAACCGCACCAAGTTGATTGCCACAGCAGGGACACGCGGGGGCACCGACAAGTTCCATAGTGTTGATCTTTGTCTGTTTGCCGGCTGAAAGGCTCGCGTATGTTTCCTTGTCGATAGGGTAGGCCCCAACGAGCTTAAAGTCGGTTGAGTTGAACATTTCAAGGCCTTCCCGAGGCTGATTGCGGCGAGCATATTTGATAAGGTAATCCTGCTTTGTGTTCTGACAGCGTCCATGAAGAACCACAAAATTCTCATCAGGGGTGTCACGATGTTCACGCGGGTCAACCTTTTCAAGATTAATTCCTGTTGTAGGCGCGAGTTTTATCTCATCAGTGTTTTGCTCGCTGACAGACATACTTGAGGTCTTGATTGAGGCCGTCACCCATTTGAAGAACTTGCTGAATGATTCGGCGTCAGTCTCTTTCAGCAGGAGTATATCATTTGTAATCTGTGCAAGCGTCAGTACATTGACATTGTCTCCGATTGACACCGCAACGAGGTTGCAATGTTTGCGATACTTATCATTCCAGCGACGGAAAGCGGCATTATATTCATCTGTCGGATTGCCATCGGTGAAAAGAAAGATGATGGGTTTCCAGTCGCCTTTCTGCTCCAATGTAGTTTTCTGAATGCTCTTGTCCATATCATTCATCAGGCATTCGAGTCCCTTTCCTAAGGAAGTTCCACCGCCAATGGGGAATGTGGGAGGATAGAACTTGTAAAGTTCTGTGAGAGGCGAAAGAACGGTGGCTTTGCCGGCAAATGCGATTATTGAAACGAACACTGTTTCAAGCGCATAAGGATCGACACGAAGATTCTGAATAATCGTGCGCATACCCTCTTGTACCTGCTCTATGGGGGTACCCACCATCGACTCAGATATATCTACAAGGAAATAAATCGGTAATCTACGCATATGTGATGTTATTTTTGTTTTTCGGAAGATATTTGTTGTCAGCGGCCAACTGCTGTCGAGGAGAGTTGATTACATCTGTATAGATTTCAAAAATAGCGTTGAGATTATAGCCTAAATATTATTGTGCCACAGGCGGCATAAATTTACTCGGTGAAAGATATACAGTTCCGGGACCCGTCACACGCATCATGCTTAATCCTTCGCCTCCCAATAGGTTTCCAAGCGACCAGTTGGACTGCATCTGATTCTCGGCTATGTTTAACAATGCGATAATGTGGTCTTCGTCAACTTCAATAGTCTCTCCGTATTGAAGATTCATTGTGATTGGAGTTCCTTTTGTGTCAAGGAATACAGTTGAACTGCCCTGTATCTTTTGCAGGAGTAGTCCCATGCCACCTGTAAGACCGGCAATCGACAGTTTCGTTGTCACGTTTACCTTGTTGTTTGAACCGACATAAACTCCGCGATGACAAATCATAGTATCACCATTAATCTTTACAGGAAGAAGACCGAACCGACTACCGATAACGACTTTGCGGGGCATGTTGGAGACGTTGTAAAGGCGTAATATAAACAGCGATTCTCCAGAAAGCTTTGCTCCGAGGATTCGCCCAAGTCCGGAGCCATTGAAGCTAAGTTCTTTTTCAATCCCGGCTTCAAGATAGATTACAGAACCTTTTTCTGCATAGAAATTTTCACCGGGAGACAATGTCACCTCCAAGTGCTGGACAAATTGACCTACAAGTTTACAGTTCATTCTGCTGATGAATTAATGAATTATATGATGACGTTCACTTCTGCCGGGGGAGGAGGAAGTACGAGGTCCTCAGTGGCACCGATGCTACGGTTGCCGACGCCGATTGAGTCTGATACCCATTTGAAAAACTTCTTGAAGGCAGTGCTGTCAACAGTATCAAGGGAGTAAACCTCGTTGGTCAGTTCTTTAAGCGGTTCGGTTTTTGCACTCATTCCGGCTGCACAAGCTATAATGCTTGCAAAATGACGCTTTTTCACCTCAGGAATCATCTCCTTATAAAGCTGGCTGTCTGAGGGTTTACCATCAGTCATAAGGAATAACAAGGGCATCCAGTCGCCTTTCTGGTCAGGGGTGCTGAGGCGTACTTCTTGGTCTATTTTTTCGCAAAGAAGTTTCAAGGCCTGACCGGTATGAGTAGGACCACTCTCAGGAGTAGTTATTTCTGGAAGCTGAAGCTCATCGAGCGGTGTGAGCGGGAGAATCTGCTTTACATCGCGATCGTATGTGATGATACTGATATTTACGGATTCCAATGCAAATGGATCCTGTCGAAGGCTTGAAACCATTGCTTCAAGGCCTACCTTTACCGATTCAATCGGTTCACCACGCATTGAACCGGAGGTATCTATGAGAAGATATACGGGAAGACGTCTCATTATTTTTCGATGTTTTGGGCGGGATGAAAAATTTGTATGTTTTCGGGAAGAGGTGGCAGTGAAGACAGCCCTTCACCTTCTTGATTTCTTTCGTTGACCATCATACTCGATGTGCTGACCGAGCTTGACACCCATTTGAAAAATGATTTGATGTCGCCGGCATTAGCGGATGAGATGACGATTATATTTTCTGTGAGTTTTCTTAGTAAATCGAAATGAGAGTTCATTCCGGTGGCACATGCGACCACGGTGCCACAATTCACTTTCTTAAACTCGGCTATTGGTTTGGCGATAGGCCCTGAATGACCCCCATCAGAGAGGAAAAATACCAACGGTCTCCAATCACCTTTTCTTTCTTCGGTGGTCTTGTGAACCTCCTTCTCAATACATTCGCAAAGAAGATTCAGTGCAGCGCCAAAAGCCGATTGTCCTTTTGCAATTATTTCCGGTTTCTGGAACTTATAGACCTCCGTTAGCGGAACAATCTGTTTTGCTTCCGTGCTATATGTAATGATGCTGATACATGTAGTCTCCAGTGCATAGGGATCGCAACATAGAGCCTGCACCAATGAGTCAATGCCATTATTGACCGCAGCAATAGGTTCTCCTCTCATTGAAGAGGAAATATCTATGACGATATATACAGGGAGTCTTCGCATAATCTGATGATTTATTTCTGTCACCTCCTTCCCGAATCGGGAAGGAGGAAAGACAGAAAATATTATTTAGAGGAGAGCTTCGAGACCAGCAGGGAATGACTTGGCCTGTGCTTTGATTGCACGGAGAAGAGCTTTTTCAGCTTCATCAACCTGACCGTCGTTGTTGACCTTAGCAATTAGCCATGCTTCTTCTTCAGCATCGATTTCACCGGGTGAAACCTCATCTTTAAGGAGGAAGTCACAGATTGCCTGTGTAAAGAATGCAGTCCACTCAGGAGCATTTTCTTTACCGCTTACAGCGTCATTGAGTTCAAAGAGGAAATCTGCCTCTTCTTTGTCGATTACGCCGTCAGCATAAAGCACTTCTTTGAGCTGTGCTACTTCTGCTGCGTCGATTACGCCGTCAGCAAGAAGTTCTTTTTTGAGTTCTTCAAGTGTTGCCATTTCTTGATGTTTTTGTTGTTGAATATTAAACTACGATGTTCACTTCGGGCGGTGGCGGCGGAAGCTCGCTGAGTGTGGTGGCTTCGGCACCTGTCTCCTCGACCTTCATACTGCCGGAGCTTACAGAGGCAGATACCCACTTAAAGAATGCCTTGATGGTGGCGCTGTCGGCGGTGTCAAGCGATACGACACATTCTGTAATCTTTTTCAAGGTATCTGTGTTGGCACCGGCACCTGCGGCACAGGCTACAACCATACCCCATTTGCGTTTCTTGAACTCGGCAAGACCTTTGTTGAGGTCATCTGTCGGCTCACCGTCAGTCATAATGAAAACGAGTGGCTTCCAGTCGCCTTTCTGCTCGGCTGTAGTTTTGGTCACTTCCTGATCAGCCTTCTGAGCTAAAAGCGCAAGAGCCTCACCAAGAGCGGTACAGCCACTTGCCTGAATATTGGGTTGCTGAAAAGCTGAAAGCTCTGTCAGGGGAGAGACCTGCTGAGCACTGCTGTCAAAAGTGATGATGCTGAGGTATGCGGTTTCAAGTGCGTAGGGATCCTGACGCAGAGTAGAAACTAATACCTGCACTCCATTTTTTACTGCCTCGATGGGTTCGCCATACATTGAACCGGAGCAGTCAAGGAGGAGATACACTGGTAATCTTCTCATGATTATTTTGCGTAATTGGTTACTATGCGTTTGATTGTCTCACAGAGGTTGGCATCGGGATAAGCGTCACCTATTGCCGAGAACTTCCAGTCGCCATTACGACGATAAATCTTGCCCATGATAAGTGCGGTCATTCCCTTGTACTGAGGCTCTGCAGCAACATCATACGATGCAAAAATTTCCTTAACTCGCTTGGGAGTCCCTTCATACATGCGGATTGATGCGTAAGGAATCTGAGAGAAGTCCTCATGGCCACAGTTGTTGAGGAAGAAGAAAATCTGATTGACGTTGGGGTTCACACGATTGAGATCGACTGTGATGATTTCGTTGTCGAGGCCGTCATCTCCATCCTGATCACCTTTCAGGTCGTCTCCACTGTGATGAAGAGCTCCCTCGTTTGAATCAACTTTGCCAAGAGGCATGCCATAGCGAGCGAGGAACTCTCTCTTGTAGAGCGGAGAATAGATGTGGTCAACAAGATTTCCGTTTGCATCAACCATGACACAAGAGAGGTCAAGGTCAACATCCTGCACTGATTTTCCAAGGCCCAGGAATCCTCCGGCTACAATAGCACCCCAGTTACATCCGACGCAGAAGTCGGTGAGCTTGGAGCCATTGCTCTTTTCGAGGTTAATGCGCTGGCCTTTTTCAAGACGTATTGCCATGATGAGTGGTTTATTTGAGATTAGTTATACTTGTTAAGATATTCACCGAGACCAGCTTTCTGACCTGTGCCGATGGCCTCGAATTTCCACTGTCCGTTGCGTTTATAGAGACGCCCAAACTCGACAGCCGTTTCCACAGAGAAGTCCTCGTCAAGGTCATAGCGAAGTATTTCCTCGCCATTGGCTGCGTTGTATATACGGATGAATGCGTTACGCACCTGCCCGAAATTCTGCTTACGTTCATCAGCCTTATGTATAGTTACAACGAAAGTGATTTCAGTTGCGCGAGGGTCAATCTTAGAAAGGTCGATTTTGATGCTCTCGTCATCTCCTTCTCCCTCTCCAGTGAGGTTGTCTCCTGTGTGCTCTACCGCTCCGTCAGGAGATTTCTGATTGTTGTAGAATACGAAATACTCGTCTTCAAGAATTTTGCCGTTTTCACCAAGAATGAAAGCGGATGCGTCAAGGTCGAAGTCAACGCCAGTGCTGGACTGGTTGGTATCCCAACCGAGGCCGATAGTGAACTTTGGAAGTTCTACGGCTACTCTCTGTCCTTTTTCAAGATTTATTGCCATTGTTGAAATTAGTTTTAATGTTTCTTTGTTGCAAAGTTAGCCACAAGTATCCAAGACGCTAAAAATCTGAAATATTTCAGTGAATTTTGTCTTAATGTCAACCTTGTCTTTTGCAATATTGCATATGGTTATTCTTTTGAGCCGGGAGCATAGTTGAATCCCCAGCCATATCTGCGGTCACAGTCGGAATGACCATCATGGAATGTCACAAGTTTCTGGACTTCCAACGAATTGTCATCTCCGATTTCGATAGACGCTATAGCACAGAACTTTTTGTTGGTGTTCTGTTCTCCCATCTTGACTATGATGTCTTCATTGCCGGGAACCGACACCTTGACAACAGCATCTGTCTGAGCCCATTGCGCTACACCTTCGTATATGAAAGTGTAAACAATGATTCTCTTGATGTTGGAAGCGCCTGCGGGGTTAACAAGTATTGTCTCTCCAGACTCAGCACTTCCGCCACGGTCATCGCCCATGTGCCATATAAAAGGCTTCTGGGTATAGCACCCCTGACGTGTTGCCTGATCTCGGCGACCTCCACGGCCATGCGAGAACTGAAGCCCGTCGATGAGCATCTTTGTTCCGTCTTTAAGCTCGTAGAAACAACCGAGGTCAAGGTCAATGGCTCCGCCAAACAGTTTTTTCATAAAACCGCCCTTGCTCCAGTCAAGATTGATTTTAATCTCGCCGGGGAAAGCTTTTGTTTTTTCAAGATTGATGCGGTGCTTGTCACCTGTTTTTCTTAATTCTATAGCCATGACTTACATGAATTTTGATGCGTATTTACGGCAGATAGGTTCCAGGCCGTCAGCATATGAAGTTCCCACTGCCTCAAACTTCCATGCTCCATTTCTACGATACAGACGACCAAACTCGACACCCTTCTCAGTGGAGAAATCCTCGTCAAGGTCATAACGACATATCTCTTCGCCAGAAATTGCATTCTTAATGAGGATGTAAGCGTTTCGCACTTGCCCGAAATTATACTTCTCGCTTGGTGAGCCTTTCTCCCAATAGATACTTGCAGTAAAGATGATTTGATCAATCAGTGCATTTGTTTTGGAAAGGTCAACTTCAATTTCCTCGTTGCCTTCGCCTGTATTGTCGTCATCATCTCCGAGGTCATCGACAGATCCTAAAACACTGCCATCGTTAGATACCGGGCGTTTCCCGTCAGGAGTTTCGATGGTCTTGCATGAACCATAGAACACAAAATCCTCTTCAACGCCAATTTCTCCGTTTGCACGAAGCAGGAAAGTTGAGGCATCGAGGTCGTAAGGAGGTTGGGCATTCGGGTTGACTTTCCAGCCCACCTCAACAATGAGCCTGGAAAGTCCTATCTCAACACGCTGGCCTTTTACAAGATTGATTGCCATAATCAGCCAACGTATTTGTCAACGAAGAACTGAAGACCACCCTTGTAGCCATTTCCCATAGCCTCAAACTTCCATTCACCGTTACGCTTGTAAAGACGACCGAACTCTACGGCTGTTTCAACAGAGAAGTCTTCATCAAGATCGTACTTGGCAATCTCCTCGTTGGTCAAAGCATTGTAAATGCGAATGTAGGAGTTGTGGACTTGTCCGAAGTTCTGGCGACGCTTTTCCGCATCGTGAATGGTTACGGTGAAGATAATTTCTTGAATGCGGGGGTCAACCTTGGAGAGATCTACTGTCAGAGTCTCATCGTCACCGCCATCGCTGTTCCCTCCTGTCAGGTCATCGCCTGACGATTCCACAGCCTTGTCTGGAGAAATCTGGTTGTTGTAGAAGACAAAGAACTCGTCCTTAGGGAGTTTCTTGTTTTCACCGAGCATAAATGCAGATGCGTCAAGGTCAAAATCGTACCCCGTGCTTGTGTTGGGATCCCAGCCAAGACCGACTCCGACCTTTTGGAGTCCAATCTCAATGCGCTGGCCTTTTTGAAGATTGATTGCCATTTTAGATGATGTTATTTATAGTTGAGTTTTCTTTCGATACAAAATTAGTTGAGTTCTCCTTCTTGCGTCTAAATCCTGTAACGTTTTCAATCCAATTTTCATTTTCATGGTTTCTAAGGTTGCAAGGTTTTAGCGTAAGTTAACGCGGATGCCTGAAAAATAGGATAATACGCAATTGCAAATTTAATGAAAATTCTCTAATATGCCATTTATTTTTTGAAAAAAACTCAACCCAGAGTAAGATTATATAGGCAATATCCAACCTTATATTTATTATTTGTGGAGTATCGACTTTAAAATTGTCTGTAAATTAAAATATTATGGAATAGCTGGAAGCAATCGACACCATCAAAGGAAAATCCGGATTATCTGAAATCATAACATTTTACGGAAACGAGCGCATGCGTTTGTTTCTGTCGCAGAGCAACTATGCACGTGAGCTCGCACCGCCTCCGGAATCATGCCTTTACCCCAATAAGATTTTCCAATCCGGTATCCTATTTCCGCTTCATTCAGCCCTTTGGCTGCTTTGTCAACATTGTTTGAGAACACTATTCCGCAGCAGCCGACAGGCTCGCCTGTTGCTTTCGGCACTACTGCATATATTTCCGGGGCAGAAAAAACAGTGCGTATTATTTCAAGGCTGTTCTCCACAGAAGTATGCGGAGGCCAGCCGGCAACAGGCCCTATATCCGGGTCGCTTGCAAGTTTAAAAAGAGTCTCTGCATCCGAATCTCTCCAATGACGCAAAATCAATCTGTCGGTTTCAATCATATAATAAATGCCTTCAAGTTATTATAGCATAACATAGCCTGCGTTGACTCTGCAGCCATACAACCGGCTATGCCATTATGAGGAATGAGCTTGTGCAAGCAATAGCGGCTTTTAATATTCCGCTATAGCTTGCACATGATTGTGGTGCTTGATTACACGGCCACAAAGGTAACTAAAAATTTAAAACCATAGAATTAATCGCGTGCCGATGTTCTTCCCTCGTAGTAATTGACGAAGGCTTTGTTAACAAGGCGTATGCCTCCGGGGGTAGGATAGTCACCTGAAAAGTACCAGTCGCCACGATGGTCAGGAATAGCCTTATGCATGTCATTTACTGATTGAAACACAATCTTTACTTCCGCTTTTACAAATGACGGAGTGAGCATTTCTGAAATTTTGTCGGCAATTTCTTCATCAGAGAAAGGGGCATAAATCGCTTTGACATAATTTTCTGCCTTGCCAGATTTAACCGAGTCTTGATTTTTGCATTTTTCATAAACGTCATCAATAACGTGTTGCATATTTCGCTCGGCAAGCAGCGACATCGCTGCTTTGAATGCAATAAATTCACCCATTCTCGACATGTCTATTCCGTAGCAATCCGGGAAACGAACTTGAGGAGAGCTTGACACGACTACGATTTTGCTGGGATGGAGGCGGTCGAGAATGCCGAGAATAGAGCTGCGCAGTGTTGTCCCGCGGACGATGCTGTCGTCGATTACTACAAGATTGTCGCCACTGTTTATAGATCCATATGTGATGTCGTAGACATGGGATGCAAGGTCATTGCGAACTTCGCTCTCCGCAATAAATGTGCGAAGTTTTATGTCTTTTATTGCAACCTTTTCTCTTCGCACATGACGATGCAGTATCCGGGAAATATTATCATCAGTAAGCAAACCGGTATGAGCCAACCTCTGAATGTCTTTTATCTTATGCGTTATCAGCCAGTCTTCTATGCCGTTGATGAGGCCATAGAAAGCCGCCTCGGCGGTGTTGGGTATAAACGAAAACACTGTGTGGTCTAAGTCATAATCCACGGCTTTCGTCACCTGCTCCACGAGCATTTTGCCGAGCATTTTACGTTCGCGATAAATGTCAAGGTCCGATCCGCGTGAAAAATATATACGCTCAAAACTACATGCCAGATATCTGCTTTCGGGCAGGATTCTCTCTGTGCGCGACGATCCGTTTCGGTCAACTATAAGGGCAGTTCCCGGCTTGAGTTCCTTTACATCGTCTGTTTCGAGATTAAAGGCAGTCTGTATAACAGGCCGTTCGCTTGCCACCACAACAATCTCGTCGTTGATATAGTAAAAAGCCGGGCGTATTCCATTGGGGTCGCGCATTGTCCACATATCGCCATTTCCAACAATTCCGCAGATCACGTAGCCTCCGTCCCATGCAGGAGAGCATTGCTTAAGAATGTTTGCAACATTCAAGTCGCGTGATATGGCTTCAGAAAGTTCCATGGCCGATAGCCCTTCGCTGTGGAACTGCTCATACAAGCGTTCATTTTCCCGGTCAAGAGAGTGGCCGAGTTGTTCAAGAAGGATGAAAGTATCTGCGTAGAGCCGGGGATGCTGGCCTTTCGACACGATTTTGTTGAAAATCTCGTCGACATTTGTCATATTGAAATTGCCGCAGAGCAGCATGTTGCGCGAGCACCAGTTGTTGCGACGCATGAAAGGATGAACATAGTTTATTCCGGACCTTCCGGTTGTGCTGTAGCGTAGATGTCCCATATATACTTCTCCTGCAAAAGATGCGTCTTCCACATCTACACCTTCGTCAAGTTCCAGCCTTATACGGTCATGCACGTTGGCGAATATCTCGGAAATTGCACCCGAGCCTTGTGCTCGCTCCCTGAAGATATATTCCTTGCCTGGGGGCACATTCAGTTTTACACATCCGATCCCTGCAGCTTCCTGTCCACGATTATGCTCTTTCTCCATAATGAGATAAAGCCGGTCGAGGCCATAGAGTGCAGTGCCGTATTTTTCTTTATAATATGATAATGGCTTCAGCAGACGAATCATAGCCACGCCACACTCATGCTTTATTGGTTCCATTGTTTATTTATGATTTGAGTATTCTACAGCCGCCTTCATAAAAGACATGAAAAGCGGGTTAGGATGAAGCACGGTGGAACGATATTCAGGGTGATACTGAGTGCCTACAAACCACTTGAGCCTTGGGAGCTCTACAATCTCCACCAATCCTGTTTCGGGGTTTTCGCCTGTGCACATGAGTCCGGCACTTTCAAAAAGAGAGCGGTACTTATTGTTGAATTCATATCTGTGGCGATGTCGTTCGCGAATAATGCCGGTTCCATACGCCTTTTGGGCAACACTGCCGTCGGCAAGGCGACATGAGTATGCACCAAGCCTCATGGTGCCACCTTTGTCTGTTATGTTCTTCTGGCTTTCCATCATGTCGATTACATTGTTCGGTGTGGAAGGATCCATCTCGGTGGAGTTTGCCTCGGTCATGCCAAGAACATTTCTCGCATACTCGATAACCATACATTGCATCCCAAGACAAATTCCGAATGCAGGGACATCATTTTCACGGCACCATTTTATAGCGGATAGTTTCCCGTCTATTCCTCTGTTCCCAAATCCCGGAGCAATGACAACTCCGTCAAGTTCTGATAATGTTTTTTCCACATTATCATCGTTTACATTCTCGGAATTGATGTAAACAAGGTCTAATTTATGGTCGCAGTAAGTGGCGGCATGTATAAGCGACTCACTGATTGACTTGTAAGCATCCTGAAGCTGCACATATTTCCCTACGAGCCCTATTCTGACAGTCCGGTGTGCCGTCTCAAGTTTCTGAAGGAATAGATTCCATGCAGAGTGGTCCGGCTCGTTTATATGGTCAGTGCGGGTAATGTCAAGCACTAAACCGTCGAGGTTTTGTTCATGCATCATGCCCGGCACATGATAAATTGAAGATGCGTCGACGCTTTGGATAACAGCCTCTGAAGACACGTTGCAGAATTGCGCAACCTTTTCCCTCATATGCTGCGGGATCGGCAATTCAGAGCGTAAAATCAATATGTCAGGCTGAATGCCTATTGATTGGAGTTGCTTTACGGAGTGTTGGGTCGGCTTTGTTTTAAGTTCCTTTGCCGCCTTGAGATATGGCACATAAGTGAGATGCAGGCTCAAGGCTCTTTTATCGAGTTCCCATTTTAATTGTCTGACGGCTTCAAGAAAAGGAGTTGACTCAATGTCGCCGACAGTGCCGCCTATTTCGGTTATTATAAAATCAAAATCCCCCGTTTCACCTAAGTTGACGATGTTGCGTTTTATTTCGTCGGTGATATTGGGGATTATTTGTACTGTCTTTCCGAGATAGTCGCCTTTACGTTCCTTGTCGATTACTGCCTGATAGATTCGTCCGGTGGTAATGCTGTTGGCCCGTGTGGTGATAATGTCGGTGAAGCGCTCATAATGTCCGAGGTCGAGGTCGGTTTCAAATCCGTCGTCGGTGACGTAGCACTCTCCATGTTCGTATGGATTGAGTGTGCCGGGATCTATATTCAGATATGGGTCAAATTTTTGGATAGTGACTCTAAATCCTCTTGACAAGAGTAATCGTGCAAGAGATGAGGAGATTATGCCCTTTCCGAGCGATGAAACGACTCCTCCCGTAACAAAAATGTATCTTGTGTCCACGAATGAAAAAGTTTGATTACGGGATGCAAAGTTACAAAAAAAATCAATGCAGTTATGCAAAAGTTAATAAAATAGTTTGAGGAGATTTGATTTCGTTTGCAAAATGGGGGTAAGTCGTTGCATTCGCTCGTAAGGGATTGGCAGCGGGGTCAGTTTTTGGGGGAGAAAGTAATGGCCTGACCGCCTTGCCACCACGACGTATTTCCCAATCTCTCCCTGAAGAGCTTTCGACCAGTCGCAATCTGCATTGAAATCGCGGAAGAAGCGGAACGCCTCGTGCCCTTCATAGTTTTCTATCAGGTCGGCGGCCATCTGGAGAGGGGAGTAGATTATTACCCAGTTTGCTATCTGACGCGCCAGTGTGGTGTGTATCTTGCAATAATCGTTCGGCCCGTTCCATTCTATGCGCCCCGGGTTGGCTTTCGCGCGTTCGTAATTGATGTCGAAAATGCCGGGCGTGTAGTCCATAGGCCTTGAAAGCAATCTCACGAAGGGGAGTGTGCAAAGATATTCGGGTGTGTTGCCTGCCGACCAAGCGTTCCACTCCATTCCGCGTGCGCCCTCGCGAGTCATCATGTTAGGCCATGTGCGGCGAATGCCGGTCTCTTTTATCGGCTCATGCGCGTCGATTATCAGCTGATATTTAGCGGCGGTCTCCACTACTTCCTGATAATGCTTCACTCCATATTGCGAGTGATGATACTCTCCGCCGGCGAATCCGCCTGCATATCCGGTCTTCATGGTGTGTATTCCGAGTGATTTGTAGTAAGCGAATGTGCTGTCGAGGGCGGCCCCATGGTCCATGTCATGGTGCCGAGGTGCATTCCCCACCATATCCCCACATATTTCTGAGGTTTTATCCATGACGTGTCGGCAATTTTCGAGGGCTCGTTAAGATTGAGTATGAGGCCGGAGTTAATGAGGTCGCAGGCTGATTTGCCAATCTGGATTGTGCGCCAGGGGGTGACGAAACTTGCCGGAAGGTATGCTTTCACACCATCGGGGAGCGAGGCAAGGTTGGCTTTAAGGGTGCGCCCCTCGGTGCGCAGAAGAGTCATTTCTGGATAATCATACAAGGCCGCTTCGTGGATCGAGCCGAAAACGGCATCGGTCTCAGTAGCAAAAGTGAAAGGCGTGTTGGCATCTGTCACGCTGTCGACAGGCAGGTTTTTGTATTCCAGCTCGTAAGAATCGAAATTTGCAGGAATTGCCCATGTGGATGCGTTGTCGGCAAAGCGGAACTCTGTGAGAGAGGGAGAAGCCGAGATAGTCGGCAGCTTCCTGCGAGTTGAGTAATTTTCGTTTTGTCTGCATCGGTTCTTTAATTTATGTGTTTGTATTCTTTGATTATGGAATGTGCTGATTGATAGACTTGTCAGCCTTTGTATTTACGGGGTTCTCCGCCTTGAACGCCATTCCTCGATGGCTCCGTCTATGGATTTTCGGTAGTTTTGGTTGTCCTCTGTGGCATAATCGGCGCAGATGTCGGAGCGGTGCTTGTCATAGTAAGACTTGGCGATGCCGCAACGTTGGAGGAACAACCGCGCCCAAGTCTCCGCCTCCTTCCTCGGGCTGATGTTCCTCGCCACGGCAAAGACCATGTAGCATACCCGCAGTTTCTCTTTCGGCAACACGGCTATGGATTTTGTCACTTCCCTCACGTTAAGGAAATTTGCAAAATCGAGAGGGGTGCAGTTCTCAAACTGGCTGTCGTTGCATACGTCGTGGATCGCCATGCACAGCCCTAATTCAACCACGTCACGCCACTTGGCGGTTTCAAGCAGCAGGCTTCCGCTCATCGGTTTTCCCCTTTCTCCATGCGGTCAAGGTCGTTGAGTATGCTCCCGGCAATGCCGTCAAGTCTGGCGGCAAGCGCATACAGGTGTGGGGCTTTAAGGGAAAAGACATCCCCGGCGCGCCGGTTCTCATGCTCATATTCGGCATAAATCCTCTTTACATCGACTTGCCGTCTATCATGCTCAGCCTTTGCAGCATCGCACTCCTTATCCACCTCGGCATACTCCTTTGAGTCGAGAGGTAAGTAGTCAAGACGGTTGTTCAGTTCGCAGTACCTCTTCCAGTATGGATTAAGCTTGTCGGAAGTCTCTTGGAATATGTCATGGTAACGCCGTGAATGAGCGTTTGCAATCTCTCGGAAATCAACGCCGTCAAGCTTCCCTATATTATTAAGGAGTGTCGCGGTCTCGGCTTTGAGGGAAAGAGCAATCTCTTTCAGCTGTTCCGGATTTTCACCTACCATCGCCTCAGCATCGGCTATAAGCGCGTTGGTGTCCTGAAAGTCATAATAGAACCGTGCAAGCGCATACGCCTGTTCAAAAGGTATAGCACCACCGTCATAACCGCTGACAATTCCGTTGACCTCTGCGAGCCGTGTTGTTATTTCCTTCAT
>Ga0209064_1002202_pt1 | contig 23458 bp, 25 predicted proteins | sample Inofromicrocosms_FD_187498 | JGI IMG/M metagenome (GOLD analysis project Ga0209064, IMG submission 187498) | Mouse cecum microbial communities from Vienna, Austria - Inoculum for glucosamine and mucus D2O microcosms (SPAdes) (version 2) | ecosystem: Host-associated > Mammals > Digestive system >... | reverse complement strand
TCCGATGAAGGCGCTGGATGAATTGTTTGCCTACAACGGAAAGCTCGATCTTTACGGATTGTGTCTGAAATTGAAAGAAATCAACGAAAGGCTGAATGCCTCTGTCCATACCACGACCGGAAAGATTGGTACTATGTTAAGTTTGAGGACAATCTAAATTTCTGTTTTTTGACAAATCCGAAAAAATTTGTTTCGCTTTCCATTGACTGCAGTTCCCCTCGCCAATGGCGGTTCCTAGTTTTTTCTAAACGCATCTTTTTCACAAGCGTCCGTTAAATCCCAAAATTTCTTGTCAAACCTCAAAAGATTTTGGTTACCCTTTTCTTTTTCTGATGATCCTGCCATCTTTTACTTCGAGGATCTCATCATACAGGGCGAGATTCTCATCGGTTATTTTATGGGAAACACTGAGAACTGTAAGATTTGCGTCTTCAAGGATCATTCTTTCAATCAATTTTGCGTTTTCTTGATCCAGCGCGGAAAAAGCTTCATCGAGAATTAAAATGTTTCTTCGACTGAGCAAAGAACGTAAAATATGAATTCTTTGGAGCTGTCCGCCAGAAATCTGCGGAGCGTCTTCCTGTAAAGGCAGATCGAGACGATCAATCAAGGAATCCAAATGAAAAGCATGTAGTTTTTCGATAAGTTCATATTCATCGATTTTATTGTTCAGAACAATATTTTCTTTCAATGTACCAGGAAGAAGCGGTTCGTTTTGATAAACACAAGCAAAATTTTGAACATATACCGAATAAGATAGTTCCTGAATGGGCTTGTGATCTAAAAATATCGAATTTGTTTCGATGTTTTTTAAAAGAAGATTTAAGAAGGTCGATTTTCCTTGGCCGCTTTCGCCAATGATCAGATACTTTTTTCCTTTTTGGATCCTGAAATCTACATTCGTTAAAATATCTTTTTTGCCATCATAGGAAAATGTCAGATCCCGTATTTCGATTTCATTGAATCCAACTGGCTTGCCTTCTTTTTCTTTTCTATTTTTATCTTCTTGCGTTTTTTCAAGATATTCATTTAGCAAAAAGCGGCTTGACTGGATCTGATTGTAAAGTTCAGAAAAATTCATCATTCCCATTGTCACTAAATTGCACGCCTGCACGATACCCATCAGTTGTCCGATCGTCAGCCGGTTTCTGGAAATCATCCATACCCCGATCAAAAGGATTCCAAAATAAACGATTTGCGTAAAAAGATCATTTGAAGCAGACAAAAGCTTAAGAAATGATTCAAAACGATTCCAGGAATTCGTCAACTCTTGATTCTTTTCATCCAGCTTTTGTCCCATGCTTGATTCATAATTATAAATTTTGACCGTCCGAAAAGACTGAGCAAAGCTTTTGATCATACCAATCCATTCTTTTTCGCTTTCTACGCATGCAAGCTGCTTTTCTTTCATTTTATTTGCAAAACGTGAATTGTAAAACAAGGTAAGCAAAGTGGCAATATAGATAAATAGAAGAATCCCGATTTGTTCAATTCCGATATAAATGCTGCCAAGCAAAAATCCAGCTCCAAAATTAAACAGATTCAGCCATGCAGACTCGTATATAGTAACGATTTTGACGATTTTCGTATTAAATTCATTGATCAGAGAACTTGCATCCGTTTGTTTTGCGAACTGTCCCGGTCCCATCTGCATATAATAGCGGATAAGGTTTTCATTCATTGATTTCCAGGAAACAGATTTCACCTGTATGACTAACTTTTTCTGGACAAAACTCATTATACAAAAACAAACAGTAAATCCCATAAACAGTGTTCCCCACTTCATAAACGAGCCTGTCCCGATAATGACAGAATTCAGGACACGGGAAGTTAATTCAGCTTTTCCGATTTCAAATATGGATACAAGTATGATCGAACCCAATGTTGCTGTTAACAGGAGCTTATTCTTTTTTAGAATACTAAACATGTTCTTCAATTTCCTCAATCATCAATGAATCATGCTCATTTGTATCCAAAACATTTAAAAAGTTCATTCTTTCTTTGTTTGGATTCAATAAAACTCCATGTATCGCTAGCAACAAATTTTTATAGTCTTTCACTCTCCGTTCTAAAAATGACAGAAAGAGGCTCGCTTTTTTTCCAAACGAGTCGATCTTAGTAGCACAACGATGAGCAATACAGATTCGTTGAGCATCGAATGTGGCACGAATAATTATTTCTCTCATTTTATTTCCTCCTAATAAAATTATAAGAAATTAATGATCGATTTTCTTTGTGTCATTTCTCAAGTAAAAAGGACTCTTTTATATAATTTATTGGATAATTTGCGCAAAAGAACGTTGAGACAGCTCTTTAAAATGATGATTTCGAATAAGAAGTTGTTTATAGAGCCATTGCACTAGAAGATGATCAGGATCTTCTTTCCATGAGGAACGTACAATTCCAAGCGCTTTATCCAGATTATTTTGTTCAAGACATTGGTACAATTCTTTTTTTGGTTCCAAAAATTAGAAATCTTTACCCTTTCGCCAAAGCATCAATACTTTCTTTTCTTGCGCTTTAAAAGCAAGAGAACCCGTCTTCAACTGATCAAACAAGACATTGGCTTTTTCATATTCTGTCTTAAAAAAGTACATGCAGGCAAGATTATAACGAGCCAGATCGATCTGCTCCTGATTTTGAGCAAAATAGATCGCGCTTTCGAAAAAATTCTGCGAACAGGAAGGATCGAGATACATACAAAGGAAGCCAAGCAAGTTGTAGATGGAAGAGATCTGATTTCCTGCCCGGTTCTCAACAGCAAGATCGAGTGCTTCGTTCAATGCTTCATACGCTTTCAAATAATGATGCTGATCCATCAAACGAATTCCCCTGGCCTTTCTCTGAAAAACTTTCATCAATCCATTTTCTCTCTTTTCGTCCATTGTCAAAGAAAGCGAAAACTCATAAAGCTCTGCTTCCTCCTGCTTCATAAAGTCTTGATATTTTTTGAGCTCATTTTGAATTTCTTTATTTTCAAATGAAGAGAAAAAATACGTAAACAACAAATACTTTATAAAATGCCTTGATCCCTTCATCTGATCGGCACTATTGTTGATCTTTTTGGCAACCAAAGGAAGATCTGGATCTTCTGCAAAATACAGTTTAAAATATGAATCGAGCATCGCATTTAATCGTTCTTCCTCCTGATCTTCTAAATAATGAATCCCAAGCTTCGTTTCGAGCAAATTGTAAAACTCTTCACCCGGTACGACTTTATTTTGCTCGATCCGCGAAAGATAGGAAGGTGAACAAATTCCATCAGCCAACTCTTCCAGAGAAAGTCCTTTTTCTAATCTTTTTTGATGGATAAACAAATTTCTAATATCGTTCATAATACGATTTTATAAAAACTTTTTTATATGAGCAATATGCTTCTCCATTCTGAGCAGAAAAGCCAATCCATTCGATTGAATCACCTATGGATCGTCTTATTTTGCTTTTCCTTCCTGTACAAGTTTTTGAAAATCAATAATCCAGAATCGATACAAGCAGGATGGCAAATCAAAAAAGCCATGTCATGTTTTGCCATTTTTCATTCCTCCTCATTCTGGAATTCAAATTGTTCTTCTTATGACATTCTACCACTTGAATTTTCAGAGGTTTAAGGGATGCACCATTAATACTAAATGCAGTAGCTTTTATATACCTTTTTTTACCCTCCAAGCCGCTAAAATTTTATCATTTTAGAGTTTACTCATACAGAAAAACCTGAGAAAACACTTTTTTTCCCGGGTTTTTGTACGAGATAATTCCAAATTGCTTTTAGCGCTTTATGGATTGGAATTAAAGTTTTCAGTTTACTCATGAAACGATTGATGCCTTCGTATATAAAAATAATTTGTGGGAAACTCTTTTTAGCCATTTCATTTCACATTGTTGGAATAGCGGTTTTTGCTAGGTTAAATATCAATCTTCCTCTTTTGTTTGTGTAGACTGCATCCTAGTTGTTCATACTATTCTCTTCCTATCCAAATCGCCCATTGACATAGTCGCTCGTTCTAGGATCTTGCGGTCTTAAAAACAACTCTTGCGTATCGTTGAACTCGATCAGCTCTCCCATCAAGAAAAAGGCGGTTTGATCAGCGATCCGCATCGCCTGCTGCATATTATGAGTGACGATCACGATCGTATACTTCGTTTTAAGCTGATCGATCAATTCTTCAATCTTGGCCGTAGAAATTGGATCTAGAGCACTCGTTGGCTCATCCATCAACAACACTTTGGGCTGGATCGCCAAAGCGCGCGCGATACACAAACGCTGTTGTTGCCCTCCCGATAATGACAAAGCGCTCTTTTTGAGCCGATCATGCACTTCGTCCCAAAGAGCCGCGTCTTTTAAAGCTTGTTCAACGATTTGATCAAGAACCCGCTTGTTTTTGATCCCATGGATCCTAGGCCCATAAGCGATATTGTCATAAATACTCATTGGAAAAGGATTTGGCTTTTGAAAAACCATGCCAATTTCTTTTCTCAGATCGTTCACATCAAGAATTGGATCAAAAATATCATGGCTTTCATACAACACATCACCTTCTACCCGGACACTATCGACCAAATCATTCATTCGATTGAGCGTTTTCAAAAAAGTTGATTTACCACATCCGCTCGGACCAATCAAAGCGACCACTGTCTTTTCAAAAATATCAAGCGAAATCGAATGAAGCGCTTGATGATCACCATACCAAAGATCAAGCCCTTTCGCTTGTAAAACAGGATTCATCATATATCATCTCTCTTTCGTTCTCGCTTCCAAGATCTGCGCCGCAACCGAAATAATGAGCGTCAAAATAAGCAGGATACCCGCGATCCCGAAAGCAACATCAAATTCTCCCCGCTCCTTCGCAAACACATACATCGCCACCGATAAAGAAGCGCCCGAAGAAAACATTCCTTCATAAATTGGATTGAGCACTTGCGCAAAACCAGCCGTAAAGAGAAGAGCCGCCGATTCACCAAGGATCCTTCCGACCGTCAACAAAATTCCCGTGATCATCCCGCTCGTACAGCTTTTTAAAACAACCGTATGGATCGTCTTCCACTTGCCCGCTCCTAATGCCCGAGCCCCCTCACGATAAGAATTTGGCACAGTCTTCAAACTTTCGCGCGTCGTTTTCATGATCGTCGGAATATTCATGATGACAAGCGTCAAAGCGCCCGCCAAGATCGAAGTCTGCAAATTGAAAAATTGACAAAAAAACAACATCCCCACAAGACCATAAACGATCGATGGGATCCCGGACAAAATATCGGACGTATATTCGATCAGCGAAACAAGACGCGCGCTCTTACAATATTCATTTAAATAAATCGCCGCCCCCACGCCTAGGGGTACGACAAAGAGTAGAGTGCCTAGCAGTAAATAGAGCGTATTGAGGATCGCAGGCAAAATACCGATCGTATCCTCAATATAACTTGGTTGACCAAGCAAAAAATCAAGATTGATGTTCGGGACCGCTTTGATCGCGACATACACGATGAGCGAAAACGTCAATACAGCGCAGACGCTCATCGCGCCCCATAAAGAAGCTTGGAAGAGGCGATCTTTCCACTTTCTATAATTCGGTTTTGTTTTTTCTGCGCTTCTTTGGATCAGAAGCATTTCTTTTGTTTTAATGGGAATCATTGGATTGCACTTCTTTCATAAGTTTCGATAAGATCGTATTCGTGAGCAAGATAAAGACAAACAAGACAAGAGCGATCGAAAACAGTGCTTCTTTTTGAAGACCCGAAGCATACGACATCTCGCTTGAGATCGCCGTAGTTAAAAAACGCACACTCTGAAACATATTCGGCATATTCGCGACATTGCCCGAAACCATGATCACCGCCATCGCTTCTCCAATCGCCCTTCCCGTCCCCAAGATGATCGAAGCGAGAATTCCGCTTCGAGCAGCAGGAAAACTCACTTTTCTTACAGTCTCTAGCTTTGTCGCCCCTAAAGCAATCGAAGCTTCCTCATATTCGCTAGGAACAGCGTCTAATGCGTTTAGCGAAACATTGACGACCGAAGGCAAGATCATGATAGCCAACACGATCATCGCGCTCAACAAACAAGCCCCATCGCTCAAATGAAACATAGAACGGATCCAAGGAACGAGAACGACCATTCCAACCAAGCCAAAGACGACGGAAGGAATACCCGCCAATACTTGGATGCCCATCAAAAGACATCTCTTCAAAGCAGGAGGCGCGAATTTGGATAGATAGAGCGCGCAGCCAATGCCAACAGGAACCGCAAGCAACAAAGCGCCAAGCGTTCCATATAAACTCGTCAAAATGAAAGGCAGGATCCCAAATTTTGGATCGCTTCCCGTAGAATTCCATGTACTTGAAAATAAGAATTCTTTGAGTCCGATCTTTTGGATCGCCGGAAGGCCAGAACTGATCAAATAGAGTGTGATCACAAGTACGCAAAGGATCGTGATCATCCCGATCGCAAAGAAGATCCAGGACGCGATTTGTTCGATCGTTTTGTTTTTAATGGTTTTCATAAACGACAAGCCCTACCTGTTCTATATAAGGAACGGCTTTTTGGCTGGTCGAAAAGTCGTAAAACTGTTTCGACGCGCCTTCGAGTTCTTTTTTGGTGACATAAATGAAGGGTCTTACAAGCGCATATTTTTGATCCTGTATCGATTGAACATCGCATGGCACCCCATTGATCGAAAGCGCTTTTACCGAATCGCCAAGCGCTTCCAAAGAAGCATACCCAATCGCGCTTGGATTGCTGGAGACTGTCGTGATCACATCGCCTGTCGAAGTGAGCTCTTGTCGATATTGACAATTTTCTTCAGTTTTGGTGATCGTTTCAAAACCGTCTCTTGTTCCGCTTCCTGCTTCCCGTCCGATCAATACGATTTCTTGATCGTTTCCGCCTAGCTCTTTCCAGTTGGTGATCTTTCCGGTAAAGATGTCGGCGACTTGTTCCAACGAGAGGTCGGAAATTGGATTTTCAGGGTTGACGATCACAGCGATACCATCAAGAGCTACGATCGTTTCTTTCAGTCCTGCTTCTTTTTCTTCTTCTTTTAAATAGCGACTCGAAAGACCGATATCGCACCGATCTTCTTGTACAGCTTGAATGCCAGCGCCCGATCCTGTCGGATCATATGTGATGTCTGTTTCTGGATTTTCTTTTTGATAGACTTCGCTTAGCGTGCCGACAAGTTTTTCCATCGAGGTCGATCCATTCAAGGACACATTCTCTTTTTTCGAGTTTGAGCATCCACTGAATAAAATCAAAGTACAGAGTCCAATCATAGTTGCTAGTTTTTTCATAAAATCCTTCTTTCTATGCCTTTACTTTAGTGATTGAACATCAACTCTGATTCTTGATTTTGTAAAAAATATGTAAAAAAAAGAGCCAAACACACTGTTTGACTCTAACCAATCCCGTAATCGAACGACTATTCTTTTCCTAACAGCTTGAACATGTTTTTCTTGTAGACTTCAACGCCAGGCTGATTGAATGGATTGCTTCCGTTCATGAGCGTTGTCATCGCGATCGCTTTGAAGAAGAACATGCACATATTTCCAAAATCATAAGCGGACATGCTTGGCATCGTGATCAAGATGTTAGGAATACCACCCGTTTCTTCATGCGCCATAAGAGTTCCTTTGGCCGCCATCTTATTTGCCCAGTCGACCGATTTTCCAGCAAGATAATTCATGCCGTCTTTGTCTTCTTTATCGTTCGGGAACGTGATATCGATCATTGGTTGATCGACATAGAGGTTTGTTTCGAACAATACTTTTTTACCATCCTGCACGAATTGGCCTAGTGAGTGAAGATCTGTCGAGAAGTTGGCGCTATCTGGCAAGATACCAAGACCATCTTTTCCTTCGCTTTCGCCAAAAAGCTGTTTCCACCATTCAGCCACCATCTGCATTTGCGTTTCATAATTGACGAACAATTCGACATCATAGCCTTGATTCTGCAAAATACGACGAGCGACCGCGTAACGATACGCTGGGTTTTTATCAAGATCAGGATCCGAATATTCGCCAGAACCATCCGCATATCCTTTCATGAACGCGTCGATATCGATACCGGCCGCCGCCATAGGAAGCACGCCGACAGGTGTGATGACAGAGAAGCGTCCTCCAATATCATCCGGAATGACAAAAGTCTCATAACCTTGTTCTTCGGCGAGCGCTTTAAGCGTTCCTCTAGCTTTGTCGGTCGTCGCGATGATGCGCGAGCTTGCCTCTTCGCCATATTTGTCTTCCATGAACTGTTTCAAGATTCTGAAAGCAAGAGCCGTTTCCGTCGTTGTTCCTGATTTTGAGATAACATTCACATAGACGCTCTTTCCTTCGATGTATTTCATCACTTGCGCGATATAAGAACTTGAGAACGTATTTCCTAAATATACGATCTCGATCTGGTTTTCCGGATAGATCCCGTTGATCATTTCGATCGCCGCTCTTGCGCCTAAATACGAGCCTCCAATACCGCATACGACCAATACATCCCCGTTTTCCTGGATACGTTTCGCGCATTCTTTGATGCGGGTGAATTCATTGCGGTCATAGTCTTGCGCCCAAGTCAGCCATCCCGTGAAGTCGTTTCCTTTACAAGTGTGATTTCTTAAAGTCTCATCGATCTTGTTGACCTCTTCTTGATAGCTTTTAACATCTTCTTTTAATTTTGCATGGTTTAAATCTAACGTTAACATTCGTTATTCTCCCTTCGTACCATTTTTCTTATTATACCATTTACACTCCTTTTTAAAAACAATAAGTCCTAGACCATTTGATTCGCTCTTTGGCATAGGATATCGCTTTTCTCGATCAAAGCTTCCACTTCCTTTCGTTCCGGGATCGAAGTAGCCGCCCCTGCTCTTGTGACCGAAAGCGCAGCGGCCGCCGAAGCGAACTGGAGCGCGCTCTCGATTTCGGATCCTTGATCGAGAAGCGCGCAAAAATAGCCAATATAAGTATCTCCTGCGCCAGTCGTATCGATGGCGTTGACCGGAAAGGAAGGCATGAACAACATTTGATTCCGGTTCGCGAACATCGATCCATGGTTCGATAAAGTCAGAACGATCGAAGAATCTGGATAGGATCCAAGCCATTCCTCGCACAACTTCTTTGGATCTCCTGTTTTCGAAAGTAGCTGTTCGATCTCCACTTCATTGACCACAAGAATAGAAACAAACGAAAGGTCTTTTGGAATCGAATCCGTAACTGGCGCAGGATTGAACACTACGAACGCTCCTTTTTCCTTTAACAATTTAGCTAGGACACACAAATTCGAGATCTCGTTTTGAAGTAGGACAATATCATTCTCGCCAATCTTCTCCAACACATTTTCAAAATCCTCACACTCTAAAGCGTGATTGAGTCCAGGAACCAATAAAATACAATTCTCGCCACTAGGATCTCTTTGAATGATCGCTCTTCCGCTCATGTCATTCTCGTCGATCTGAACGAATCGAGCATCGACTCGAGCTTGATTCAGAGCGTCAAGAAGTATTTTTCTATCGCTTCCGATCTTTCCAGCCATGAACGTCTTCGCTCCCGCTTTCGAGCAAGCGCATGCCTGATTCAACCCTTTTCCTCCTGGAAGCACTTCGCACCGATCAGGCAAAAGCGTTTCTTTAGCACGAACAAAATGATCCACATCAAAAAACATATCGATATTCATTGAACCGATCACGAATACAGCCATAGATCTCCTTCTTTCTATTCAATAGTATTTCATTAGTATTATAAACGATTCTAGTGTCTAAACCATCGATCCTAACCCAAGTATGGTATAATAATGACATTTAGGAGATGATCGAATGTTACCTGCATCCCTGTTCCCTTTGATCAGCGCTCTGCTCGCGAATTTGGTTGCGCAAGTCGCCAAAACATTTGTATACTATTACCAGACTGGATCCTGGGATCTTCATTGGGTCTTGATGAGCGGCGGCTTTCCAAGCTCCCACTCCTCGACCGTCACCGCCTTGTCTTTAGCGATCGGGATCCAAGAAGGTTTTGATTCCGCAATATTCGATGTCACATGCATCTTTTCGTTGATCGTCATGTATGATGCCTGTCACGTTCGATATTACAGCGGAAAAAACATCGCGTTGACCCAACAGTTGATCAAAGACTTAAAAACGATGGTCGGACTCAATCTAGACGACCCTATATATCAAGAAAAACTCAAATCGATCTTAGGTCATAAAGGAATCGAAGTTCTCGGCGGCTTTTTTGTCGGCTTGATCGTGCCGATGATCCTGCTGCCGATGTTTATTGCGTAGGAGGTACAGTATGTCTGAAGAAAATAAAACAGAAACGCTAGAACAATCACTCGAAAAAGAAGCGAAAGAAAACGAAGAAGCCAACATCCTCGTTTCCGAAGAAGAAGTCGAACAATGCCTCGATAAGATCCGCCCCTACATCCAGCACGATGGAGGCGATATCGAACTTTTAGGCATCGACGAACAAAATGTAGCCTATGTCTCGTTTCGAGGCGCATGCGCTGGCTGTATGATGGCCGCCGATGATTTCTCGTCTGGGATCCGCCTATTGCTTCTCGATGAAGTCCCAGGCATCCGCGACGTCGTTCTTGTCTGATATAATCAAAATAAAAGAAGCGAAGATCCTATTCATGAATGGGAACTTCGCTTTTCTTTTCGATCAAGCATCAGCTCTTCTTTGCGACAACATGTTTGAATTTTCCACTTATTGGATCTGCAGAGGGATCACTGTTTGATAAATAAATCTTGGCATCTACTCCATTCTGACGCAAATGCGCTTCGATCGCTTGTTTTGCTTTCGCAAATTGTTCCTGTTTGTTCTTGGCTATCAGCCACAGCTCCAAACGGTCATTCTCATGTTGGATAAGTTGAAACCTTTCTATTCCTTGAACTTCTTTTAATATGGCATAGAGAGGTAGCGAAGCAAACTTGATGCCATTCCCAAATACCAGAATGTCATCTGTTCTACCTTCTAAAGTAAGCCACGGTCTGGAATTGCCACAAGCGCATGGTTCTTTATGAAGAATAATCCTATCCGTTATTTCAAAACGGATGATAGGGCATATCTTATTCGCAAGATTTGTAAGTAATACCTTTGCTGACTTGGTTCCAAACGGAACAGGCTGATTGTTTTCGTCAACAGCTTCAACAATTATCCAATCATCGTTTATATGGAAGTGTCTTTCGGTACATTCGCAAGCAACTGTGCCTCCCTCCGTACAAGAATAATTGGTCTGCACATAACAGCCGAACACTTTGGACAAATATTCCCGTACATCGTCGTTCAGCTTTTCTCCACCCGTCATGATCATGGCTGGTCGAATATGCAAATTTCCCTTTTCCTGTTTGGCAGCCAGTATTTCCATCGCGGAAGGATAGCAGCCAATCATAGATGGCTGGTACGCATTCAACAAAGCAATAATTTCGGAATTCGATTTTCGAACATCCAAGGCTTTCATTTTTCTTTTCTTCCATGGCATTTTACGAAGCTGATACTTGCCTGAGCCGCTTCCAAGATAAAAACCGTTGTCGGCAAAAAGGGCAAGGGCTTTTCCGCCCGACTGCATAAACAACCTCATATCTTCTTTCCTTGCAAAACTGCGTAAAACACCAATCGCAGAGGAAACATTGATAGTTGTGTCATCATATAGGACAATACAAGGAGTTCCAGTTGAGCCAGAAGTGGTGTAAACCAGATATTTTCCGTTTAATTTCTTCCCCACATTGGAAAGGTCTGACATAAAACTATCTACAATGTCCCTTGTGATCGAACGATCTGTAAACCATTCGTCAAAGTGCTTTGCCATATCCGCCTTATTAGTAGTCGGATATTCTGATAAAGGACAGTCCTTATCAATGCTTTTATACAGCTTCGAAAAGTATGAGCTATTTTTCCTCGCATAGGCAATTAGCTCCTTCAAGCGGCGTTGCTGCAAAGCAATCCGCTCTTGATTACTCATTTTGTTCGCCTTGCGTGTCAGTGCCAATGCCCTCAATAATCCGATTTGTTTCATATGCTGCGCCTCTTTGCTCCCTGCACCAGATCCGCAACCGTCTGCTTCATCATTTGGGAAATCTGTTCGTCTGTATAAGAAAAGTGATTTTCACAAATCATTGTTCCGATTCCCAATAGGAATAAACAGCTACGCATTAGAATATCTTTGCAGTTTTCTGTGTCCAATCCGTATAGTTCTGTCATTTTTGCTATCATTTTTTGATTGCTTTCATACGTCATCATAGATTCCATTAGGGTTTTTCCTTGAAAACCGCCCGACAAATAAAGCAAACGGTATAAGTGTGGTCTGTTTCGAGCAAGGTCTATTGTTCATGAAACTACTTTAAGCATAAAGTCGGGCTGATTTTCAAAAACTAATACCTCGTCTACAAACTTATTACACGCATAATCAAAGGTCGCTTGCCGCAGTTCTTCCATAGTTGGAAACTGGCTAAAAACAGGCTGAACAGAACATCCTACCGATTTTGCAACGCTTCGTGAGGTTACAGCAGAAATTCCCTTACTTTCAGCTATTTGAAAAGCATGGTCTAACAGCATTTCTTTCGTTATTTTTCGTCTTGGTGGCATATCGCTCCTCTTTTCTATGAAATATCCTACGATATATATTTTAAAATATTTTATAGTGACACGACTCTTGAAGACAAGCAAAAGCCGCTTACTCTTAATGAGGATTAAGAATAAGCGGCCAATCTCAATTTGCCTTAGACATATTCATTCTTACTTGATTTCCGATAAAACAACCACGAACTGATCGCGCAACCAGCCACGATCCCCGAAGCTTCCAGCAATGTTTTCGATGCCGCCTCCATGCTCGCGCCATTTTCGCTTAAACAACACAACAACGCTTCATAGATCCCTTTTCCAGGAACGAGCGGAATCAGAGCGCACACCAAAAACACGATCACAGGCGCCTTCAATCGACGAGCCAAGATTTCCGCAAAGCTATTGACACAAAAGGCGGCCACCAACATGGGAGCCATCGCCGAATCTGTCCATCTTGAAACAAGCAAGCAAATAAACTGACCAACCCCTCCACAAAGCGCCGTCCACCAAAGCTTCTTCCCCGAAAGATGATACATCAAGCCAAACCCCAGAGCGCCCAAAAAAGCGCCAATGACCCCTTTCATCAAAAACACCCCAGCATTTGAATCGCCAAATTACCCAAAGCGATCGAGGCCGCGATCGTGATCGCCTCCCCAAGCCTTGACATTCCCGAAATCGGGTCTCCATTCACGATATCCCGCAAAGCGTTGGTCAAAAGCATCCCTGGAACCAAGATCATAAGAGCCCCCAACAATATAAGCTTAGAATGAGCGAAAGAAGCAAAAAAGGAAATAAAAGCGCTCGCCATCAAGTTCTTGAACACACCCTTCGCTTTCGATCTTTGCAAGAATAAACCACAAGTCCCTCCTAGGATCCCTGCCATACAAGCTTGATAGAAGGAAGCATGAAAAAGAAGCGCGAATCCGAAAGAAGAAGTGGCAGCCCCCAAAATGAACTGCTTGTTTTCAACACCCGCCCCTTCTTGCACGCGCTTCAATTCTTGAACCAATTGGGTTAAAGGGAGTGCGTTGGCTGAAGCGAGACGCGATAGAGAATTGATCTGATCGATCTTTTCAAGATCTGTCGAACGAACTCTTGTCCGCCTCATCCTCCAGACACTCTTTCCATGGTAGGAAAAGGAAACCATCAACATGCCTGGTGTCGCGTACGTCTCGATCTCTTCTGCCCCATAGGCATGAGCCAGCCGAAACATCGTATCCTCGATCCGACGCGTTTCCGCTCCGTTCTCCAACAAGATCGATCCCGCCAAGACGATCGCATCCGCAAGCGATCCTTCGCTCCATGACGCTTTCATCGAATCAAAGGCAAGAACGACGTCCCATTTTCTGGAGCCTCAGCCCCAAAATAATCGCACACGCTCGCGCCCACATCCGAAAGAGAGGCGCGCAAACCAAGATCGACCCCTTCCTTTCTAGCTTTCACGAGCAGAGGGACGTTCTCCCTTGTATGCTTGTTGTGGCCAATGTCCGGATCGTTGCCATGATCCGCCATGACCACGAGCACATCCTCTTCATTCACCAACTCGACAATTTGTCTTAGCTTTTGATCCGCGATCTCAAGCACCTCTTTATACCGGAGCGGATCTTGCGAATGCCCCGCTAGATCGGTTTCCTGCACATTCGTGCAAATAAACCCATGCTCCATCGTTTTCATTTCTTCGATCGTAAGATCAAGCACCTTGGCTGTATCCACCATTGAAACCGATTTGCCATACTCGTTATGAACGATATCCGCCACTTTGCCAAACAAAGACACGGGAATGCTAGCCTTGCCTAAGATCATGGGCGCCTGCACGCTTGGATCGACACCATAGCCAAGATGCCGGCATTCATACCCTTGCTCATACGACTTTGTCGCGGAAGCGAGCAAACCAATATATTTTCCTTCCCGCACTTGTTCAGCCTTTAAAATATCTTCGATCGTATTCCCTGTCCCGCCAAAAGCGATGACCCGGTTGACAAAAACAACACTTCGAACAAGACGCGCGATCTCCATCTCTTGATCAAAAGAAAGAAAATCAAGAGGAGCCGTGCAATTATACGCCATCCCTAGATCCGAATCGATATTATCCGCCACCGTGCAATATTGATCCACCAGCAAGTACTCCAATCCTTTCTCGCCTAGACGCTCGACTTGATGCCCATTGGAAAGCAAGATCTTCTCGATTTCGTCGATCTTTTGTTGAAAATCATGCACTTCAGGCTTTTTCGGCTTGGTTCCCATGATCTCTTGATGTCCTTGAAACGTGTCCGCTCCAAAATGCATCAGCTCACATCGTCCAAAGGAAGCCGAAGAAGAAAACTTCATCGCCCTACTTTCCTGACCAAACGCGTTCATCAAACCAAGATATTCTAAAGTCGGCAGCTTAAGATCAGGAAAATCATGAAGCAAGCTGCCTAGCGTGCTGCTGTTTTCATCCCCCGGGCGAACGATCGCCGCATCCTTCATCGCCTGCATCCCGAACCCATCGAGGACGATCACGATAAATCTTCCCATACGATACTCCTTCCTTGACTATCATACAAACCGATCCTTTTTCGATCTCCATGATGAAGACCTTCCAAAAGCGCCACATGTGAACGCGTCACGAAAATCTGAAACCGAAACGCCATGCACACAGGATATGAAACCGGAAACGATCTTTCCAGCTCAAAATAATAATCGATACACGTCGGATCTAGATCCAAGACTTTCGTCCACTCGGCTTGTTTGAGCGATCTTCCAACAAGAGCATATTGAATATGCGAGCGCCGATAATGTCCGCCCCCAAAACTATACGCGTGCTCTTTGAAGTTGTGCGAGATCTCGCTCATATAGATCACGCAAGGAATCTCTTTCATAGTTCTGTGGGCATGTAGCGGTGTAGTCCCTGATAAACCGTGTCCTGGTTCTGCGCTCGTGATCGATTTGCACGCTGCCATTTCTTCTAACGTTTCGATACAAGTCGCGGAAGGCGCATTCACGTTGATATCCTCGATTCCATGCGCTTTTAAGACCGCTTTGGCCTGCAAAAGCGTTTCAAGATTTGGCGTGGGCTTTGCCTTCCCGCTCGTTTCATCCACCAAGAAACAAGGAAAAGAAGTGACACCGCCAATTTGAATGTGGTCGAATTTATTGATCGTTTCTACGACCTGATCGAGATCTTTCAATTCGAAGCCGGCAAACTGGCCCGTATACAATACATCGTCTTCGCCCACGACTTTGAGCAGCACTTTTTGTTTTTTGTTCAACTTCGCGCAGATCTTTTCGATCTCCTCGATCTTATCGAGTGAAAAGACCGTGAGGTAGTCTGGCTCATACGCTACGACTCTTTCTAAAAAGCCTTGCGGTACTTGCACAAGATGTCCAATGTTGCTGATGGGGATGTCGTGAGCCATCAACACTTCCGCTTCCCTATAATCGACCGCGACAGCTCCAGGATACCCGAGCTCGACTAGCTTTTTGGCTAAGTATGGATTCCGTCCGATCTGCTTGAGCATAAAGTACAAGTCAATCCCATAGAGGTTGGCTTTTTCTAAGATCGCTTTGGCGTTGGCTACAAACTGATCGACATCCACGACATACGTATCTGGCAAGATCGTATGTGTATTCATCAAATGAAACCCCGCTTCTACAAGACTTGGATTTCTTTCCACTACTTTTTTTAGGAACATGCTTCCTCGCTTTCCAGCGCCTGCTTCAAGATCGATACGATCGTATCCGCTCCGCTTCGATTCGGATTGATCCGGATCATCGAATCTTTGCGAGAAGGATCCGATTTGATGAACGTGCCCGAGACACGATAGAACATCGGCGCGATCTCGTATTTTGATTCCGCTCCAACTGGATTTGGCAAAGCCCCTAGCTTTTCAGCTCGCTCAAGTACTTTTTGCGCGATCGGTTCATGAAACTCTACGATTAGCACTTTGGATTGAGCGTTGGCAAGAAAAGCGTCTTTGACTTGCGGCAGCTCTTGGATTCTTTGAAGCAGTTCTTCGTTGACTTCGGCTTGGATAGCTAATGCGACAGGCGCGCTGACAAGACCTCGAAGCACTTCCATCGCTTCCCAGCCTTGCGTTTGCGAGCCGCCTGAGTAGTGTTCTTTGATCAAGGAATCAATATATTTTTTCTTTCCGACAATACATCCAATTCCCTCGGGTCCTTGCAGCTTGAAAGTGGAAAAGCACGAAAGATCCGCCCCGCACTCGCTTCCGATCTTGCTGACCTTCATCACCGCGTAGTTGTCATCCGTGACGATCGGGATCTCTTTTTGTGCTTTGATCGTCTCGATGACTTCCTTAATATCGTAATGATCCTCTGGAACCTGTCTTGTATATTGAATGAGCGCGGCCTCGATATCCGGATTCTCCTGCATGACTTGTTTGATCATTTCTGGATCGTTGAAATCCGCCATGATCGGAACAAGCCCTAGCATTCGGATCGAAGTTTCTGTCGTGCTGTAGATCGGAGCCGAGTGAACAAGAAGCTTTCCATTGGGTTTCGTGGTCGCAAAAAGAGCGTAACGGATCGCTCCCGTCCCCGAACCACGGACAAGCATCGCCGCTTCGGCATCGAAAAAGCGCGCGATCGCCTGTTCCGCTTTCCATGTCGTTTTCGGCTTGTTCAAGCCAGGAACGACTCCTAGATCGCCCCGACTCAAGCTTTCTTTTCCCGAAAAAGTCTTTGTGATCGCGTCGACCATCTTGAATTGAAATTCTTTGGCTTGTTTTAGCGATATGCTTTCGAGCGGATACGTTTTCATAGCTTACCTCCTAATAAACGGTTTGGTGTTTGTTTGAGCATCTGTTGGATCGATGCTTCCTTCATATTCGCCTTTCTAAGCAATGGCACGAACGTATCGAGCAAATAGGCGTATCCCTTTCCTTTAAAATCTTTGAGCTGCGTTTTACGCGTGATATCCATCGAAAGAACGACATGATCGATCAGCCCTCTTTTCTCGAGCTCGCAAAGAAGCTCGACACGCCTTTCATCCAGCAAGTAATTCGTTTTCCCGATCGTATCGAATCCAATATTGACACCAAGAGCGAGCACGTCTAAGATCGTATGCAAATCGTTGCTCAGATCCATATGTCCAATGATGATCCGATCTGGATCCACACCGTTCTCGATCAAATAGCGCGCTTGTTCAAGACCAAGCGTTCCTAAGGTCGTATGCGTCGTGATCAGCGCGCCTGTTTCTTGATGCGCCAAAACGGCTGCCTCGAACACTTTGCGTTCTTGTTCTTTCCATTTTTGATACGATGTTCCAATTTCGCCAATGACTTGCGCTTTTTGACTCTTTAGATCCTCGATCATCAAGGCCGTCATTTCCTCCACGCTTAGATCCGGAAGAAATGGCTCTTTATAAAATCCGGTAGAAGTCACGATCTGGATTCCCGATCGTTTTTCGAGCTTTTGGATCCACGCAAGATCCCGCCCCATTCCGATATTGCTGACTTCTAAAATCCGACGCACGCCTTTGGCGTAGAGTTCTTGCAGTTCTTTTAGTGTTTGTTCAAAGCAGTCTAGACAAGTATCTGGATCGTGCTTGACGTAAGATAGATCGAGATGCATATGTTCATGCATCAATGTATACCCTTCTAATGGTTCCATATCAAACCTTGTTCAAAATAAGGAGCTGTATCACGAAAATAGCGTTGGATCAGCTCGTCTTCTTTCACCCGTAAAGTGTTTGCGATCTTCAATAGATCCGCGATCTTCTCAAGCGAGGAAGAACAATAAAGAGTAAAGCCGCTAGATAGCTCGAAAGCAGGAACGCATAAGGCTGTCGCTTTGACCATATTGGCTACACGAATGAGCGTTTTGCCGCTTTTGTTTTGGAACGCCTTTGTTTCTTGATCAAAATGACCAAGCACACTATCGCCAAGTCCATAAAAATCGACTTTGTTTTCGAAGTTCAAGAACACATCGCATTCTTGCAGCTCTTTGGATAAAAATTCGATCATTGGCTGCCTCTCATCTTCAAAACATGGCATCTTTACTGTTTCAAATTTCAATCCTGATTTTTGTAGCACATTTTTGCTTTCCTTTGGCAAAGAATCGATCAAGCCTTCTGGCGCGTGAACGAGGATCGGCTTTTGAGCTTTAGGAAGTGGCAAAGTGGCTTCGATCGCCTTGACCATCGTCTTCCAAGAGTTCGTGATAAAACCGAGCGATGGATAAAACTCGATCCCATCGGTTGATTTTTTCGTGAATCGTTTCATCTTCTCTTCCGCCAGTAGTGGACTAATAAAGCCAAAACAGTTGACGGCAAGAGCGGGAGCTAGAACCGATCCGCCACCATCCGTCCCGATCCCTAGATCGTTGATGCCATAAAAGACATTGATCGCGCTTCCGCTCGAAGAGCCTGTCATCCATTTTCCAGTGATCGGATTGATCCTTGCGTAATCGATGGCTCTACCATTGTGGCTGTGGCCATCATAAGTATGAAGCGCGAACCCGTTGTCTATGAGCGTTTGAATGAAGGAGGTGGGGATCTGGTGGACATTTTTGACACCCATATATTGAATGTCGTTGTCTTCTTCGATCGAATCCAGGGCGTTCATGAAAAGATGATCGATCGAATGCCCTGGATCAAGTGTTGCTAGAAGCGTCTTTTTGGCGTAATTTTTGACCCGGCTCATTTCAACAGCACATCCATGATCACAGGAATCACCGAAGCAGCCGCTTCAGGTACGAATCCAAACGCCGTTTTTCCATCCTTGATCGCTTGCTCGATTTCTTCATCGCTCAGCACTTTTCCGACCATCGCCACTGGAACGCACTTGCTCATTCCATTCAGAGCGATCGCCATCGACAAAGCGCCTCCAGCGCCAGTTTGACAAGATCCAAAATAATAATCGGCTTGTCCGTTTTTTAAAGCCATCGCTGCCTGCAAGTCTCCCATGACTTTGACTTCGACTTGTCCATTTCCATATTTTTCGATCAATTCCGCGTTTTCGTTTTTATTCAAGGCACCGCCTACTACGATTTTCAACATCTTTTTTTTCTCCTATTCTATTGTTCTTTTCATTAAGCTTGTTTTATACGATCACAGCTAGACCTAAGATCTTGATCAAATTGGCGACGATTCCTAAAAGGATCGCGACAACAGGACCAACGGCTAATGGTATGAGCATCGGCTTTTTCGCCGATTTATTCAGCATCCAAATGATCATGACCGCCATCGGGCCAAGAGAGCCGAGGCCTACTTCATTCATGATCGCAAAAGACGAAGTGAATCCTCCAACTAGAAGGGCGAGCTCTAGGATCTTTGACATCGCGTCGCGAATATGATCGCCTAGTTCTCTTAAGGCCGGGAATTTATCCAGCAAGCTTCCAATCGTGCCAAGCAAAATGATTTCTAAACCCATGATCAGCGCTCCAACTAAGAAGGCTACGATCGGTTCCATTGGCATGCTTAGACCCATGGCCGCTACGAATAATCCACCTGCGATACTAAAATAAGAACCGGCTGGCGAGAAGACACCTGTAACGATCGCTGTCGTATACACTAAAGGAATGTAGCCGATCGCTCTGACCATCGCGACCAAAGCCGCTTCCGCAAACGATCCTTTCAACGCAAGAGGACCCGAAATCACATCGGTCGTCAAATAGCATTGCGAGGCCGCGCATGCTAGAAGTCCACCCATGATCGCGAAATAGAACCAGTTTTTCTTGATCACATCGATGTTGGCGCTAAAAATATTCGTAAGATCCGCGCCCTGCGCATCTGTTTTTGTCTTGACGGCAAAGACGATCATGACGATCGTGCCAATCAACATTGCCATACCTGGCGCGTTGAGAGCAAGCGTGAAGTCCCCGATCTGGAATACACCGAAGCGCGCGACAAGCATATAGCCAACCAATGTCACGATTGCTGTAATGATCCCTTTTTTGACTCCATTTTGATAAGCGACCACCAATGCCGGGAACACAGCGAATGTCGCGACAACATAGTCCGCCACGCCGGCAAGTTGTGGCAGGAAGTTGACTGGGAACATCGCGAAGAAGGCTTGGATCGACGACATGAAGGTTACGACGGCGATTCCCCACAGAGCACCGACGATTGCAGAAAGGATCAATCCTTTTTTATTGTCCGGGAACCATGTTCCGATGATATCGCCCATCAATAAATATGTATGGATGATGACGATCCCCATCGCGATCGAATTCGTGAAAGCAAATCCGATGACTAGACCGATGCTGACCGCAAACGAAGTAGTGGCCAGAGTTTTGCGGTCCATATTTCCATTGAGATATTCTGTATAGACAGGTCGGAAGCCATCGTTGTAGACGGCAATATTCCGGTTTGCCAATACGGCAGACATCGCGCCGATCAATGCGGCAATGATATAGTTGAACATAAGCACTCCTCTTATTTATTGTTTGTTTCGTTGATGAGATTCAAAAGATGGATCAAGATGAATTCTTCTTCGATCGAAGAAAGATCCGATCCGCTCAGTAATTCGAGCTCGTCTAAAAATTGACGACAAGCCTCGAGATCAGGATGACTATAAATTTCAGCGACGGCTTCTTTTTGAAGTCCAGGAATAATTTCGCCTTTTTGATGTCGTTCTAAGGCGAGAGCGTAATGGGTGATAAACATTTCGGTCTTTTCAGAGTTTCCAAAACGTTGGATACACTCGATTTCGACTTTTTTTGCTTTCAAGCATGTTTCTTGCGCGATCAAACCTGAGGATTGTAGAAGTTCTAAACGATCCATAGGTACCTCCTTCATATAAAATAACCAATATATAATATTTTGTATATTTGTGTTAAAAAAAATGAAACCTCCTTTTCTCTCTCCGTTCTAAAATATACAAAATAATTTATATTTACAGGTAAATCATAAGGATATACCCTTTCTATGTCAAGTTTAGCGCTTCCAAAAAAAGACAGGAATTCCTGTCTCAATAACTGGGGATCATCTTGCCCTCAATGACGAGCTGCTGATTTTTGCGGACAAAATCCGTCTGGATCAAATCATCCAGGATCTTCGCCACTTCTTGACGCGTGCGATGGGTGACGATCACCGCTTCGGTATCTTTGTCGTCATCGATCGAGAGCGGAATATAATTCATCGAGTAAAGCTTTTCCTGGATTTCGTCCATATTCCATACGGCCGCGTCGATTTCGCCAGAAATGACTTTCTTCACCACTTGCGTATATTCGACTTCCACGTACTGAACCGATTTATTTCGGCAAGCGATCTCGCTCATCTTCTTTTGATCGACCGAAGAGCCATCGACACCGATCTTCATCCCATCTTCTATGCTGCCGACATACGGATCATGAAACATTAGCACATGCTTGGATAAATAGGAAAACATCCCTAAGCTTTTGACGATCTCGATTTCTAAACCGTCCTCGATCATTTTTTCGGCGGCATATCTTGAAATGATCGCGAAATCGTACCGGTCGCAAAGCACCATAGATACCCGATTTTTAGATCCGCGCATAAAAGCGAGCGAAACAGGAATATCATACCGATTTTCGACATTCGCCACCAAGCCAGTCGCCAATCCTTCATACCGTTTTGAATAAGGCAAAGGCATCACACCTAAGATTTGCGTGATCCCCGAGATCTCTAAGAGCTTTGCCATATCCTTCTTTTTCAACAGCGTCCCTGATTGTCCATGCGCCTCTAAAACGACAGCTCCGCAGCTTTGAAGGAGCTTGAGCGCGTTTTGCACGGTGCCTCTTGCTAAATGGATCTCCTTGTTCCATTCGCTGACAGTCGGGATCCTCTCCCCTTCCTCAAAACAAAGCATACGTTTGGCTAATATTTTCGTTGAAAGCCCATTCTTGCTGTATAACAGATCATGAATCTCCATAGGTCCACCCAATTTACGGTCGTTCAAATCCGATGCGATGACCGTGTTCCTTTATGGCTTCTATTATACAGTTTAATGTATATTTTGCAAATCTTATCGCTCTTCGCCAAAACCGTTGCGCTGGATCGTTCCCCATTCTAGCTTTTTCTTGCAGATCAAGAAGAGCGCGCTGATCCTCGCGGACAATATGACGAACTGGGTGAAGAACACTTCCACGAAAGCCAAAACAATCGCTCGAAAAATATCGCGTCTTGAAAGATAGACGTTCTGGGAATAGATCCTCGCTAAAAAATCGCTGATGCCCATGATGATCCCAAAAACAAAATACGCAAAGAAAAAAACGATCATATACGGAATGTTGATGATATTGATAACAAGTGTCAACAAAGTCACGACAACACCGATCACTTCAATGATCGGTGCCAAGTATTCATAAAACAAATAATAAGGGTACGAGAACCAGCCAAGCGGACCAAAGCGCAGCGAAAAAAGCATTCTTCGATACTTGTTCAAGCATTGGATCAATCCAACATGCCACCGCCTTCGCTGGGTGAAAATATTTTTGACTGAAGTCGGCGCTTGAGTCCAGCATACCGCTTGCGGCACGTATTCGATCGTATACGGAAGCTGATTTTGCCGAAAATAGGCATGGAGCTTCATGACAAGTTCCATATCTTCGCCTAGCGAATCTCGCGCATAGCTGCCCACTTGTACGATAGCCTTCTTTTGAAAGAGCCCAAAAGCCCCAGAAACGATCAAATTGCCATTGAACTGGTTCATGAACAATCGGGCCCCTAAAAAAGATCGATCATATTCCAGCATTTGTGTTCCGACCAAAATATGATATGGAAGGCGATATTTGATAGTATTTCCCTCTTTGATATACGCTCCATTGATGATCCGGATCGTATTGTAGAATCCTTCTATATATTCGAATACGGCTTTCTTCGCTTCTTTCATTGTTTCGAAATGGTAGAAGTTGATCCATTCTCTCTTGATCAGTGAATGAAAGCTTTCGATGCAGGCGTTGTCCCATGGATTGCCTTTTCTCGAATACGATCTTTCCATTCCTTCTGTCTTGTTTTTGT
>Ga0209064_1002200_pt1 | contig 23465 bp, 36 predicted proteins | sample Inofromicrocosms_FD_187498 | JGI IMG/M metagenome (GOLD analysis project Ga0209064, IMG submission 187498) | Mouse cecum microbial communities from Vienna, Austria - Inoculum for glucosamine and mucus D2O microcosms (SPAdes) (version 2) | ecosystem: Host-associated > Mammals > Digestive system >... | reverse complement strand
CCGTTTTCACGGTCGCCTTTTGCCCTGAACCTCGGTCACATAGCTACAGCTATGCTCCCTCGATTCATGACAAAATCCGACTCGTGTAAACGGGCTTTGGATTCACATTTGTTTTTAAACAACCTCATAAAACCGTCTTTAGCCGCTTTCTTTAAATCTGGGGTATCGTTATTGTCATCATCATCATCATCATCATCATCGTCATAATAACGTTTTCGGTCGAACTGCTCCCAACTCAGAGCATCGGGATCATATAGCGGGTCGGCTTCTTTAGTGTATTCCGAACCATCCTTCATTGTGAGATTGTAGATTTCGGGATTTTCGAGGGCGCGGTCGATTAAATCTTTGTACCATGCCCGAAAAACTTCCCATTTCTCCAGCTCCCATTGCGGGTAGTTGCGGAAAATATCGTTAAACTCGTTTAGCGCACCTTTGATGCCTTCCGTGTGTCCGAATTGCATTATAAACAGCATGTGTTCCTTGACTTTCTCCGGGTCGGTTTCGAGGGTAGCCAACATGTCCACCCCGTTCTTCGCCCTCCATATAATGCCAATGACTGCGGCAATAATCAGAAAAGTTATTATCGTTCCGAATATAGCGAGAAACACCAATCCGAAGTCTATGCGTCCGAAATAGAGATACAGGCCGTATAAGCACGCGCCGAAGATTACAGCCAATAGGGTATAAAATTTTATATTCGTTTTCATCGTTCAAGCCCTTTCGTTATTAATTCCGTTATCAGACTCGAGACAGGGAGGCGCAGCCGGGCGGCCTCGTTCCTTACCAGTTCGAGTTGCCACGTCGGTAAGGTGAGCGAGATTTTGGCCCTTGCCTCGCCGTCAATCGGTTTTCTTCCGGCGTTTTTTCGTGCGCCACCACTGCCTATTCCTCCCATGTTGTCGAGATATTAAATTTATACAAAGGTAATTGTAATTTTGGAAATGGTGCGATATTTTCAAAATAAATAAATATGTTATACAACATATAATCCCCGGCGGAGAGTGCCGGGGATTAGGGGAGGGGTCAGAGCTGCGCGGTCGGGGTGTCGTTGGCTGGGATGTCAACGTCGGGCGGCATGGATAGCGTAATGATGTCGCGGCGTATCATCTGGAGGACGCGAAGGCGCGAAAGTGTCCGGCTGTCAGCTTCTTCATCAACGCCGGATATGTCGAGAATGACGGCGCGGGTAACTTCGTCAAGAACCTGAAGATATTCGCTTGTAAGCTCGTTCTGGTTCTGGAGCGTGTCGAGGACTTCGACAACAGCGTCGGTAATCTGCGCTCCTGCAATCTCAATTCTCATCGCAGGCCTCCTTCCTTAGCTGAAGGACCTGAGTCTCGGTATAGTCCTTCATCACGGGTGTTAGCTGGATGGTAAACGGGCGATTGTCGGTGAATGCCTTGGCACCGGCCTCGGTGACAACGTGAATCTGAGCGGCTGCACCTTTGTTGAGCTTGCCGGCCGTAAAGCCGGAGGCGCGGACCGACATTGGTTTAAGACGCTTGTTTTCGGCGCAGAGAGCGGCCATTTCCTCGGTGAGATACTGCGGGATTTGGTTTGCCTCCTCATAAGCTACGAGAGCGTTGTTATACCGGCGGAAAACCAAATCGGCGAGCAACCGGCCGAGCTTGGTAGTTGACTGGAGCGTATTAACTGTAACGAAGTATCTCATGACTTGCCTCCTTCCCGTGCTGTGTTGACCGAGATGTTGATTGTCGCCCCTTCGAGGTGGATGGCGAATGTGTTGCCCCGGGCGACGATGTTGACTGTGTCGAGGCCGTCGGTGATGTCCTCGGCGATGTCGGCGAGGAAACGGCGGAGGCGCGACGCGGAGATTCTGCGCTCATGGCGCGGTGCTTGGTTTTGTTTCATACTGTTGATGTTTCGCATTGATATTTATAGACAGTAAAACGGCTGTCATATCCCGTCGCGAAACACCAACAGTATGTCATCGCCGAAGCGAAGATAAAGTTGTGGATATGGCAGCCGTATGGCTATATGTGTGGACATAAAAAATGCCCGAATATTTCCGAGCCGATAACCGAGGCAAGCGGCGATGACTGACATCGTTGGTATTTCGCACTGCAAAACTACGACAAAGTTTTCAAATTAGCAAAAATCCCCCGCAAAAAAATTGCGGGGGATGGGTCTAAAGACTTTGTTTAGTGTCCAATTAAACAGAGAGCACGACCAATTCTTTACCAAGGCGGTTGAGAGCGCCAACGATTTTTTCGGCTTGTTTCTGACGTGGTTTCGAGCGACCTGCTGCATAGTGCCACAACTGGCGCTGATTTATACCTGTGATATATTGCAGGGCGGCGAGTGAAAAAATATTCTGATAGTGATTTAGCAAGCTCTGAACATCAAATCGGTAACGGAGCACCACATCTTCCGCAAGAATGGAAGGAAAGTCTACACCGTCAGCCTGACAACATTCGACATAAAAATCAATGCTCTCACGCACATACGATTCAAAGCCGTCAAAATCACCCTCGTATGCAACAATCCATCCCGGAATAATGTCGCAAGAGGCACTGTATCCCGACGGTGTCTTTGATGTGTTGATAGTCAATGTCTGCATATATATATATTATAACAATTTATCTTGGTAAATAGCGCGAGTACGCTACCCGCGCTATTGTTCCGCATAAAGAGAAAGCATTTAAATGAAAGGGGATGGAGAAGGGAGCAATCTCCCTTCTCCATCAATCAGAACTTTAAGCCTGATTGTTTTTGCACACTGTCAAGTTCCTTACCGTAGATGTCTGATGACGGTTTCCCATTGAGTGTTACCGTTCCGGACTTTGTCGGGTGTTTTAACTGTCGGTGGCTACCTTTCTGCCTGACGATTGTCCAACCGTCGGCAAGTAGTGCCTTTAGCACTGCTGAGGTTTTTAATACTTTCATGTCAATGTTCTCTTTAATTGGACAATGCAAAAGTAGTAATTTTACTATTATTGCGCAAATTTTTTGACCACTTTTTTCAAAAAAATCGGAATGTTTGACAGCAAGACAGACCGAAGGGCCGCAGTCAATGCTTATACAGCGTGACTGCGGCCCTTGTTGTGAGGTCTATATCGGTTAAAACCCCAAAACCCCGGCTATGAAGCCGAGGCCGGAGCAACGATAGGGAAGGCTGAGGGGTCAGGTGGTTGCCTCCTCCTTTTTCTTTTTCATGTCCTTGGCCGCTCTGATAGCTATAACCGCGAAGGCGAACAGGAACAGGTAGATGGATTCGACTCCGACGGTCGCCAAAATTGAGAACAGAGCCGAAACCTTGCCCCACGCCCACCAGAGGAAGGTGGCTCCGGGAGCTAGAATGACAATGCCGCGAAGTATGGCGGCCACGATGATTTTAATTTTCTTCATTTCGATATTTTTATTATTGTTGTAGTGCTTGCTGTAAGTCTTTAACCATTTGGGTTCTCAACCATTCCGAGAACTCGAAACGCATATTTGCGAATGTTTCTTTATACAGTATCCGCCATATCTGCTTGTTATAGATTCTCCAGTTTCCGAGATGCTTCATATCTTGGAATCGGATTTCTTGCGGGTATGTTATAAGGCCATTAACACCTCCGGCAAAGGCGGAAAGTTTACAATCCGGGTGAAGAATCGAGGCCATAAGTTGGCCGCTCCGGCTTTTCTTCGCCTTCTCGGTTCTGTCAATCTTTTTCCCTGCCACAGCTCTTTGAGCCTCGAAAATGCCGTTTAAGCCTTTTTGAAGCTGCTGTTTCAGATATTCGCCTTTTAACAGTAAATCCTCCATGCTGTCAGGTTATTATTTTGAATCCTATCGACCAGCCCGCGAAGCCGGCGAAAAACTCGGTTTCCGGTAGCGTGTTCAGTGTCGAAACGTCGAACCGCATTACAGGACACCCGGCGGCGAGGTCGTCGAGCATCAGGGTCTTTATTTCCTCAATAGCCTTTTGAGAGGATTCCAGAGCGGCGAAAGCTGTTTTTCGCTGCGGGTCGTATTTCTCCATTACGAACACCACACACTGATTGGCTTCGCGGAAAGCGTCGGGGTTCTTGCTGTCCGATTCTCCGCCGGGGGGAAGGATAAACAGGGTTACCGAACCGGTCGGTAACGCCTGAATCTTCTTTCCCATATCCTTATCGACCGCCACAGGCAAAACACCGGTAACGGAATCGAGGCGGGCGGCTACGCGCTCCCAATATTCGCGGTACTGAAGGAGATTTATCATAACTGCCCGAAATAGTGGTTTGCCTCGGCGGTTCTGCGCTTCACAAGTCCGGGGAGCTGCTTCAGTACGCCGTTAACTCTCGCGTTGACGTGCTTCAGGAACTCGGCGCGGATAGAAGGGTCGTTCGGGTTTGCCTTGACTTTGCGGAGCAACTTCGGGGCCTTGACTGAAAGCGAACCTATATTGTAGGACAGCGAAACAAGCGCGTCGAACTGGTTGTTATTCAGAACTACGCCCGAAAACAGCGGCGCGACTTTTTCGGCGAACTTGCGGACATCAGCATCGAACAGGCGGTCGGCCTCCGCCTGTGTGATTGTCTTGCCCGGAGTGACATCGGCGCCGGTGTGTCCGTAGCCGATAGTAAGGACACCGGCCGGGCAACGGTAGGCGGTTAATTTACAGCCTTCCCAGCCTTTAATCATCTGTTTGATTTTCTGCGATAATTCCATGATATATAATTGTTGGAAATTGACTTGTCGGTTAAGTCGGTTAAAATATGCTTATTTTGCAGGGGTATTCCGTTTCTCGTTTAGATACTCGAATTTGCATTTATACAAGTATATGAGAACGGCCCACATATCCTGCGTTTCCACCTGATTGACATTTCCGAACAGTCCGGCCGAGGCTATCTCGAAGGTGATACCCGTCCACCCCGTCTTGTCGTCCGGCTTCGTGCTTCCGGTGCTTTTGAATATAATCCGAAAGTCGATTTTCTTGCCGTTAATCTCAATCGGGCCGCTCTGGATAGCCTTCCAGACAGAGGAAAACAGTTTCGGCGCGTGGAAGGTCAGGAGGTCAGGCACCGGGTTTTCTTCCGGTATGTGGTAAAGCGTGCGGGCAATATGTTCGCAACCTTCGGCCATAGCTTCAGGGTTGGCTTCATTAAGACATTCGGCGACTGTATAGCACTCCACGAACTCGCCGAACGTAACGCCCTGAAACAGGGTTCCGGGGCCTTTGTAACCATTGTATTCGGGAAGGAGATTTATAACCGTGTCGAAATCGAGGTGAATCCGTTCGGCTCCGGCAATCATCTCCTTGACTAAAAAGTTATCGACCGCCGAAATCTGCGTTTCGAGTTCTTCGATATGTTCCTCTTTCAGTATGGTGAAATCGGATTTTCCGAGGCCAATCAGATAAGAGAACCAGCGAATACGGAAATAATCGGGGGTTATTACCCTTCCGGCGAGAGCGAAAGCCAGAAAGCAATAATATTCATATTGCTTCGGTGTGAGTTCATCGACGTGTGTCGGAATCTCTACGGTTCTGCCGCGTGTGGTGATTATTTCCATTAAAACGACATTCCTTTACTGTGAACTATCGGGCCGGGCATAGATTGGTCGGGGGCTTCCCCTTCCGCGTCGAGCTGCGCGATTATGTCCTGAAGGTTCTCGATATACTTTTTTGCGTCTGCTCCGAGTGAAGCGGCGACAGCTGCGCGGGCTGACTGTTCGGCGCGTAACCGGGAGTTAACCGGTTGCGATTGCTGAATCTGCACCACTCCTTCGGGTATTACTTCGACCGGAAGGCGTTCGATTGCCTTCTGCATGGTAAGCAAAGCCACGGCGCGGCTTGCCGGCTCCTTCATCAGCTCGGAAACTTCGGAATCCTCTCCGGATAACAGGAGGGAAAGATATTTGCGGCCCAGTACCGGGGCGACCTGTGCGCCCTGAACCTCGCGGATTATAGGAAGGAGGGTAACGAACAGGCGGTGCGACCCTATGTTATAATATTCGTCGAACTCGTCTTTACTCTGAATCAGAAGGCCGCGACGTAGGTTATATTTACGCGATTCAGTCCAGAAAGGGAAGGCTTCGCGGTCCAGAATCTCGATAAGGGCATCCGTCGCTTCGTATGCGAGGCGGAGTATATTCTGTTCGTCCTTGAACTCCTGAAGGGCGGTTAAGCCTTTTTCATTCTCTCCGAGGCGGCGTTGCCGTCCGGTGCCGTCGTGCTGTGCGTCGAGTGTCGGTATTATCTTCAGCCATGTGAACAGGGCCACCGCCTGTTGGAGATATTTCAGAGCCTCAGAGGCGCCGGGCGAACCGTCGTGGCCTTCTGCTATTGTGCCTTCGTAGAATCCCGCCAGAGCGTTGACAGGCTCCGGGCCGATTATTGCCACTACGTCGCGGATTCCCAACGGCAGAACTGGCTCCCACTTGGAAAAATCCACATCGTCGGAAATCAAGCCGATAGCGTTTACAATCTCGCGGCTTCCGTCGCCTTGTACGTTAAATAATTTCATCGCGTTTCAGTTTATAGGGTTTCCAGTCGGGGAAATCATTGTTAAATGAATGGATATTGTCGAAAACATCTTCTTTATAGAATCTCGCCACTCCTGTATCGAGAGTTATAACCGTCTGTTCACACCTCGGATTACTGTTAAGGTTTGCACTGCCTTCTACGGCGAAATCGAAACGCTCGCCAAAACCGGCCATTACTTTGGAATGATTGCGAAACACGGCAACACGGCCGCCCATGAGCGCGACCGCCTCGCGTAATGTGTTGTAAACCTCGGTGAATTTAGAATCGAAAATCTCGCCGAGATAGAGGTCGAGCCGCCCGATTAGTCCGCTACGCTGCCACTTCAAAAGCAGTTCCGCATCGGTCAGGGCCATAGAGAAGGTGGATAAACAGACATATTCCAACGGTTGTTGTTTGAGGATAGCCCGTAAATAGGTGAGCGCGTCGACATCGCCGAAAGAAAAACAGTGATACGCCTCGCCGGGCTTGAAATGCCACGGCAGGGAATCTTCGAGAAACAATTCGGATTTTACCCGGCGTTCAAAGTTGCGCGACATCGAGCGGAAAACCTGCGTTTTCTTCCCGGTGTTGCAGTCCTCGGCGCGTTGCTTGCCTTCGTCCTTGCTGTTTCCATTCTTTTCCGGCAGTGGCGCCGGTTCGGCGAATAGTTTACGCATTTGCTTTAACTCTGTTTTCGGGGTTCACATTTTTCTCGGCTTCGACGACTGTACGATATAAGCCGATTTTTATATCTGTGCCGGGGTGGTTGACATCGATAAAAATCTGGAATGGCTTGCAAAGAATCATATCAGGCACGGCGGTTTCAGTGGCGTTATACACCTTCAGCGCGTAGAGTTTTTCAGAGCCGGAACCCAATTTCGTATCAAGTATAAGGTTCGAAAGCGAGGGGTCCAGACCGAACCCGGAGGTGGCGGCGGCTTCCGATTTTTTGCAGATTGCCACCTGTGCCTCGATATAGTCTTTAACCTTGTTGTCGATAGTGACAATCTCCCACCCCTCGAACTCGTTGGCTTCGGGATTCCAGAAGTCGGAGGTGTGAAGGAACTTTCCGGCGTTCGCTTTGCCCGACATGGAATTTGCAAATTTTTCCATAGCCTCGTCCTTGAACTCCTCCAGCATTTCGGAGCGGTAAGGAATGTTCTTTTGTCGGCAAACGTCTTTAATCCGTTCCTCGGCGCGGTCCCAGTACGATTGCGGCGACTTGATGTGCTTCGATATTGCGGCGGCGTTCTCGTTGTAAGCTGCCAGAAGCGGCGCGAGTGTGCCGGCAAGTTCGAGCCAGTCGAAAGCCCCGATAAAGCGCGGAACGCTGTAATGGTCGTGGTTGTAGCTGTAAATGTTGTAATATGCCAGAGAAACCGGATATTTCAGAGGGTCGCGAGGGTCGAACAGGGGGTAAACGTGCGAAGTGGCGGGGTCGGCCGCGGGCCAGTCGGCCACCATCGCGTGTGTCGGCAATTTGTTTTCTCCGGGATAGACGAAACGAACCTTTCCGGCGGGAACGTGTTCAACCTTGGCGATTCGTCCGTTTCCGATACGCGACCCGCGTGTCCGGGTGAACTTAACCCAGAACCCTTCAAGATGAACGAGGTCTATCAGACAACGGTGCAGCTGTGTGAGGTAGTCGGTAGCCTTCAGGTCGGTGGTAATCTCCTCGTCAACGATCCATGCCCGGTAAAAGATATTCGAGGTGTCCACAGCGTCGCGATAGAGCCGGGGGCCTTCGCCCCATTGCAAACCGGCTTTCTTGCCCATGATGCCTTCGCCGGCGTAAAAGTTTTCAAGGAGGTTCCGGACCTTGCCGGGAAGGTTGTTGTCGTTCCCGTAAAGTATTACAGGAACTCCGTTAACGTTGATATACTTGTAGCCGAATGAGGCGGTAGCCCCTCGGAGCATATAGGAGGAAGGCGACCAGCCGCCCCCCTTGGCATTCATGGTGAACGAATATATTTCACCGGCGCCGTTTTCGACGAAACCGAAATTTCCGATTCTTCGTATCATCGTAAAAAGTTAAAGTTTTAGTTTAACACGGTTCGCCGGCCGTTAAACTCCATTATAAGAGGTTGCCAACAGTTGCGGGCGAGGCCTGTTTCCGTGTCGGTGAAGAATAATTTATAACTTGAATTTGTAATCTTTTCGTCAGCGGCTTTCGGACGGATACGGGCGGCGCGGATTGTAACCATGTCGCCGCCGCTCTGCGTCTGCCTGTTCCATTTCCGGAACTTTATCGAGAATGTTCCACCGGCGAGGCTGATACGCTTCATTTCCTCGATAGCTTCGTAAAGGTCTATTCTTTCCGCTTTCTTTTCCATATCCTGTAAATGTAATTTCCGGTGTAGAACAGAATCAGGAGCGCGACGATACTCCAGCCGATAAGACATTCTAAAGGTATGCCGACGTTAACCTCCTTCGTAATTTCCTCCTTCTTTTTGGTGACGGAATCCTCGGAGCCGGAAGCCTCGGCGTTGTTCGATTTGCGGCGTAAGTCGAATAAGCCGGTTTCGATTTTCTCCGTCGAGGCTTCAGCCGAAAAATCAGTTTGCACGTTCCAAACGATAACGACGGGGAGGCCTGCGCTATCTCGTTCGATGTCGATACGACCACGCTCTCCGGCACTACCTTTAATTGAATCCCGTTGACATATACTATCTGTTGCTTCGCTGTGAATTGATTCATTCCCTTCGGAGCTGTTGAACTCGATGTGTTCGATTGTGTCCGTTTCTTGAACGAGATTTCGAGAGCTGCGACACCCTCCAGCAATAAGACAAGCAACAAGGCAAGCGCAAAAGAGTGTCCGAGTTGAGAGAGCGCGTAACCGATAACCGAAATTATATTTTCCATGTTTCATAACTGTGATATGTCTATAAGTACACAATCAGCACACGACGGGGCCTTGACACAGGCAAGCCGCGCAAGCTGCTTAATTACATTTGCATTTTTCTGCTGTCCTTCCTCCAGTTTCCTGATACGCTCGGAATCTGCGGTCTGCTGATTCTTCATATCCTGAATTTCGCGCCTCAGATTGCTGCGGTCCTCCTGAAGGTCTTTTATTAAACCCTGATATACGGTTTGAAAATGTTGTATAGCGTCGGCCTCTGCCTGTCGGCGCGTGTACTTGATTGTAAAGAGCCACGCGACACCGCCGCCGAGAACGAGCGTAACAATATGGGTTATGATGTTTATAGCTTCCATTTTGCATTGTGATAATTTACACCGCAAAGGTCTTTATAATATCGCGTGAACCGAAGGACACCACGGAAAGCGAAAAACGCCCGTTTCACAACGGACGTTCCTCTGGTTGAATTGGTGGTAATGGGTCAAGTGTGTAACCTGTAACAATCTTTTTTATTGTTCTGCTTCATTGTCGGTCGCCGGGTTGGCTCGTTTATGCTCGAGGTCCTGAACTTCTTCTAAAGTCAGCCCTGCGAATGTTGATTCAACCTTTTCGGCCGCTTCTTCGGTTGTTGGCATGAAGGTCTTTTCTATCTCCTCGATGTCCGCTTCTATTCGGATTTCTACAGGAGAATCGCCTTTGCCGGCGATTTGTGCGAGGTCCTCTTTGAGGTATTGAAGAACCCGGAGGGTGTGGATTGCCTCTGTGTCGCTCATGCCGATTTCATCGCTCTGGTCGAGAATGTAATTGAACAGGCGGGAGAGCGTAGCGGAGTAGAAGTCGTAAGTTCCGTTCTTGTGCTGAAGGCGGTCGATTGCTGCGATTGCAGCGGTTGAGAGATTTATATTATTTGCTTTCATCTTGTCGATTGTTTTATTTGAAGAAGTAAGGGAGTGTATCTTCCGGCGTGATTTCTCCGGTTATCTCATGCATTACAAGTTTTCCGAAATCGTAGGTGTATCGCTCCACGTTATCTTCTTCAACGTATCGTAAAACAAGGTAGCGGAAGCGGAACCCGAAATCTACGGTAATCGGTTTTTCCTCTTTTCCTGTTACTTTCTTAATTATTCCCCTAACAACGTGGAAAAGCCGGTCGGGGTGTTCGGTAATTTTCCCGTGAAGCCTATCCCGAAGGAGATAAATCAGGGCTTCCAGTTCGTTGCGGCTATCCTCGTCCGGAATGTTTTCCGTCAGAGCGCCGAACGCTACCGGGTCGGTAGTCAGTTCGATGTAATACTTTTGTTGTTTCATGTTACCACTTGTCATCGTTTAAGCCGAGTTTGTCCTGACGAATGTCGCGGAGTGTCTGACGTGTCGCCCACGGGGTGAAGCCGACGAGGAAGGCGATACCTCCGTAACCGATAATATGATTATTGTCGAGGAGAACCCCGATATATGACATCAAGGCGGAGATTACGCCTACAAAGGTACTAAATTTATCCGAAGTAAGGTAAATAGCACCTCGAATAAGGAGTTTTTTCACTCTTGGCTTGTATGACAAGGCCGGAGCTGGTAACGCTGTTGCTGTTTTCATTTTTGTGGACTGTTTGTTGGTTGTTTGACGTTTTGATTACGACATAAAAAGGCGACCGCCTCTCCATGTCGTCAAACAGTCCACGGAAACCGACGAAGTGTCGAGTTTACTAAATGGTCGGAGGTAGGCGGTCGCCTGTATTTCGTATGTAATCGGGCAAAACAAAAGCCCGAAGGATTTCGAGCCGTTTCAGACTCGACCCGGAGTTGCCTCCGTGAACTGTTGACAGCGCAAATTTCGGCAGAATTGTGTGAACAAAAAAAAAAGCGTTAATAAGTGTTAAGGCGTGAAAGAAAAATAAAAACGCCGAAACCCGAAGGCTCCGGCGCATTATAAGGTGTACCGTTTCGTTACTCGCGTTACCAATCTTCTGAACAAGATTCTTTTATAGATTTTTGGAAATTTTCAACATACGGTGAAAATTTATTTGCGATATCTTCTATTGATTGGTTCTTAGTTACCTGTAACGGAATTTCAATCGAGGAAAGATCCGGTCGGGATACTTTGGCATCAGTTATGGTCCATTTATAACGACCTTCTTTGATTTCAAATGTGACGGTTACCGTATAACGAATGTCTATTGACGGGTCTTTAAGGTATGGACCATCGCCTTTAATAGTTATTATTGATGGTGTATCCCCTTTAATAACATATTTAGGATTATTATAAGTTGTTGCAACCCATTTAATAATTGCATCGTGAATTGTTTGAGGTGCGACATCTGCTACCGTTTCAACGTTAGAGATTGTCACTCCCTTGTCAACCAGCGTAATCATTTCTGGAGTTACTTGTGCGGTCGCTACCAGCGAAACCAGCAGGGCTAACAGCAAGATAAATTTTTTCATTATGGCGTGTAATGTTGTGTTACTTCGCCGGTTTTCGGGAGTTTGACGCTGCAAAAATACGAAATTTTAGCGGTAATCAGGTAAAAAATAGCGGTTAACCATACAGAAAACGCGGTTTTAGGTTCAAAATTTTGGTCTGAAATTCGTTTTTCTGTACAAAATCAACGTGTTAGCCCCCTTTGATTTTGAAAACGCGATTTTCGACACAACGCGAAGTGCGGCCCGCTCTGAACTCGGAAAATTATTACCACCCCTTACCGGGGTGAAATGTGAGCCGGTCGGTTCGTTACCTCGTTACCTGAAGGCGGCGCGGTGAGCAAAAAGAACGCCCGGCGGCCGTGTCGGTCGTCGGGCGGTTGGTATTCCGGTAATAAGGTCAGGAATTGAAGCGGTCGGCCATCCACTGCTCCACCATGGAATCAGCTCCGGAACCTGCGGCGTTCTCTGCTTTGGCTGCTGTCAGCCACGAACGGCGCATCATCAGGTATTTGAAAGCGTCCGAGAAGTTGGTCGACAGGCGCGGAAGTTTCGGCGCCGGAAGTTTCTCGGATTTCTTTACTTTGGCTACTATCTTCACATCGCCACGGTATTTAACTTCTGCCTTTGCGAGTTCGATGCTTGAAATCATTTCGGTGCAGTTCAGAGCGTCAACCATAAGGAGCGGAAGGCGTTTGTTCTTGCCGCCCATAAGTTCGTGCATAAAGTTAAATTCAGCCTCTTGGCGGATAGTTCCCTGCTTGCGCGACATAAGTACCACGCTCCAGCCTGTGCGCCGTCCTTCCCCGTCCTTCTCGATAGCTGCTTTAATCTTACCGGCCTGGTCCTCGTTCTGCCTCTGGTAGTTGTTGCCGGCGCGGTCGTAGTAGAGATATAGCACCTTTTCGTTGTGGTTCTCGAAGAAGGTAAGGAATTGGTCGGCGAGTTCACGCATAGAGTTAGGCGGCAGCTCATAAAGGTTTTTATGAATCCGGTAATATTGTCCGTCGGGTTGTGCGACAACAAGAGAAAGCATATTGCCGAAGTCCATACCTCCTTCCAGCGGTCGGGAGGGGTCGAGGTAACGGAGTTGCGAACAGTTAAACGCGGCTTCTCCTGAAACCGTGCCGTCGGTGTACTTGTGTCGTTCGCCGAACAGAACGTAAAACCTCGCGTCCTGTCTTACTCCGGGGCGCATACCGAGAACGGATTTAAGGAACTCGTGGTGTTCCAAAGCGGCGTTATACAGGCGTTTCGCATAGTCGAGTGTAAGAATGTCGATATTAACGAAACTCGATATATTCATAAAGAAGGTTTGCCCTTTCCTTAGCTTCAGAAGGCCCTCGGTATAATAGTCGATTTTCTTTTCAATCCGGGCGAGGCGGCGAACGTCGGGGGGCGTGTTCCGGTTCTCGCGGATAAGTTTCATTCGGTATTTATTGAGTTCGCCCGCCGCTTGAATCGTCTTGATTATTCGTTCCGGATTCATTTCAGAGGCATAGCGGAAAAACCAGTCGAACTCCCCGTCGGTAACGTCTGGCATATCGGTAGTTATCGTAACACCGCCGTAGAGGTGGCAGCGTCCGTAGGTAATCGCGTCGCCTCGGAGTATAGGCATAACACGGGCGGCGCGGCTATCGGAAGCGTATTTCGCTTCATCAAACAGGAGGTGGGCAACAGATTTGCCCGCCAGTAGTGAAGGGTTATCGAGAGAGCCGAGAAAGATAACAGAGCCATTCCAGAAGCTATAAACGTGCCGGTAATCATCGACAATAACAGAACATCGCTTCCGCCATTCCTCCGGCGGTTTCTTTCCCTTTATGTAGTGAACACCCTCAATCAGACCGTTAATTTTCCATCCGTTCTGAACGGCGGGCATGATATTGTCGATAAGGTTTGAATAAGTGTTCGCCACAATAGCCACGGGAGCGCCGGGCATAAGGCGGACACAGCGTTCGGAGCGCCGGGCGAGAATAACGGTACTTTTAGCCACGCCACGGCCGCCGATAAATACGAGGTTGGTCGTATCTATCCAGTCGCATAAAAAAAGGGCTTCAGAGGCGAATTTTACCGCCGCGTCGGTGGTTTGTTTATCTATCTTCATCGCCGAACTCTTTTATATCCTCCACAATTCGGGAAAGCAGGTTGCGTTTCCTGATACCCGCGTCCTCCTTGATTCGTTGGCGGCTGATTTCCGGAATATCGGGAATTGAATCTATAAAAGCATCGATTTCTTTCCGGTCGGCGCGTGGTGCGCCCAAACTTTCGGGGTCGGCGGTGTAGATAGTAACCGGAGCCGCGTCGAGAAGTTCCTGCGGTATCTCCGGGGCTTCTTCATCGTAACAGCCTCGGAGTTTAGCCGCCTCGGTAATATAGCCCTTTGCCTCCTTCAGTTTTCCGGCGGCGATTGCAAGTTTAGCGAGATTGTCGAGGCGGTCGGCGTATATATTCGACCATGCGCGGGCGGTGACACCCTCCTGGTCGTAGAAAAAATTCAGGGTGTCGGTGTAGATTTGCCGCGCCATCCAGTCTGAAAGCCCGTAAGCGTCAGACTTCAGGAGTTTGATAATACCGGATTTCGTAACGATTCGTTCGCCTCCGGGCATCATCATTCGGGCATGAAAGCCCCGGACCACTTTCATAAGGTCGAAATATTCGCGCTCTGAAGGGGTCAGGCTATCAACATCGCCGGTTTTAAGAATCCGGTCGAGTTGGTGGGAATCTATTGCCTCAAAATTTATTCGAGAGGGTTTAATCGGTAAACTCATCGTCGTCCATGTGGTTAACCAGTTCGTTAAATCGGTTATTCGCCTGAAGTTTCTGAAGGGTTTTTATCGCGTCGATATTTCCGGCTTGTGCCGCCGCCTGTAGCTTCTTTTGCGGGTCGGCGCGACCTACGGCTTTGCCGGCTGCTATCATCAGAGCGACATCGGAGCCGGGGGTAGCGGCGAGAAGGCAGAAGGCGGCGCGTTTCTCGCGGGGCCACTCCATAGCGACGGCGATTTCCTTCGGCATGAAGCCGACGGCGGCGAGTTGCATTATTTCTTCTTCCTCGGCCTTGGAAAAAGCCGGTAAATTGGGAGTTACGGCGTTATTGTCGGTGTTCATGTTCGAGGCGTTTACAAGCGGTATGGTAATAACCTTCGTCCTGTTCCATAAGGATAAAACGGCGGCCGGAGCGAACGGCGGCGACGGCGGTAGTTCCGGAACCTCCGAAAGTGTCGAGAACCACATCGCCTGGCTTGGTAGCGTCGGCGATAAACTTTTGAATCAGGGCTACCGGCTTTTGCGTCGGGTGTACCTTCGCGCCGTCGGTCGATTTCGCGCCGCTGGTGAAACTCTTTACATCGGAAATTATATTTGTTCCGCCGATATTCGCGCCCTTGCCGGCGTGGAACAGGACAAGTTCGTGGATAAATGCGTAATGATTGCCCGGACCGCTCAATTTATCCCAGACAAGCATATTATGCGCCTTCAGGATTTCATCAAACAGAGGATAATAAAAAGCATAACCGCGCCAGTCGCAAAAAAAGTAAATACAGGCTTCGGGGCGGCATACACGCCGGAACTCCTCGAATAATTCCCGGTAGAAGGGTCGGCAGATTGATAAATCCTTAAACGCACCCTTCTGTCCGTTGTGCGTCATTCCGAGAAAATAAGGAGGGTCGGTAATTATACAGTCAACAGAGGCCGCCGGAAGTGTCTTTATCATTTCGAGGCAGTTGCCGTTGTATATAGTACCTCCGGGAAATTCCCGGAGGTCAGTCGTAGAGAGATTGTAAGAGGGATAAAGATACATTCAGGGCGTCGATTTTCTTGTTAATTATTCCCAGTTGATAACCGGCTTCGGAGCGGTCGCACGGCTGACAGCCGGAGCGCGAAAGGTATCGGGTGAAATATCTCCGGGATTCTTCAGCTTTGGCGATTGCCTCGGTTACTTTTTTTTCTTCGAGCCACTTCTTCCTGAATAGCCTTTTTTGTGGCAGTCCAGCGGGCGAGAGCTGCTTCGGCGCGTTCGTTGGTTTCTCCTTTCTCCTTGGCGGCGTTTACAGCCTTTCGGTGTTTGGATTCGTTGACGTTCGCGCTCTGGAGTTTCTTCATCAGGTCGATTTCCGAAAGTTCGGTATAATCTTCGGCGGCTTCCATTTCTCGGAACTTGGCGGCTTTGCCGAGAATTGCTCCGTTTTCGCGGTAGTATTCGAGTTCGTCCCAGATTTCACGGTTTTTCAGGTATTCGGAAACTACCTTTTCACAGTCGGCGAGAGCTGCGGCCGCTTCGTCATCGGCGAGAACCTGAAGGCGGGCGTGTGCGGCTTTATAGTTGTCGTAGGAGGTAAACAGGTCGGCGACGAGTATCTTCAGAACGTCAGGACAGTCGGGCGAGTTAAGGAAGGGATATTTTTCGCGGAAACGTATCATCTTCCTGACGGGTTCCGGAGTTTCGGCGTATTTCGACCGGGCAGCTTCGAGTTCGTCGGTCAGATCCTCGATACGGTCGGCGTTTTCGTCCATGGCCAGCACCCTCTCCTGAAAATCAGGGCTTACAAGTTCATCAACCGAAATGCCGAAAGAATCGGCGAGTTCGGTCAGGGCGGCTTCGTTATCCTTCTTCAGGTCGTCGAAAGTGATAACAGGGGCGTTCTTTCCGTTGAGTTTTGAAGTTGTTGCCGGTGCATGGGTGGCGGCTCGACGCGGAAGGCGGTCGAACTCCTGTTCTGTCAGGCCCGCGAGTTTGCGGAGTTCTTCAAACAGTATTTCGCGGGTGGTAGCGGTGTCGTCGGTGGTAAACAGTCGCTTCAGACGTAAATTTTGCCCGAAACGCTGATATAATGCCACACCCTCGGAAAGGTCGCGGGGGCCTTTAAGGTATTCGGTAATTTGGTTTTTGTCGGTTGCGTTCATTGTGTAAAGAATTAGTTTTCGATTGTTTCCCAATCTTCCGCAAGCATATCACTCTGAGAGGCTAACCAACCCGAAAGAATCTCTTTTTGTGCTGTTAGCATACAGATTGTACCGAGGGCCGGGATTTCGCCGCCGTTATTTTCTGCGATTGCTTTCAGCATCGGATCCTTACACCATTCAGCCTTGACAGTTGCAGCAGGTTTGAGCCATAAAAACATATTTTTTCCGTTCCAGCCTTTACGGGTTACCTTTTTACCCTCCTTCAAGGCTTCAATCGCTTTTCCAAAATTCATATTACTAAATTTTTGAGTTTAATTATTTACTCTACAAAATTACAAGCCGGTAATTACCGGAGGAAGGACACAAAACACCCGGCCACTATTCAAGCGACCGGGTGTATAATTGGGTTATGGTGCGGACGGGAATCGAACCGGGAATCCGTCAGGCGGCGACGTAGCGGCTCTGCTCAATCCACATAATACCGCCGTCGCCTGCATCGAAGGCGCGGAGGGTTATCTGAGAACCCTCGGTGGCGGTGAATACCTTGCCGCCACGGAGCAGGATTTTTGCCGGAGTTGATGCAACGGTCGGTGAGGTTCCTCCGACTCCGAGGATCGTAATTACCGCGCCGTGCGTGCCACCGCCGATTTCGTCAATTGCTGCCAATCCCTCTGAGAGCTGATACTGTCCTTCAGAGACAAACACGATTGAAGTCGCTCCTTTTTCAACAACGGTTATCGGTTCTTCGAGGGGAACAGTACCTTTATAGATGAAAATATCGTTGCCCTTGGAAATCTGGGTGAACGTCATTTCGTTGGTATTGCTTTCGTTGTTGCCGGTGTAGGAGGGGGTGAGCTTGCAGGGGTTGCAGATAGTGCCGATAAGGTCGGCGGGTTTGCCGGAGCAGTAGCGGACCACGATAATGAATTTTCGGTTAATGCTGTTAACCTTAAATTCGCGCACCGCCTGTTCGTTGCCGGGATGTTCAAACTTAATCGAGGGGGTGAAGCCGATTTTGTCGGTATCGCCTTCGGCCGCGCTGGTAATCTCGATCGTGCCTTGCGTCATGTAGATGTTATAACCGTAACGACCGGGCTTCATTACGATATTATCGGCGATAACCACACCTTTGTCGTCGGGACCGGGCATAAAAGCGATGTCGTCGATGTCGATAAGCGTCAGCTGGTCGCGGGGCTGAATACCTGTGCCGGGATTGCCGGAGGCACGGGGTACAGATGTTTTAATATAGGTCATAATTTCAGACTTTTAATTGATTTCGTGATTTTTAGAGAAAATAAAACGGAGGGCGAGAAGGGGGCTAATCGCCCTCCGTGCATTTTCGGGCTATGAATCAGCCGCGGGCCACTTCATAGAACTTGTTGTCGTCGCCTTTCACCAGTTTGATGAACGCGCCGGCCTTCAGGGTAATCGGGGCGGTGAGAACAAAATTTCCACCGTTGGCGATTGTGGAGGCGTGCGTGGATCCAGCACCGTGGATTGTGTAGAGTGTGCCGGGGATAGCGTCTACAAGGTCGGTGATAGCGGTTGCGGCTGTGTTTTCACCTGTAACGAAAACAGTAGCACCTTTCAGGCTTGGCGTTGCTTCGTTTGCGTCGAACTGATAGGATTCGGCGGCGGCGGTCGAGCGTGAAACTTCGATAAACTTGCCGTCGGCACGTTTCATCAGCGTGATAACGTCGCCTTTTTTCGGGGTCCATGCAGCGGACAGAAGCGAGAATTTCTCGGCCTTTTTGATAGTAACGCCGTTCTCTCCGTCTGCGCCACACTTCAGGGAGATAAGGCGGCCCACCTGTGCGTCGGCGATGTCGGTAATCTCAAACTCCTTCGAGTTGGCTACCGTTACGATTGACGAATGAAGGAGCGCGGAAGGATTTTTGTCGCGGTCTGCCTCGATAAAGTAGGTATCGGGGCGGTCGTAGTCATTACACCAGATAAGCTGGCGGCTTCCGTCCATTGCGAGGGGGTCGGTGTATTTGTAGCCGACGACTTCGGCCTGGATGCTTTCCTTCCAGTTCGACCACACTTTTACGGTCCAGTCTTGCTGTTCGAGGGTGAAACGGAGCATTTCTCCGGCCACATGGTCGAAGGTGCGGAAGTTGCCTTCGATAGTCCAGAAGATACGGTGATGATTGTCGGCGTTGGGGAGCGTGACAATCTTGACGGCGGGGAACTCCTTCACATAGGTGATGCCGGCTTTGTAGTCGGTGTTCTGTCCGTAGTGGGCTTCGTTGTACTTGTGGTATAACGGAAGCATCCACGATGGGATGTAAAGGCAGATTTTGCCGGTGTCGCGGAAAACTGAAGGAATCATGCTTGTTCCCTGATAGAACACTTCGCCGATGTTGGCGGCGGTGATTCGGGGGAGGTTGAAAGGCTTAATCTGATAGACTGTTTTGCCGGTTGTGCCTCCGTCGGGAGTGAAGTCGGTATGGCCTTCCACGCGCTTGCGGATATATTCATATATACCGTCGGCGGCTTCCATTGCGCGGCCGGGAACGTCGGGGTCGGGGTCTTTGCGAACTCCGTTGATATAACGCTGTTCGCGCTCGTTGTGCAGCTTCTTGGCGGTTTCAACGAGGAGATACTCGATAAACGAGAGCTTGACGGGGTTCGAGCCTTCGCGGTTAAGGTAGCCTATCCACGATTTTTCGAGGGCCTTCAGGCTCTTGAACTTGTGGGCGAACATAACCCCGTACATACGGAGGGTTTCATGTCCGAACTCGTAAGAACCTTTTGTAACCTTGTCGAACTCGCTGTCTGCCGAGTTGTCAGGCTGTGAGAACTCGCCGAGCCAAAGGTTGGTGAGGGTTTCGAGGTCCTGGTGTCCTGATTCGGTCGGGAAAACCTTGGTTATCGTCGGGAGTTCGACGAGGAACGACTGAAGGCGGTCGCTCCAGCAGGTGCGGTAGAACGCTCCGAGGTCGTCCTGAAGGGTCTTGTAATCGACTGAGTTCGGAACGTCGACGGCGAGCATCTTTCCTTCGTTGACGAGAAGTGCGGCTTTGGCGCGTAGGTTGTAGGGACGGTTCAGGGCGAAAAACTCACCGGGGAGGCCGCCGAGCTGCTGGGTGTCGTCGAGGTTGAAGTCAGCGGCGGGAGCTGCGGCAGAGCCGGCGCCCTTGCCGGGGTCGGTTTCGGGAAGTTCCGAAAGTGTCTTGATTTTTTCGTTCAGAGCGGTGATTTCCGCCTCCTTCGATGCGATAGTGGCGGCGTGTGCGGTCTTGTCTTTGGCGACCTGCTCCTTCAGGGCTGCGAGTTCTGCGGTTGCTGTCTGGTGCTGGGTTGTCACCTGTCCGAGAACGGCGGCAACTGCGGCGGCGCGTCGGTCGTCGGTGGCGTTGCTCTCGGCGGAAGGCTGGGGATTCCGGATATACGCTTTGAAATCGGCGAGGAACGAGTCGGTAAACCCGTATTCCTTCAGTTTTGCGCACTCCTGTTCGGTAAGGTCGTCCTTGCCCTCCACCTTATTGAAGGCGGTAAGTCCGAGAATACCGAGAATCGCGGGGATAAAATTCGCTAAATTCATGTGTCTGGGGTGTTGATTGGTTGATAATTATTTGTATAGTTGGTTTGCCTTCCGGCTCGTTGCCTGTGCGAGAACCCATTTAACCGCGTCGGTCAATCCTCCGAACTCGTCAATATATCCGGCGGCGACCGCCTCGCTTCCGTCGAACATTTCGCCACGGAATAGCGGAAGTTCCGGGTCGTATTCGATTCCGAGATTTCGCGCAACCGTTTCGGAAAAAACTTTGTGAATCTTTTCGGCGCGTGCCTTCAACAGGGATTCGTCGTTGTTGTCGACGAGGGCGCGGGTTTCCTTGTTTTTCAGGTCGGCGGTATCAGGATATATTTCCCGGTAATCAATTCCGTTTTGTCTGAAAAATTCTTTGAAGGAATAATGGGTTATTACTACGCCGACGCTTCCAACCTCGCAAAGTGGCGAGGCTATAAATGTGCGGTCGCTTGCAGTTCCTAACCAGAAGTGAGCCGAGGCCATGATTCCGGTTACAACTGTCGCGGTCGGCTTGGTGCAGTTCTCAACGGCGGCGGCCGCCATATCGAGGTGCGAAACCATACCGCCGGGGCCGTCGATAACGAACACTACGCCGCAAATATTCGGATTCAGTTCGGCGGCTTCTATTTGCTTGATTACCCATTCCGATTCCCACGAATAGAGAACCCCGGTAAGAGTAATCACGGCGATAGAATCGACAGGGAGCGTAATGTCGTCGAGTTCGTACCACTTAGCCATGTAAGGGGCGGCGGTTGCCTTTACGGTGCATTTTTCTTGTGAGAGCTGTGCGGCGGCGGCTTGTATATTGCCGTTTATTATAGACGGCATCAGGAGCGACACGGTATTTTCAAAATCGTGTCGCTGTATAGTCCAGTTGTCAGAGAAAAAACGTTGTAGCCTGTTCATGTGGTTAATTTTGGTGCAAATTAACCACATATCGCGGGCGCGTGGAAGGACTTTAATCAGCTAAAAAACCGTCCGGGTGAACATCCTCGCCCTGAAGTGTAACAATAAAAACGCCTCCTTCGGTAATGTAATCGAGAGTGAGGGGCCAATCCGGAGAACCCGACACCCTCTGCTTCCCGGATTCGTCGATATAAACGGCGACCAGTCGAGAAACTTTATACCCTTCGAGTGTGTCGGCGACGGATTCCGACACATCGGAACGCTCGAAAGTTATTTTCTTCTTTAATTTTCCGTTGTCGGTGGTCGTGGATATTTTGACAGTACCCGGAACGGCTTCCGCGTCGATAGCCTCGCCGAGTAACATTATAATCACCCTTGACTGAATCCGGGCAAATCTCGACAGCCGGGCGAGTGGTATTATTTTTAAGCTGTGGCAGGTTGAAACGGTAGAACGGTTCATAATTTTACGGTTTTAACTTATTGAATTTCAATTACTCGGCATTTTTCCGACATTTTTCCGACGAAAGTACCTCAAAAAAAGGACAAATCGCGCTATCCGGTCGGGTAAATAATTCCTTATAAAAGTGAACTATTTTCGGGAATATCCGCGCTTTTTTTTACGGCGTTGCTTATCGCGCCACCTCTGGTAGTTCTTCAAAAGCGCGTCCTCCGTAATTGAATCTATCGCATATTTACGCATGAACATAAAAACGGATTCTTTGAATTGAATCCCGTTAATATGCTTGTTCTCGTCCATGAGGTCGTGCAGCTCGGCCCACATCATAAGGCGCATTTTGTCGCCGAGTATCTTCTGCGCCCTCCCTGACAGGTAGTTGAACGTTATAGGGTCTTTCCCTATCCTTCTCTCTGGTAAAGCAAATTCGAGATTGCCTGTGTCAATCGGACAGGAGGCCGGGCGTTTCTGGAGAAGGTCGAAAATCAGGATATAAATATCAAGAGCCGGCGGAAATCTGACGGCTCCGGCTTCGTGGTCGTAAAATTTGCCCTTGATATACTCGGCCACATGCGGTTCTACTGTTATTTTAACTGTTATCATGGTTCGGGGATTGATTTATAACTGCAAATTTACGAATAATTCTCTATCCTATGGTAAATTACACCTTACAAAGGATTTATTTACCCTAATAAGGTGCAAAATCATCGGAAATTTTTGTTACCGTGTTATTTGTTTCTAATTGCTTGCAGTTCAAAAATGTAGAGCCGAAACAAATCGAAAATCAATTTTGTATCACTCCGCAGAAGTTTGTTACCCTTCCCCCTCTCCGGCAGGTGTAACAAAACGAAAAATCTTTGTTACACCGATTGTTACCACTTTTGTTACGCCTTCCCCCTTTTCTTTATTACTTGATTTCCACTTTGTTATCATCTTTGCAAACATTTCGTTACAAGGTAACAAAAATTTAGTATAAAATTGGGAGGGGGTAAGGGGTGAGGCAAGAAGGTCGCGAAATGCGCCGGGGCGAAAAGAAGGAGCCGGACCGCCTCGCTTTGTTACGAGTTGGCCCGGCTCCCGGCTCGAAATAGAATACCTTATACAGATATAACAGGAATATCGTTTCCCAACAAATCAACGTCGGGCGGCATGGATAGCGTAATGATGTCGTGGCGTATCATCTGGAGGACGCGGAGACGCGAAAGTGTCCGGCTGTCCGCTTCTTCATCAACGCCGGATATGTCGAGAATGACGGCGCGTGTAACATCGTCAAGAACCTGAAGATATTCGCTTGTAAGTTCGGTCTGGTTCTGGAGCGTGTCGAGGACTTCGACAACTGCGTCGGTAATCTGCGCTCCTGCAACTTCGATTCTCATTTGCGCCCTCCTTCCTCGTTGATTGTAATGTTTATCGAGCCGCCTTCAAGGTGAATCTCGAAAGTATTTCCGGTAAGTGATAGGGTCACTTTCTCCTGCGCTGTACAGATGTCATCGGCGAGCTCGGCCAGGATTGCACGGAGTTTCTTCGACGATACCCGGCGCGATTGTTTTTTGTTGGTCATTGCTTGTTTTAGTTTGGCATTTTAAGACAGAAAAACGGCTGTCATATCCCGTCGCCAAACTAAAACAAGCATCGCTCCGATGAGCAAAAGTTGTAAGGATATGACAGCCGTAGCCGTTTATGTAAGGGCATAAAAAATGCCCGATAATTTTCGAGCCATTAGCCGAGGCTCAGCGGAAGCGAAACACGCTTGTTTTAATTTGGCACTACAAAGTTAACAACAAAAACCGGAAAAAGCAAATAAAAAAGCACCCCCGCCGCACGGCTCTTTCATTTAAGATTTGGTCTCATTCCCGGAAAATGTGTTATTTTATAGCGGTAGCTGTATGGACGCAGGGATGCTTTAACCTCTGATTTTCAATAAAATAAATACTTTAAAAATTGGTC
>Ga0209064_1002198_pt1 | contig 23488 bp, 27 predicted proteins | sample Inofromicrocosms_FD_187498 | JGI IMG/M metagenome (GOLD analysis project Ga0209064, IMG submission 187498) | Mouse cecum microbial communities from Vienna, Austria - Inoculum for glucosamine and mucus D2O microcosms (SPAdes) (version 2) | ecosystem: Host-associated > Mammals > Digestive system >... | reverse complement strand
TTGCCCTAAAAACCCCTTAAAAATATCTACGGTTTTTTACTTCGCTTTTTGCCAAAAGAATTGCCCTCAAACCGCCTACCTAAGCCATTTGAGAGCGAAATATCTTTTTTCCAAAGGAAAGATGGTGCGCCTGACAGGAGTCGAACCTGCGACCTTCAGAGTCGGAGTTTGCTCTGCTATTTATCACATATTATTCTAAGTTGTTATAAATGGTTATTTTACGTCATTTCCTGCAGTAGTGCTTGTTGTAATTTATCGCCTTTTATCGTGTTTTTTAATAACTTTCTTGAACAAAAGTTGAACATGAAGCCGTTCAGTGATTGTTCAAATTTGAGCAGGTTAAAGAGTTGTGAAGCGGAACTGTTCCCCCTCGGAGAGCGCCCGTGCTTATGATATGCAGTTTACGAAATGTCATAAGCACTATGGCGTTACTTAGGGCAAAGCCCAAGTAAACCGTGCGGCTCTGCCGCTGAATATGCCGCCGAATACTTACGGTCGGCAAAGGGGGTGCAGGGGAAAGCTGCCACACAGACTATTTTCGGCGGAAATAGTCATAGTGTGTTAGAACTTTCGGGGGAAAGTGTTTCACGGAACCCGCTCCGTATCGTGTAAATTGTTTCCTGTTGTGCAAGGACATTCCGTGCAGCGTGCCCCGTTCCTTATCCTGCAAGCCGCTTCTTATCGTGCAAGGATATTCCGTGCAGTGCGCCCCGTTCCGTATCCTGCAAGTTGCTTCTTATCGTGCAATGACCGTCTGGAGGATAGCAAGCGTAGAAAAAGTACATACTTTTTCATTTCGATTGATTATATGCGCTGTAAGGCTATCAGAATGTCCCACAATCGACGAAAGTCACTTTATAGCGAAACTTACCGTATAAAACACAAAGCCTCTAAAAACGGCTCTGTAGTCGTTCTTAGAGGGTATCGTGATTTTAGCAAAAAATGGGAGCAGGTGAACCCGCTCACTTTATAAAAATAACTCAAAAGTACTTGACAAAGCAATAACTTTAGAGTATAATGTAAATAGAAAGGGGGAAAATACTTGCACCCGATATATTTTTATAAAGACATAAACGGAAACGAACCCGTGAAAGAATATTTGAAAGAACTTGCCAAAAAGAAAGACAAGGACAGCAGAATAAAGCTTAACAAAATACGCGATTATGTTAAAGCCTTGAACGTATACGGAAAACAGCTTGGTGAACCGTATATCAAACATCTTGACGGCGATATTTGGGAACTCAGACCGCTTAGAGACCGAATATTATTTGTTGCTTGGAATAACGGCGGCTTTGTACTGCTGCACCAGTTTATGAAGAAAACACAGAAAACACCTGCAAGAGAAATCGAACAGGCAAAGCGCGAGCTTGCCGATCTTATTGAAAGGAAGGTAGAGTATGGACAGCATAAGAAATAACCCTGCAATCGGGAGCAGTTGGGAAGAAGTCGAAAAGGAGCTTTTTACACCGGAGGAAATAGCCGCAAGCGATCTGAGGGTCGCGCTTATCGGCGAACTTATAAAGGCACGTAGGGAAAAAGGCATAAGCCAAAAAAAGCTTGAGGAATTAAGCGGCGTAAAACAGCCGATAATTGCCCGAATGGAAAAGGGTACTACAAGTCCGCAGCTTGACACCGTAATGAAAGTGCTTGCCCCTCTCGGAAAGACCCTTGCCATTGTCCCGCTTGAAAATAAATAAAAACAGCCGTCCCGCTGCCTAAAAGGTGTGGGACGGTTTTGTTTTGTGACCTGCTCCGTTATTAAACAATTATTTGTCGCTTTCCTCCCGTTCCGCTCCGTCGGGAGCAGGTTCAATGTACTCAATAATATCTCCCGGCTGACATTTTAAAACTTTGCACAATCTCTCTAAGGTTCTTGTATCTATTGAGCCCTCGCCTGTTCTCATTTTTTGAAATGCACTTTGAGATATTAAATTCTCTTTGCGAATTTTATACGTAGTATATCCCTTTTCTTTTAATAAATTGAATAATTTTGCATAGCTAAATGGCATATATAACATCTCCCATATGATTACATATTTATTATACACTAATATATTCACGAAATCAAGTGTATGTTTTACACAATAAACAGCCCCTAAGTTCGTGCATATTGTATATTGACTATTCACGCGATTACGTGTATAATATAATTAAGCTAAAAGAGCAAATACAAAACAGGAGGAAAACCAAATGAACAAAACAAGGTCAAAAGTAATGACAATAGCAAACCACCTTGTAAAGCAGGGACTGACCCGCTCAATGGCAATGCTTAAAGCGTGGGTAATCGTCAAGGCAAACGCGCTCCGCATAAAGGTAAAGGGGACGTCCCGCCGTCCTCGCGCCGCTTATGGATAAGGACAGCGAACCAAATACTAAAGCGTTCAGAGCAACAGGCGGCTTCAATCCGTATGTGTACTACGGCGCGGCTCTTGCCATTACAGTATGAGAAAAGCCCTTACACAACAGCCGACCAAAGCGAATGTAAGGGCGCACCGTCCACAATTGGAGCGGGTCAATATTATTATAGCCGACCTGCTCCGAAATGTCAAGTAAGAAAGGAAATTTTTATGCAGGAAAATATTATAACAGCAATTTACCGTAAATATCTTAATGACGCATTTGAGGGCATACACGCAATAGACTGTGACGATCTGCAGATTGCATATGCAAATCTCGAGAAATTAGAGAAAGAACACAATATATCATTATCAGAACACATCGACATTGAAACAGACATAATAAACGAGATTACCAGCGTAAGCGAATTAAAGGGCTTTACGAACGGCTTCAAGCTTGCTGTACGCCTTATTTTCGAGGCATACGGTACTGCGAAATAACAGAAAGGACTTGATAAAATGAATACAAACGAAGATATTATCATTAAAATGGAACGTTTAATGGCGACAATAGTTTGTACACGATCATATTTTGATGAGTTTTACGAGAGCGGTGAACATCATGCCATTGTTTATGCTATGCTCAGGCAAGCTGAGGATATGGCGAATGAAATTTATCATACTATTTCATAAAAATACATACCTGCACCGCCCAAACAGCGGAGCGGGTTTTTTATTAAAATTGCACTTTTACTGCACTTTTACCACACCTTTATTTCCATTTGATACCGTTGTTATTTGAGCAGGTATAAACAGGAGCCGCCCGCCTCACAAGAGGTCGGACGGTTTTCCTGTTTCCCAAAATGATGCCATTATTCTTTCCTGTTCTGACAAGGACGGTCTGTCATCACATCAAAGTAAAACAGCGGCTTATCATATCCAGTATGATCTTTGTGTAATTCCGCGTTAGCGTCATGTACAGCTCCGAAAGCCGGTAAGACCTCTTTTTCCCACGTCTGGCGGTCGATTTCCGCAAAGCAGTGAGGGCATTGCCGCGCCTTATCGTTATTCCAATTATCGCGGTGATATACCTCCCATACTCCGCCGCAGGCTTCGCAGTGAATACGCAAATATGACATATATCTTCGCCTCCCTTCACGTCAAGCAGAAACGCCGCGCCTGTTAATAAGCCAGTCAAGCGCATAGCGAACCGCGTCAATCGTATGATTATTTTGGTCGGGAACATCAGCAAGGAATTCCCCGTCCTTTGTGGTTTCGTACTCATAGGATACAAACTCCCTGTGTGCGTTCGGAGTTCTCGCAGGGTCTATGACTATACGCCGATTTTGCAGCCACTTAATGCCATATATCACGCTTCCCTGATATTTGCGGCAAGCAATAGCCTTTATACCGCTGTTCTGCAAATCGCTTATGCTTTTAGGCTCTGCGCTGTCGCATATGACGGTTTGGCGTTCATTGTAAAACGTGTTTCCTAAGTAAACTCCGCCATTTTTTACCTGACCCGTTTTGTCGTATCCCTTTTGCTTGATTTCGTCCGCAAGCTGATTGTTGCTCATGTGCTTTTTATATATTTCGTCAAGAAGATATACCGTATCATACTTTCTGTCATACGCCACACGGATAAATACAGCGGGGTCAATGCTGAAACCGAAGTCAATACCCGCATAAATATACTGCATTCGGCTGATTTCCTTGTCAGTGATATTACGTACTGTAATATTGGGGAATACCTCGCCGCCCGTTCCCGTCGCTTCACCAAGATATTCATGCTTGTAAGCAGCTTCGTTAATTTCTTTAAGACGTTCGGCTTCGTAAATAAAACCCTCGCCAAGCCATTCGGCAGGAACATCAAGATATGATGTGTGCAGCGTAATTCCTCGCGGATCGGGACGTTGAATATAGATATTAGCCCAATTGCTTGCGGAAATAGGCGGATTGAATGAACGAAATACGGTAAACTTTTCTCCTCCGCGCTGTACCGACTGCAAAACCGAGCGGGTAAAATTCTCTCCCGGCAGCTCCGAAAATTCCTCAAACCAAATATAGCGAAAAATGCCCTTGCGAGGTTTGATACTTTTTAGTTTACTGCTGTCGTCAAGACCCCTGAATATTATCTGCGCCCCTGTTGGTAAAAAAGTAAACTGCATAGGGGACACGTTCCCGCGCCAGTATTGCGATACTCCAAGCTGCTCGATAACCCACGATATTTGAGCATAAACGCTCTCGCGCATAGTATTGCCGTATCGACGGAATACAATTGCGCTGCTTTCACCCGTAAGGTCTTTCATTATGCCGCCGACTATTTCAAGACTGACAAAGCTGCTTTTACAGCTTCCGCGTCCACCCGGCAGATTGATGTATGAATGTCCGTGATTTTGTATATCTTCATGAACAGGCGTATAAACAGGCGCTATGTGTGCAGTCAGATCAATAGAATTGAGCTTCTGAACCGCCGTTCCCTTTTCCTCAATCTTTTCTTCAATTGCCTGTAATCGTGATTTAATGTTCATTTCAAATTTTTCTCCAGCTTATCAAGCCTTTCAAGAATATCCGTTTGTTCGGTCAGCTTTAAACTGTTGCGGATTATGGCTTCTGCGGCGTTTAATTTTGTTTGGTCATTTGCCGTTTTACTGTTCATTACTCCGGCAATAGTCGAAATAGCTTTTGACACATGACCCTGTAAGGCTGTTGTATTCTGACGCAAAAGTTCCCGACGCTCCCGGTCGTATCTTTCTTTAAATTTTTCGTCTTTTAATCTCTGGCGGATTTGAGTTTCACATATTCCGCAAGCTGCCGACGCCGCTTTCAATGACGAATTACTTATCAATGCCGCTATAATCAGTTCGTCCTTTCTGACACTTGCTCCCGTCCTTGCCATTTGTAACCTCCTTTTGTAAATATGATTTGCCACCCCCTATTTATCAACGCTTTTCAACGCATTTGGGGCTTAATAATTCTCATTTCTGTTTGACTTAAAATACGCGCATTGCTCAATATCGGGCAAAAAATCCAGGTCAATTTCATCAATAGCCTGTCTGCGCAGCTCATATATGCGAGCGGGTGAATAGTGCATTTTCTCCGCCACCTGCTCCCACGTCTGACCTTGCAAATAATACCGTTCCAACAATTCACGGCGGAGCGGGTCTTTAACTCTGTGAATAGCCTCCTTGACGGCTGACAGCGTTAAGAAAGCCTCGTCGCGTTCTGCAGTACGCACCTTTATGTCCTCATCAATACGGCGTATATCGGCTTGCAGACGGTCAATATCGTCGTTGGCGTTCGCTATGACACGCTCGTAAAAATAAATTGATTTCAGCTTGTCGGCGTTTGACATTTTTTATCAGCTCCCCATAAAACCGCTTGACAAAAACAGCGGTTCGGTATATAATTATTGCTATGGAAAGCTTGTATATTCTTAATAAACACGTCCGACAGGTGCGCCGCCTTTGGACGTGTATTTTTTATCCGTCTCGGCAAATGTCTGAATATCCCTGTCAAAGGCGAAAACCACTTGCCCCACCGCGCCGCTGCGGTTTTTGGCGACCTCCGCGAGAATATCGGAATTTGCGTTGTTCGGGTCAGTCTTTGAAAGAAAAATTATGCTGTTGGCGTCCTGCTCGATAGAACCCGAATCACGCAGATCAGACAGCACGTGACGCGGCACTGCTCTTTTTTCAACATCGCGGTTAAGCTGGGAAAGCAGTATTACCACCGCGTTCAAGTCCCCCGCCATAATTTTCAGATCGCGGGTAATTTCCGCCACCTCGTTCACCTTGCTTTCGTACTTTCGGGACGACCTCATAAGCTGCAGATAGTCGATGATTACAACGTCCGCCTTTGCCTTTATCGCCTTGCGCTTTATGTCGCGGACGGTCTGGCAGCTTCTGTCGTCTATGTACAGCCTGCTCTTGCCGAACACCCGTGAAACCGCCTCCCCGAGCTCGTTATCGTATTTCCCCTCAATGCTGTTTTTGGCAAGAAAATTATGGGGTATCCGTCCGACGCTTGACATAATTCGGTTTAATATTTGGGGTTCACTCATTTCCAATGAAAACAATGCAGTGGTGTACCCCGACATTGAAAACCTTACTGCAAGATTACCCACAAAAGCCGACTTACCCACAGCGGGACGCGCCGCCACCACCGCAAGGTCGCCCTTGCTCAATGATACGATACCGTCAAGGCGGCTGAAGCCTGTAGGTATGATATTTTCGGTGCAGTTCGAGTGCTTTTGATTTACGAAATCAACAAGCATATCCTGTATCGGACGCATTGTTTCCACGGCGTTATCCATAGCAAGCCCCGACAATGCCTGCAATGACGTTTCAAGTGCCTCGCCGATAGTTTCGGGTGTGGTGAAAGAAATGTCCTGCGCCGCCTTTAAAGCCTGTCGCCAAATGCTGTACTGCTTTATCTTCCACGCGCGTGACACTGCGCCCTGCACATTGCACGTAACGACGCTCAGGATTGCCGTTTTAACAGCGTTCAAGGCTTCTTCGCTGCCGTTTTCGCGGACATATGCAAGCATATCTTCGGGAATAAACCCGCCGTTTTGCTCGTGCAAGTTCATCAAATGACGGTAACAGTTACCCATAGCAGGACTGTAAAAATCCTCGGGAGATATTATCCCCCAAACCTCGGGAGCGGCTTCGGGAGTACCCGCAAACACCGCCATAAATTCAAGCTCGTTTTGCAAAGCAAGACTTTGCCTATCGTCGTTAGCTATATTCAAATTTTACATTCCTCCATTCGTTACCATACTCGCGCTGCATACGCCCTTCGTAGCCCTCTGCGGACTTTTCGACATAATCAAGCACATCTTTGTTCATGAAAGTACTGAAATGCTTAATATAATTCAGCTCCGTGCCGTTCTCCTCGCAGCATAATGCATATTCCCGAACTGCACAGTAAAGTTGCTCATGATTGAATTTGACACACCCCATGCCGCTTATACGTCTGCCTTTCAGCCATCGCCCGACCTGCTCAAATCCCTTTGCCTTACCCTCCTTACGGGGGTACTCCTTGTAAATAATTTCAGCCGCTTCCTGCACAGACATAGTGACGGTGTTGCCGTTAATGGACTTGTCCGCCGTACTGGAATGACTTTCCTCCGTCAATGAAAGCTGACCGTCTGTTTCGTCGTCCGCTTCGGACGATAGTTTTATATTTTCGTTGTTTATATATTTAGTAGTTAATTGTGGCGGATTTTCCGTACACGGTTTTTCCGAATACGGTATATCGTCTTGCGGCTGCTCAAAAATATCATATTCATATCCGGCAAAATGCCCTTTAGGGTCTGTTACTCTCCGCCTCTTCAAATATCCAAAGCGTTCAAGTTCAGAGAGAGTTTTCATCACGCTGTCCTTTCCGTCTGTTGAAAGCCCGACAAGACCATTTATTGAAAAATTCCAATCATCAGGCAGAGAAAGCATAAGGCATAATAGTCCCTTGGCTTTAAGGCTCATTTCTTTTTCCTTGAAAAGAGAATTATTTATTCGAGTGAAATTGCCGTCTTTTTCAGCGCGTATAATAGACATTTCAAAATTTTACTCCTTGCTTGAAATTTTGCCCTTGATGTGCCCCCTCGTTCCGTCGCTTAGCTCTAAAACAAGGTCAACTCGCATGCTCCTTGCCCGTTCAGAATGTTCCCTCCGCCGCTTGTCGGCAATGGCTTGTTCCCGTTTGCGCTTCGCTTCTTCCTCCGCAAAACGTTCCTGCTCACAAGCACAAAGGCAGAACTGCACGTCGGTTCGCCCCCGAAAATTGACTTTGGTTTGTTTCGGAGTATGGCATTTACCACAATATAACAGACCGTCCGCGGAATTTATGTAAGTTTTTTCTATAAAATTTTATCTCCTAAAGTCTTGTACCTGTTTCAAAAATATGTTATAATTGGAACGGCGAAATAATTCGCCGAATAATGCGCCGTCTGCTGTTTCTCGCCAAAGCTCCAGCAGACAGGCGTTTCCTTTTTGTACTCATATTTTCACGGGGCGAATTTGCCCTGTTATGTATTCGGGTTCGCTTTCCGGCTGTTCCGTGTGGCTGTTCAGATAGTCGATCAGTTTATCGAAGTTAAGCAGTATCTTGCCGCCGCTGGAAGTTCCACAGCGAACGCCCACTAACTCACCCGACCGAAAGCCGCGGCGCAGGAACAGTTCTGAAAGACCTGTCAACGCCGCCGCTTCTTTTAGTGAAACCATATGCGGGACGGATCTGCGGATTGTTATTTCGGGGGTACAATCGACTGCAAAATTAGTGTTTGTCATAATTTCCCTCCTCCTCAATTTTTTCATAAAACCGTTTGTTATGCTGTTGTACCTTCTCCTTGTTAGCAGCACGCCATTTCCGTTTGTACTCACGTCGCGCCTCAACAATTCGGCGTTCCTCTTGTGAAAGAGTGTTGATATCAACCATAAAAAGACCTCCTACTATCATTAAAAAATTCTTTTCTCTTGACAATTGCATTTTTTTATGCTATGCTAATTATATCACGAAAAGAAAAGAATCGCAATAGTTATTTCTAAAAAAATATATTTGCATATTTTAAATGCAAGAAAGGTAATTTTTTATGGATAGTGGAAATAAAAAAAGAGGACGTCCACCAAAAGCTAAGGATTATAATTCACCATTGGCCAAACGGCTGAGAGAACTTTGCGAAGGAAGAACGCAACAAGAAATTGCAGACGGAGCAGGCGTTACACGACAAAATTTAGGAAAGTTTCTATCAGGTGAAACAAAGCCCGATGTTGATACGCTTGAAAAACTTGCAACCTTTTTCAAGGTATCTACCGATTACCTACTTGGAAGAACTGATGTAAAGCCAATTGATCCAAGTTTAGAAGCAGCGCACAAATATACAGGATTAAGCGAAAAGGCCGTTGAAAGTCTGCACGAAGTCACAATTAGACTTTTTAACTCCGACCTTGGTGATGATGATTACAAGTTTATAAAAGCAAGAGATTATTTGATAGAAGAAGGGCTTTTAGACTTGCTTGCAGATTCTTATTCGTTATTATATATTGATAGTAAGTTATTTTATGAGACAATAATTCAATTTAATCGAGATGAAGTTGAGTATCCTGAAGAACTTGAACTTAAATGTGATGTACACAGATATAACACATTTAAATATATAGAAGACGCTTCCGATGACTTTGACGTAAGAATACGCAAAGATAAAGAAAATCCAGGTGTTTATAAAAATAAGATTGAGAAGGTGTGGAACAATGCCAAACATAACCCCCCGAAAGAATAAAGACGGTTCAACATCTTACCTTATCCGCGTCTACGTTGACGAAAACAGCAGCGGCAAGCAGAAATTTAAGTCCATGACATGGAAACCGCCTGCGGGAATGGCTGAAAAGAAAGCGCAGAAGGAACTCCAGAAAGCCGCCGCGCTTTTCGAGGAGCAGGTCAAAAAGGGACTTGTAGCTTTTGACGGTAACACTACTTTTGCTGAATATTCTGCGGAATGGATAAAGCACGCCTCAACTTCGGGACTGGAGGCGCGTACTCTTGAAAATTATACGGACCTGCTCCGTCGGATCAATGCGGGTATAGGTCATATACGGCTTTCAAAGCTTGAAGCGCGGCACATAAAGGAATTTGAAGCACAATTGCTTGAAACAGGCGCAAAGAGTGTCGGCGGATACGCTGTTGACAACGGTTTTTCCGATATGCTGAAAAGTACAGGACTTTCCAAAGCCGAAGCGTCACGGCGTTCTGGTGTTTCGGCTTCGACCGTAAGCGCGGCTTGCTGCGGCAAACACATTCATATCGATGTTGCGGAGAAGCTTGCCGCTGCTTTCGGAACAGACCCCGAAAAGCTTTTTGAAATTCACAAGGTTTCAGCTGCTCTCTCCGATAAGACCGTATTACATCATCACAGGCTTATTTCCCGCATACTGTCAAGCGCAAAGCGAGAACGGCTTATCCCCTTTAATGTTGCTTCGGAGCATATGCAGCCGCCAAAGGTACAGCGCAAAGAAGCGAAATACCTTGATGATGAACAGGCGCGACGGCTTGTCGACCTGCTCTTTAACGAAGATGATATACGCATAAGAACCGCTATTCTGATTTCCCTGTATACGGGTGTTCGGCGTGGGGAGCTTTGCGGCTTGGAATGGAAAGACATTGACAGCGAAAGGGGAATAATCAATGTTGTAAGAGCCTCGCAATATCAGCGGGGCAAAGGTATTGTTACCGTTCCGACTAAAAATGCAAGCAGCGAAAGAGCAATAAAGGTCCCTAAGATCGTCTTTGATATTCTGGAGGAATACAAGGAGTATTATAACAGCCTCCGTGAACAGTTTGGAACGTCCTGGACTGAAACCGACCGCCTTTTTGTACGCATTGATAAAGCACCAGGCAAGCCAATCAATCCCGATACAATAAATTTTTGGCTTGATAACTTTATCGAAAAGAACGGACTTGAACATTTTACGCCTCACAGCTTGCGGCATACGTTTGCAACTCTGCAAATTTCCGCAGGCGTACCGATACGGGTACTTCAGGCAAGGACGGGGCACTCACAAGCCTCAACGCTTGTCAATATATACAGTCATGCCATAAAGTCCGCCGACGAAGCCGCAACCGAAGCCCTTGACAATATGCTTACACCGACCGATTACCGCAGGGAGCAGGTGACCGACACCTTTCAAGTACCTAATAAAAAAGCTGTTATGTAACAAAAACGGATATGCCCGATTTATGAGCATATCCGCTTTATTTTGTGTTTCTTGTTGTAACTCGTCCTGTATTGTTATAGCTTTTTATATCTTAACTTGAACAAAAGTTGAACATTTGCCGATTTCAGGACAAAACAATAAGCCGTCCGAGAGTCATCAAACGGCTTAAATACGTTGTTATCATAAAGATACATTATGGAATGACAGTCGGAACGACCAAACAAGGTATTGCTTGAAACGGCAATACCTTGTTTTTTCTGTACTATTGTTATATTATTATTTTTTGTTGATAAAACTCGAAAGGCAATATCCAATAAGAATACACATTATCATAATAGAAACACTGTCAATATAAAACAAAATTTTTGACTCGTTATAATCAAGAAAAACAAACTCGCTGCGCAAAAACATATATGTCAAAAAATCCCGTTTTATAAATGCGTAAACGCCGTATGCCGCAATCAATAGGCTTGGTATAAAAACAGCTGCGGCAGGAATTTTTACACGTTTTTTTATCATATTTACAAACATTTTTATATGAATGCCCAAATGCAGACTCATGAGCAAATATCCCCAATATGAACCTAAAATATGAAGCCGTCGTGCAAGCATTGTCCCACCGCTTATGGGCAAAAATGAAAATACATGACGGGACATAATTATGCCGCTGTACATCATTATCAGCATATCCGCAAAAACCAAAATGTCAATACACAAAATCATTATTCGTTTTGCGTTATATTTGCCTTTAAATAAATTTTTATGCCAATTAAAATTCAGTAAATGATGTGCAATAAACAGTACAAACATTGCTGTGCCTGCCCATTCATGCGCAATGTCCCCCCAAAGCTGATAGCCCATCAAAAACAGCAGCAAAAGAGTCATAAACATATCAGTAATAATTTTTAAAGTTGATTTGATTTTCATAACCTCACCGTCCTTTTTGTTCAGTATAGCATATAACAATTTATTTGGGAAGTCTCTTTTAGTTTATTAGTTTATACCCAAAAGTGTATACTGATGAACCAAAAGAGACTTCCCAAAAATAATTTCATCGTTTATAATTTAAGTGTAAAATATTATTTTTATTTAGCGGAGGTAACCATTATGAAAGATTTTACGCTTAGAAACGACACAAAGCTTCTGTTCAGGAACGAGCCTGTACAAGCGCTTGCAGAGCTTATAAACGGCAGAAAAGCACTGTTTGTTTTCGGGGGTGGATCGGTAAAGAAAAACGGCTGCTATTATGATGTTGAAAAGGCTGTTAATATAGGAAACGGGAAATTTTTTGAGTTCGCAAATGCCTCAAGGGAGCTTGCCGACATTGAACACGGCATACAGATCGTCAAGGAAAATAAAATTGAACTTATTATTGGGGCAGGCGGCGCAAGCATAATGGACTGCGCAAAGCTCATTGCTTTCGGCATTTATAACGAATCCGACTTGTGGGACTATATCAAAGGCAGAAAAAATCCATACGGACTTGAAAAGCTGCCGCTTATTCTCATGCCGACATATCCGTCCAGCGGTTCGGAATACGGATTAGGCGCAGTATCGGCAGATTCAAGAATAAATGATTTTGGAACAGCATACGGAATTCCTGCCGATACCGCAATTCTTACACCGAAATACTCCATGTCTCTTGACAAAAAAATGACCGCATACACCGGACTTGTCACTCTGGTTCAGCTTTCCGCTTCTACAATAGGTGATAAAAACCCCGTCTCTTATGACATTGGAATTTCGGTCATACGCAATGTTCTGAACACAGTAAAAACACTTAGAACAGACCCCGAAAACGCTGACGCAAGAGGAGTAATTCTTTACGGCGCGTCAATTTCCACGTCGGGCAGACTCGGACTCGGAAAGACCGAAAATTACCCTTATGAAATTTACGAGCTTGAATTTATACCCGAAACGTTCTTCGGCTCGACATACAGAAAAAGCCTTACAACATTATTTCCGCATTTCCTTGAAGCAATGTCAAAGTATCATAATGATGATATTTGCAAATATTTTAGGGACGCATTCGGATTTTTTGGTGATGTGTCCGAATCGGTACAAAAAATGATTGCGCTTTTTGAGGATATAGGTGTGAATATGTACTTTGACGGTAAATTTGTTCCCGATGATATTTCCAAAATTCCCATTGAAACAACATTGACCGATGACGAGATTATCGGAATTATTAAGGCGTGTATGAAGTAAAAAGTTTATACCTAAAGGTGTATACTGATGAACTAAAAGAGACTTCTCAAATTTACTTTTACGGTCTATAATAAAATCAGAAAAATCCAAAAGGAGCATTGTTATGAACAATTTTATTTATGAAAATAAGACTAAGGTATACTTTGGAAAAGGTGGAGTTAAGGAGTATCTGTGCTGTATTCTTAAGCATTACGGCGATAACGTTATGCTTGCATACGGCGGCGGTTCTGTAAAGAAAAACGGTATTTATGATGAGATCGTCGGCATACTTAACGGCGCAGGAAAAAGCGTTACCGAGTTTTCGGGAATTATGTCCAACCCGACCTACGCAAAGGTGCAGGAGGGCGCGGAGCTTGCCAAAAACAATAACATTTCCCTTATTATCGCTGTAGGCGGCGGTTCGGTAATCGACTGCTGCAAGATTGTTTCCGCGCAGGCGAAGCTGGACGAGGATATTTGGGAAATGGAAACAGTAAAAAAAGATTTTCCCACGGAATTTATTCCGATGATCGCTGTTGTTACAGCTTCGGGAACAGGTTCGGAAATGAATGCGGGCGCGGTAATTACCAACGAGGATAAAAAAATAAAATGCGGACTTTTCGGCGCACAGGCAGACGTTGCTTTCCTTGACCCGAATTACACAATGAGCGTACCGTTCGGACAGGTCATTTCGGGAGCGTTCGATACCCTAAGCCACGCTATGGAAACATATTTCGGCAAACCCGACGGCAATAATTTGTCCGACGATCTCAGCGAAGCAGTGATGAGAAGCGTTATAAAAAATATTCGGATTTTGCTGAAAGATCACGACGATTACGAAGCGCGCAGCGAACTTATGTGGGCGTCCTCGATGGCGGAAAACGGTATACTGAAAATCGGTAAGATAACCGATTTCCAAGCGCACCAGATAGAGCACCAGCTCGGCGCGTACACCGACTGTAATCACGGTCAGGGACTTGCCGTTATCCACCCTGTTCTTTACCGCCATATTTACAAGGACGGTGTTGACCGTTTTGCAAGATTTGCCGAAAATGTATGGAATGTTGCGGGCAATGGAATTACCGAGGATACTGCTCTTGCAGGAATAAAAGCTCTTGCGGAATTTATAAAAGAGGTGAGACTTCCCACAACGTTTACCGAAATGGGAATACCGAAAGATACCGATTTTAAGGCAATCGCGGATTCTACAAATATTACCGCAGGCTGTTGCAAGAAGCTTTCTCATGAGGAAATTTATGAAATTTTACAGGAATGTATATAAAAATTGATTGGTAAAAATATTGCAAAAAGGAGCGATAAAGTTGAAAAAAATAGCTGCAATTTTTATGAGTATTTTTATATTGACAGGTTTTACAGCTTGCTCAAACGCCGGTAACGAAACTGCCGAAACGCAGTCCGCAGCTACAGCGGCAAGAAACGAAGAAAAGGGAGCAAATACAGATTTGATTCAAGAGGGAAAAAATCTTGTGGTGTACTTCTCTGCTTCGGGAAATACTAAAAATGTAGCCGAATTAATTGCCGCCGAGACAAACGCGGATATGTTCGAGTTGATACCGAAAGACCCGTACACAACGGCAGACCTTAATTGGAGCGATGATAACAGCCGTGTTACTTATGAACACGACCACGATGAAGCTCGCAATATTGAACTGGAATCCACCTCCGTTGAAAACTGGGAAAGTTACGAGACTGTTTTTGTCGGCTATCCTATCTGGTGGCACATTGCCGCATGGCCTGTGAACGACTTTGTTAAGGCTAACGATTTTTCGGGCAAGACTGTTGTTCCGTTCTGCACGTCCGCAAGCTCAGATTTAGGCGAAAGCGGCGAGCTTCTTGCGGAAATGGCGGGTACGGGCAACTGGCTTGACGGTAAAAGATTTTCGTCGGGAGCTTCCGAGGAGGACGTTCACAGCTGGATAGAAAGTCTTGGCATTACCATTTCAGCAGCCGCCTCCGAAACAACGTCGGAAACTACGGAAGCAACAACTGTTTCCGAAACGGAAACCGAGACGGAAAGCGAGTCCGAAACAACGACCGCTGAAGTTACAACCGTCGCAGAAACAACTGCTGCAATTACAACAGCGGCGACCACAGCGACAACAACCGCAGCAACTGCCGCGTCAACCACAGCGACGACTACCGCTGCAACAACCGTAACCGAGCCTCCCGTACAGGGTGAAAAAACTCTTATCGCATATTTTTCATGGTCTGGAAACACCGTTGCAATGGCGCAGATTATTGCCGACAAAACAGGCGGAGAGCTTTTTGAGATAGTTCCCGTAACGCCGTACCCCACGGAGTATACGCCCTGCACCGAAGTGGCTCTTGAAGAAAGGGACAGCAACGCACGTCCCGAAATAAAAAATCTTCCCGAAAATATTGACGAATACGACACTATTCTTATCGGCTACCCTATTTGGTGGCACACTGCGCCCATGATAATCGGTACTTTTCTTGAAAATTACGATTTAACAGGCATTGATGTGTACCCGTTTACACAGTCAGCGTCAATGGACGAGGAGCAGTTTGAAAATTCTATGGAATTTGTCCGCGGCTGCGCAGGAAAAGGCAGCGTTCACGACGGACTGTTTGCGGACGCTTACGACGAGGCGGCTATTGAAAAATATCTTAAAGATAACGGTCTTGCCGATTAAGGGGGAGTACCTTTGAAAAACACACAAAAAATAATTGCGTTAATTTTAGGCATCGCAATTTCCGCAGGCTTTACGGCTTGCGGAAATACAGCGGACGATAATAATTCTGCGGAAATCACTTCAAAATCGGTATCGGAGCAGACTATCGAAAGCGATGATACAGATGATTTGGCAGCACCAAACACGGAAAATTCGCGTGTGCTTATTGCATATTTTTCGGTTCCCGAGGACGTGGATACCGACGGTGTGGACGCAGTTGCGGGCGCAAGCGTTGTCGTCAGCGACGGTGAGAAGCTTGGCAATATTGAGTACACCGCAAAGCTTGTTCAGCAAACGGTCGGAGGGGAATTATTCCGCATTGAGACGGTGCAGGATTACCCTCTTGACCACGAAAAGCTTGTGGACTTTGCCGCCGATGAGCAAAACACAAATGCCCGTCCCGAATTGTCAAGCCATATTGACGATCTTGAAAAATATGACACGATAATTTTGGGATATCCTAACTGGTGGGGCGATATGCCGATGCCTGTCTACACGTTTTTAGAGGAATACGATTTCGGCGCGAAAACAATAATTCCTTTTACCGTCCACGGTGGCAGCGGACTTTCGAGAACCGTGCAAACTATCTCCGAACTTCAGCCGGAAGCGCATGTCAGCGATAATACGCTTTCAATTTCCCGAAATGACGTAAGCGGCGCAAAGGACGAGATAACCACATGGGCGGAAAGCCTTGGTATTGCCGTTCAGTAAGAATTATTACTGCTATGATCTTCGGGAAATTCCCCGAAATATTCATACATTTGGATTTCCCCCAAAAAGCAAAATGCGTTCTCCCTTGTTGTGAGAACGCATTTTGTTTTAAAAAATTACCGAATAAAATTAGTAAATATCGGCGTTTCCTTTTCGGGCATAGCCACTCCCGCATTTTTCGCCGCTTCAAAGGCTTTTAGCATATATGCCATGTTCCGCGCCAGTACCCTCATTGTGTACAGTCCCTCCGCGTCCCGCTTCACCTGTTCGGCGTTCGCGCCGTGTACCATATTCCAGTACCGCGAGGAAACGACAGGCATTTCCTGAATGGTAAAATACTTGTTGAGCTGGTCAAATGTTGCCGTAGTTCCCGCCCGTCTTGCGGAAATGACCGCAGCAGCAGGTTTCATATAGAACGCCTTGTTGCCGTTTCCGAGTTCGGAATAAAAAAGTCTGTCCATAAACGCGGTCATATTTCCCGACGCGGAAGCGTAATGTACGGGACTGCCGAATATAAATCCGTCTGCCTCATAAGCCTTTTCACGGAACTTGTTTACGGTATCGTCAAAAACACATTTGCCGATTTCATGGCACTTCATACAGGCGATACAGCCGCCGATAGGTTTGTTGCCTATCCAGAATATCTCGCTGTCAATACCCTGCATTTTAAGCTCCGCGGCAATCTCGCACAGTGCGGTATATGTACAGCCATCCTTATGCGGACTTCCGTTTGCCATTAAAACTTTCATAAAAACGCGCCCTTTCATTTTTATTTTATAATTACATTATACATCAGTCTCGCAAATTTTACAAGTGAAAATATGTTTTTAGGTTTATACTCAAAGGTATAAACAAATAGACTGTATTTTATGTGAAAATACAATGAAAATTTATACAAAAACATTGCGTACACTCACAAAAAATGATATAATGTACATAGCAGAATTATGCAGAAAAGGAGGGACTTTTATGTACAATCCGCAGCTTGAAACGTTCCTGCGGGTGGCGGACGCAGGCAGCTTTAACAAGGCTTCCGAAGAGCTTTTTATAACTCCCACGGCGGTCATAAAGCAGATAAATCTTTTGGAGGAATCCCTCGGCGTTAAATTGTTTGAACGCAGTCACAGAGGACTGAACCTTACCAAAGCTGGGAGGTCCGTTTACCGTGACGCGAAGTATATTATCAGCTACTGCAAGGACTCGGTCACACGCGCTAAAAACGCAATGCACGAGGATACTAATGTTATCAAGATAGGTACTTCTCCGATGACTCCCGCGCAGCTTTTAATGAACCTTTGGAGCAAAATTCAGGTAAGTTGTCCAGATTTGAAATTTGAACTTATACCCTTTGAAAATACTCCCGAAAACGCGCGGGAAATTCTCGCGAATTTAGGAAAAAATATAGATGTTGTAGGCGGAATTTTTGATGAAAAAATGCTTGATCTGCGCAAATGCGCGGGACTTGAACTGTCCCGCGAAACGTTTTGCTGCGCGGTGTCGGTACACCACAGGCTTGCAGCAAAGGACGTGCTGAAAATCGAGGACTTGTACGGCGAGAATTTATTGTTAATGCGCCGAAACTGGAGCGGTTATGTTGACAAGCTTCGCGATGAGATTTGGCAGGATCACAGCGAAATAAATGTTGTGGATTTTGATTTTTACAATATGAATATTTTTAACCGGTGTGAAAACAGCAACGACATTCTGCTGGCAATATCGGGCTGGGCGAACGTCCACCCGCTTTTAAAGGTAATTCCCGTTGAGTGGGAGCATAGTATTCCCTACGGTTTGCTGCACTCGCCAACCCCGTCCAAAACGGTAAGGAAATTTTTAAAAGCGGCTGAAAAAGCAGTGAAAAATCAGCAGGCAGTATATACTTAAAGGTATAAATAGATGAACTAAAAGAGACTTCTCATGAGGTCTCTTTTGATTTATAATTATATTGATCCCGCAGCTATTTGCGGGAAAATTTAAAATAAAGGAGTTATTCTTATGAGAAAATTCAGTCCAATTATTATTGCGTCGGCGCTTATGCTTGCTATGACAGGGTGCAGCAGCACTTCGGACAGCGGGACAGCGTCCAATACCTCGGAAACGTCTTCGGTAAGCATTACCGCCGAAGAAACGGCAGCGGAAAGTACGGAAAATTCATCGGAAACCTCGGAAGCCGAGAACACCGAAGCGGCAGACAATACCGAAATACATACAAATGAATTTGACCTTGAAAATGGCACGGTTCTGTTAAATAACGGCATAGAAATGCCCATAGTCGGTATCGGTACATTTACTCTCACAAATGAACAGGCATCGGACTCTGTTTATTGGGCTTTGGGTGACGGATACAGCCTTATTGATACCGCTGCTGCTTACGGAAACGAAGAGGGCGTGGGACAAGGTATAAAACGCGCTATAGATGAAGGACTTGTGAAACGTGAGGACATTTTCGTTACCACAAAGCTTTGGTTTGATAATTATACTATGGAAGGAATTGACGCTGCTCTTGAACGTCTTGACCTTGAATACATCGATCTGCTGCTTCTGCACCAGCCTATGGGCGATTATATAGGCGGCTATCAGGCAATGGAACAGGCTGTGGAGCAGGGCAAAGTAAGATGTATTGGCATATCAAATTTTTCGGAGGAACAGTTTGAGGAGATAATGGCGATAGCAACTATTCCTCCCGCTGTAAATCAAATAGAAACGCACCCCTATAATCAGCAGCTCTCAATGATGAAATATATGGATAAGTACGGTACAGTAACGGAGGCTTGGTTTCCTTTGGGCGGACGCGGTCATACACAAGAGCTTTTCGCCAATGAAACCATTTCGGGAATAGCGGAGGCTCACGGCAAGTCCTCGGCGCAGGTCATTCTCCGCTGGCATTTACAGGCGGGACATATTGCGATACCCGGTTCAAATAATCCCGATCATATAAAAGAAAATATTGAAATTTTTGATTTTGAGCTTTCCGAAGATGAAATGAAGCAGATGAGCGCGCTTGATACGGCTGTTCCGTTCTTTGGCGGGTTCAGCGGAGGCGGGGGAAATGTTGACCTCGGTGACGCGGCAGACCGTTGGGGTCTTGATGTAGAACATTAAGCCGCATCTGTAAACCTTTAGGTATAAACTGATAAACTAAAAGAGACTTCTCACGGGGTCTCTTTTGTTTTATAATAAAATAAAAAATACATTATTGGAGCTGATATTATGCTGAAAAAATTTGCCGCATTACTTGCCTTGGCTGTAACACTTGGCGGCTGTTCGGATTCGGTACAGTCCGCAAACATTGTAAATAACGTTTCTGCGGAAACCGTAAAAAATTCCGAAACAGAAAAAATAAGTACCGAAAATATCAAAACCGAAAGCGGGTATTTTGCGGAATTTCCCGAAGAATTAAAGGAGATACCGCGGGAATATTTTTCCTCCGCAAAGGAACAGGGTAATCTTGAAGAGCTTTACTATAACACCTATGAGTCAATGACATATGCCGAAAAAACGCAGGAACTGAAAAAGCGTGCGATTATTTATTTGCCTCATAATTATAGCGAGGAAAACAAGTACAACGTTTTTTATCTTATGCACGGCGGCTGGAGCAACGAAACCACCTGTATGGGAACGCCTAACGCGCCATCGTCCTTTAAAAATGTTATCGACAATGCTATTGCAGCAGGCGAGATAGACCCGCTTATAATCGTGTGTCCAACCTACAACAACACAAGCGGCAACGACAGTGCGGACTACAGCCTTGCGCTTCGTTTGACGGACAATTACCACAATGAATTGATGAACGACCTTATCCCCGCTGTGGAGGGTAAATACAGCAGTTATGCCGAAAGCGCGTCTTCGGAAGATTTGAAAGCAGCAAGAGATCATAGGGGCTTCGGAGGCTTTTCAATGGGTTCCGTTACCACATGGCACACCTTTGAATACTGCCTTGATTATTTCAGATATTTCCTGCCAATGAGCGGCAGTTTTACCTCCGACGGCAAATATATGGACGACATTGTGAAAAATTCGGGTCACGGTTGGGACGACTTTTTTATCGCCGCATTCACGGGTACGGAGGATTTTGCGGCGTCCGCGTTTGAACGTCAGATAAAAAATATGCAGGACTATACGGACAGCTTTAAGTACGCCGACAACGAGCGCGACGGCAATTTAACCTACCGCAAAAAGGAGGGTTATTCCCACGACGGGACGGCTTCAATGGAGTACACATACAACGGTTTGTTAAGGTTTTGGCACAAGTCGGAGAGTAATAAGGTTTCCGAAAATACAGCGGAATATTTCACGGAAAAAACGAAAATTTCCGACGTTATAAACGACCCTGTTTTCGGCGATTACGGCAGACTTATTTTCCCTGTTGACGAGGGGTATTACAGCGGTGATACTCTTGAAAATTTGCGGCTGACTTGGTACAATAATATCGACCCGAACAAGACGGTTGAAATTGCAAATTATATGAAAAGTCACGCAGAAAACGGGGAAAAAATATTTTATGACATTTACACCGACGAGGAAAAAGCCGCCGACCCCGACAAGGCTGACACGGGACTGTTTTTCTTTAAGGGAAACGCGGGAGAAAAATTTGCGGTCTGCAATGCAGGCGGCGGATTTGCGTATGTTGGCGCAATGCAGGACAGCTTTCCCCACGCTTTGGAACTGTCGAAAAAGGGTTACAACGCCTTTGCGCTGATTTACCGTCCCGGGGCGCAGACCGCCTGCGAGGATTTGTCTCGAGCCATTAGCTTTATTTTTGAACACGCGGAGGAGCTTGAAGTTGATACCGAAAATTATTCTCTTTGGGGCGGCTCGGCAGGTGCGAGAATGGCGGCTTGGCTTGGTTCGTACGGCACGGAATATTTTGGCGAAAAGGAGCTTCCCCGTCCCGCCGCGGTTATTATGCAGTACACGGGTTTAAGCGATTACAGCAGGAACGACCCGCCCACATACGTCTGCGTGGGCGACAGCGACGGCATTGCAAATTGGCGTACTATGAAAAGCCGTCTTGACAATATGAGTGCGCTTGGCATTGACACGGAATTTCACGTCTATAAGGGGCTTGGTCACGGTTTTGGCATCGGTACGAATACTGCTGCCGAGGGCTGGCTTAACGATGCGGTAAATTTTTGGGAAAAGCAGGTCACGGAGGAATAATTTATGAATTACAGAACGCTTGGAAAAGATTTAAAAGTGTCCGCTGTAGGACTTGGCTGCATGGGATTTTCTCACGCTTACGGCGCGCCCACCGACGACGGTGAGGCTGTACGAGCCATTGAGCAGGCTTGCGAAATGGGATATAATTTTTTTGATACGGCGGAGGTTTACGGTACGGCTGACGACCCGCACCGCAATGAAACTATTGTGGGCAGAGCATTAAAGAGCCGACGGAACAATGTTATAATTGCAACGAAATTCGGCATACATTTTGATACGAGCAATCCGCAGGTAAACAAGCCGCTTGTTCCCGATTCACGTCCCGAAGTGATAAGAAAGTCCGTTGAAAACTCGCTGAAACGGCTTGATACCGACCATATCGACCTTTATTATCAGCACCGCATTGACCCTAAAATTCCTATTGAGGAAGTCGCGGGAGTAATGTCAGAACTGATAAACGAGGGCAAAATTACCCACTGGGGACTTTCAGAAGCGGACGAAGAAACTATTCGCCGAGCCCATAAAATTTGTCCCTTGACGGCGATACAGAACCGCTATTCAATGATGGCAAGGTGGCACGAAAAGCTGTTCCCGACTTTGGAGGAGCTGGGTATCGGGTATGTTGCTTTTTCGCCTCTTGCAAACGGTTTTCTGACCGCTAAATATAACGAAAAATCAAAATTTGACGGAACGCTTGATTACCGCAGAGCAATGCCGCAGTTTACCGAAAAAGCCTTTAAACAGAATGCCGCTTTGCTTGAATTGCTTGAAAATCTTTCTGCCGAAAAAAATGCGAGTCCCGCGCAGATTTCTCTTGCCTGGATGATGTGCAAAAAAATGTATATCGTGCCGATACCCGGTACGAGAAAGCTTGAACGAATGGCGGAAAACGCTTCTGCAGCGGATATTATTCTGACCTCCGATGAGGTCGCCGCCATTGACGACGCTCTTGACAATATGGAAATGTCCGAGGTTTTTGGAGGGTCAAAAATAGTACGGAAATAAGTTCTTTATTTGACATTTTCAAAAAAATGCGGTATAATTATTATGAAAAAATACCCGCATATTTGCGGTAAAAAAATATAAAGGAGTAATTATTATGAGAAAAAATTTCGGAACAAAGCCTTGGTTTTATCCCCTGCCCGTGCTTATCATCGGCACATATGACGAGAACGGAAAAGCGGACGCGATGAACGCTGCTTGGGGCGGTCTTTACGGCGCAAACATGGTGGAGCTTTGCCTCAGCGCGGGACACAAAACCACAAAAAATATCAAGGCGCAAAAAGCGTTTACCGTTGCTTTTGCGGACGCTTCTCACGTTGCCGCCTGCGATTATGTTGGAATTGTTTCCGCAAACGACACTTCCGACAAAATGGAAAAAGCGGGGGTTACCGTTACAAAAAGCGAATTTGTGAACGCTCCCGTTATTAACGAGCTGCCGCTGACGCTGGAGTGCAAGTTTGTTAAGAGCCTGTTTAGTATCTTCTGAGAATAATACGAATAAAAGCAAGAGAAAACATCTGAAAAGAATTATGAAGAAGTCTTTCACAGTTTTTCCAAAATCTGCGGCATTTATCAAGCCAGCCAAAGGAGCGTTCCACAATCCAGCGCTTAGGAATAACCGAAAAATTATGGAGTTCATTGCGTTTAACCACTTCAACTTCCGTACCTG
>Ga0209064_1002197_pt1 | contig 23517 bp, 23 predicted proteins | sample Inofromicrocosms_FD_187498 | JGI IMG/M metagenome (GOLD analysis project Ga0209064, IMG submission 187498) | Mouse cecum microbial communities from Vienna, Austria - Inoculum for glucosamine and mucus D2O microcosms (SPAdes) (version 2) | ecosystem: Host-associated > Mammals > Digestive system >... | reverse complement strand
CATGTCCGCCCAGTCGAAGTCGTCCTTCACCACCCGGGCCTTGTAGTGCTGGCCCCGGGGGGAGGAGTCCCCCCACTGGCTCTGGCCCGTCACCGCCTTGGCGTAGGGGTCCAGCAGGTACTTGCTTTTGTCGAACACCAGCCCCTTCTTGGGGTCGTAGGGGCCGTCCACCCGGTAGGCGTACTCGAATTCCTCAATGTTCAGCTTGAACACGATCATGGAGTAGACATTACCGATGCGGTAGTGCTGGGGGAAGGGGAGCACGGCGAAGGGCTCGTCCTGTTCCCGATGAAAGAGGAGCAGCTCGATAAAAGTGGCCCCGTGGGAGTATACGGTGAAGTTGACGCCGCCGGGGATGGCGGTGGCGCCGTTGCTGTCGTAGAAGCCGGGGCGGACGTCGAAGCCGGAAATGCGGTCCAGCGGGACCAGATGGAAGGCGCGGGTGGGGCTAACGGGGACGGCGCTGTCCGCCCCGGGCTGGGGGATGGGAGATTGTTTCGGCATGGATCGATCCTCCTTGTATAAAATAGGCCTACTGTCATTATACGCTTTTTTTGCGATTTGTCATTTCTTTTTGTCTGATATTTCAGGCTTTTTGTACTTGCGTCAATCGGCGAAGTTTGCTATAATCAGCTTATCCCGTGCCGGTGCGCAACAGGCCGCCGGCGCAATTGAAGGAAAGTAAGGAGCGATTGATTATGGGTTTTTTCGGAGGACAGACCAGACAGGATCCTGCGACCACTCCCTCCTTTGAGGAGGATACCTTTGAGGAGGCTTTCGACGCCCTGCCCACCCTGCCCCAGCCCCAGGACAATACCGTGATTGCCAAGGGAATCACCTTTACCGGCGTGATTGAGGGCGAGGGTATTGTGCAGATCGAGGGCCGCCTGGAGGGCGAGATCAAGCTGAAGGGCTCCGTCACTGTGGCGACCACCGGCGAGGTCCAGGGTCCCATCACTGCCGACGCGGTGCGGGTGGCCGGCGAGGTTACGGGCAGCATCACCGCCCGGGAGCACCTGTGCCTGGAGCGCACCGGCAGCATCCACGGCGACGTGTCCACCTGCTCCCTGGTGGTGGAGAACGGCCGTCTGGACGGCAGCAGCAAGATGCTGGTTCCCCCTGAACGCCCCCATGAGGTGCAGTCCGCTGAGATAAACGTCAGCAGTCTGGATTTCGATATCCCCCTGGACGAAGGTTAAACGGAAGACGGCCCGGAGCGCAGGCTCCGGGCCGTTTTATGTCCGGGTTCAGGTTTTGGCAATACCGTGCTTCTCGGCGTAGCCGGTGAGGATCAGGGTGAGGGCGCCGTCGCCGGTGACGTTGCAGGCGGTGCCGAAGCTGTCCTGAAGGGCGAAGATGGCCAGCATCAGGCCCCGGCCGGCGTCGTCGAACATGAGCACCCCGGCGATAAGACCCAGGGAGGCTACCACCGTGCCGCCGGGGACGCCGGGAGCACCGATGGCAAAGACGGCCAGCAGCACACAGAACAGGGCCATCGTACCGAACTCAGGCAGCTCGCCATAGAGCACTTGGGAGACGGTCATGCAGAAGAAGACCTCGGTGAGCACCGAGCCGCACAGGTGGATGTTGGCGAACAGGGGGACGCCGAAATCCACCATGTCGGAGCGCAGATTTTCGCTCTTGTGGGCGCACTGGAGGGCCACGGCCAGGGTGGCGGCGGAGGACATGGTGCCCACGGCGGTGAGGTAGGCGGGGCCGTAGTGCTTCACCACCTCGATGCCCGAACGGCCCGAGTAGGCCCCGGCGGTCAGGTAGAGGATGGCCAGCCAGATGTAGTGGCCCGCCATCACAATGACGATGGCGATAAGGAAGACAGGCAGCTGCTTGGTGATGGAGCCGTTCCAGCCCAGCTGGAAGAAGGTGGAGGCGATGAAGAAGGGCAGAATGGGGATGACCACCCGCTTCACAATGTCCAGCACGATGTTCTGGAACTCCTCCAGAATGGTGGCGACGGTCTTGGCTTTGGTCCACACGGCGGCCAGGCCGATAAGGACGGAGAAGACCAGGGCGCTCATGACAGGCATGATCTGGGGGATGGCAAGCTCAAAGGGGACGGGCAGGCCCGCGCCCTCCTCGGCGGCGGAGGCGATGTTCAGGTGGGGGATGATGGCGTAGCCCGCCCCCATGGACATAAAGGCGGCCAGCACCGAGCTGACGTAGGCAATTACGATAGCCACGCCCAGCAGCCGGGTGGCGTTGCTGCCCAGCTTGGTGATGGAGGGGGCGATAAAGCCGATGATGATAAGGGGCACACAGAAGTTAATCAGCTGGCCCAGGATGTACTTCACCGTGCCGACGATGTTCACCACCGCCTCGGCGAAGGGCAGGGTGCTCCCCTGGGGGATAAGCAGGCCCAGCACCGCGCCGGCCACCACGCCAACAAGCAGCTTTGCCAGGAAGTTTTCGGATTTTTTCATACATATCTCCTTTCCCTTGTTACAATACGACACACAAATCGTATGCCCCTATCATAGCACACCTGCCTAGAAAAAGCAACCGCTCAGGCCAGCAGAGTGTGCTCCACCAGGATTTTCACCCCCATACCCATGAGAATCAGCCCTCCGGCCAGCTCCGCTTTACTCTTGAAGCGGACCCCGAAGGCGGCCCCCACCTTCACCCCGGCGGCGGACAGGACGAAGGTGGTCGCGCCGATGAAGGCCACGGCCAGGAAAATATTGTCCACCTGGAGAAAGGCGAAGGTGACCCCCACGGCCAGAGCGTCGATGGAGGTGGCCACCGCCAGGGGCAGCATGGCCCGGGGGGAGTAGGAGCAGTCCAGCTCCTCCGCCCCGCCTCCCCGGGACTCCCGGACCATGTTGAAGCCGATCATACCCAGCAGGATGAAGGCGATCCAGTGGTCAATAGAGACGATCATCCCCTGAAACCGCACCCCCAGCAGCCAGCCGATCAGGGGCATCAGGGCCTGAAAGCCGCCGAACCAGGCCCCGCAGGTGAGGCAGTGGCCGGCCCGGGGCTTCCCAGTGGACAGCCCCTTGCAGATGGACACGGCGAAGGCGTCCATGGACAGACTTACCGCGATGATAAAAAGCTCATACAGCTCCATAAGAAGTCCTCCCAAGTAGTGAGACGGCGCAGGGGCCGTCTGTGCCAGCCTATTACCCCGGCGGGGAAAATATGACTGCCCGCCCACGTTGGGCAGGCAGTGTGTTAAAACTGGAGCACCGCGCCGATCATGGCGGCGGCGGCGATAAAGGCCACGGGGTGCAGCTTTTTCAGCGGGGTATAGCGCATACAGACAAACACAGCCACAGACAGAATCAGAGCGGGCCAGTGGACGGCAAAGGTGTGTTCCGCCGTGCCGCCTACAGCGAACAGCACCGACAGTGCCACGCTCAGCCCGGCGGCGGCAATCAACGCAGTGGAGGCGGGGCGCAGGCCCTGAAACACGGCGTCCACCGTTTTGGACTGGCGGAATTTCTGCAAAAACCCGGCGATTACAATGATAATAATGATGGAGGGGGTGATAAGGCCCAGGGTGGCCAGCACCGCGCCCGCCGCGCCACCCAGCGGGCCGCCCGCCAGACTGCCCGTCTGGAAGCCCACATAGGTGGCCATGTTCACCCCCATGGGGCCGGGGGTGGACTCGGACACGGCAATCATGGTGGTCAGGTCGGCGTTGGTAAACCAGCCCGTCCGGGCCCCCATGTCCTGAAGGAAGGGGATGGTGGCCAGTCCGCCGCCCACGGCGAACAGGCCCACTCTGGCAAACTCAAAAAACAGCTGTAGGAATATCATTTGCCCGCACCGCCTTTCTTCCTTCCGTAGAGCAGGAAGCCCGCCGCGCCGGCCAGTACAATGAGCACCGCCGGAGAGGTGAGCAGGTCCAGCACCTGACCCAGGGTCCCGGTACCAAAATTGGCCAGGCTCCCCGCCGCTGCCAAGGCCAGCACACACAGGAAAATGGCGATGGCCGCACCGTTTTTCAGGGTGGACCTGCCCAGCTTCAGCACACTGGCGGCAATGAGGGCCACCACGGCGGCGTTGATGCCCGCCAGGGCGTGCTGAACCACCGGGATGTCGGCGAAGTTGGACAGAAAGGCGGCGATGGCGGTGATAATCACAAGGGAGGGGAACACCACCCCCAGGGTGGTGAGCACGCCGCCGGGGACGCCCTTGTGCTTATAGCCGATGAAGGTGGCGGTGTTGACGGCGATGATGCCGGGGGTGCACTGGCCCACGGCAAAGTAGTCGGTGAGTTCCTCGTCGGTGGCCCAGCCCTTTTTTTCCACCACCTCCCGCTGAAGGATGGGCAGCATGGCATAGCCGCCCCCAAAGGTACACACCCCCACCTTGGCAAAGGTGAGGAAGAGGTCAAGGTAGATGTTCAACTGGTTTCACTCCTTTGAACGTATCTGTAGGGGCCGCCGCCCTCGGCGGCCCGTTTCATAACGGCGGGCCGGCCAGGGGGCCGGCCCCTACAAATTATACATTAAACCGGAACAGGATAATATCCCCGTCCTGAACCACATATTCCTTGCCCTCGGAGCGGATCAGGCCCTTCTCCCGGGCGGCGGCCATGGTCCCGCAGGCCATCAGGTCATCGTAGGAGATTACCTCAGCCCGGATGAAGCCCCGCTCGAAATCGGAGTGAATCTTGCCAGCCGCCTGGGGGGCCTTGGTGCCCCGGGTGATGGTCCAGGCCCGGCACTCGTCCTCGCCGGAGGTGAGGTAGGAGATCAGGCCGAGAAGGGTGTAGCTGGCCTTCACCAGCCGGTCCAGGCCGGACTCCGCCACCCCCAGGTCGTCCAGAAACATCTGCTTTTCCTCCCCGTCCAGCTGGGCAATCTCCGCCTCCAGCTTGGCGCACACGGGGATCACCTGGGCCCCCTGCTCTTTGGCCCGCTTCTCCACCTGCCCGTAGTAGGGGACGGCGGCGGGGTCGGAGAATCCCGCCTCGTCCAGATTGGCGGCGTAGATCACCGGCTTGAGGGAGAGCAGCTCGCAGTCGGGGTACTCCGCGGCGATATCCACCTCGGTGTAGCTCCGGGCGGATTTTCCATCGTTGAGCCAGTCCCGCAGGCCCTCGAAGTCGGCGGCCTCCTGAAGGAACTTCTTGTCCCCCTTGGCCGCCTTCTTGGCCTTGTCGATCCGCCGCTCCACCATTTCCAGGTCGGCCATAACCAGCTCCAGGTCGATGGTGTCCATGTCCCGGACGGGGTCGGTGGAGCCCTCCACGTGGATCACGTTGTCGTCGTCGAAACAGCGGACCACGTGGACGATGGCGTCGGTCATGCGGATGTTGCCCAGAAACTTGTTGCCCAGGCCCTCGCCCCGGCTGGCTCCCTTCACCAGACCGGCGATGTCCACAAACTCAATTACCGCCGGGGTGGTCTTCTTGGGGTGGTACATCTCAGACAGCCGGTCCAGACGGATGTCGGGCACGGCCACCATACCCACGTTGGGGTCGATGGTGCAGAACGGGTAGTTGGCGCTCTCCGCGCCGGCGTTGGTGATTGCGTTAAACAGGGTGCTTTTGCCCACGTTGGGCAGACCCACGATGCCTAATTTCATAGTTCTCCTCCTGATCTGTCGTGCAGTGTGTCCCATTGTAGCATAGAGCCTGCCATTTCTCAATAGGGACTATGTCCATATCATGGATTTTTTGCCACGTGCCTTTTGCGTTTGCCGTCAAATGGAGCGGCCGCACCGAAGCGTTGCGGCTTTCTCTTGAATTTTCCACCCAGGCTGTGGTATGCTTAACCCGACACGCGCTGAGAGGAGGCCCTGTTATGGACAAAGCAATTGTAATCCGCCCCGTGTTCGAGCCGGGGCGGCGGATCATCGCCGTCAGTGATATTCACGGCAACTTCCCCTTTTTTCTGGCGCTGATGGAGAAGGTCCGGCTCACCCCCGACGACATTCTGATCCTGCTGGGGGACCTTCTGGAGAAGGGACAGGACAGCCTGCCTCTGCTGCGCCACCTGATGGCCCTGTCCCGGACCCACACCGTCTACCCCGTCTGCGGCAACTGCGACGGGCTGGTGCTGCGATTTTTTGAATCCGACGAGCTGGACAGCCGCTTTTTTGCCTCCTACCTCCCCCGGCACCCGGAGTCCACCATCCGCCAGCTGGCCCGGGAGAGGGGCTTTGAGCAGTGGACCGATCTGCCCCGGCTCCGGCGGGACCTGCGGGCCGCCTTCCCGGAGGAGTGGGCCTGGCTGAAGGCCATGCCCACCGTTCTGGAGACGGAGCATCTGGTCTTTGTCCACGGGGGCGTCCCGTCCCTGGAGGGGATGGAGGAGCTGGACCGGTGGGGCTGCATGAAAAACGACGATTTTCTGGGGCAGGGCCACGCCTTTGACAAGTGGGTGATTGTGGGCCACTGGCCCGTCACCCTCTACGACCCGCAGATTCCCTCCTCTGCCCCCCTGTTCTGCCTGGAGCGGAAAATCATCTCCATCGACGGCGCCTGTGTGCTGAAGGTGGATGGCCAGCTCAACGCCCTGATGCTCCCCTCGGAGGACAGCGAGGCCTTCACCTGGACTGCCTGGGACGGCCTGCCCACTGCCCGAGCCCTGGAGCCTCAGCAGGCCAGCGGGGACTCCGTCAATATCCGCTGGGGGCGGTCCGCTCTGGAACTGCTGGAGGAGGGGGAGGAGCTCTCACTGTGCCGCCATCTGGAGACGGGACGGGAGCTGTACATCCTCAACGACTATCTCCGCCGGGGGCCCGGCGGGCTGGAGTGCGAGGACTCCACTGACTACCGGCTGCCCGTCGCCTCCGGGGAGGTTTTGACGGTGGTGAGGAAAACCAGACGCGGTTTTTTGTGCAAAAAAGAGGGGGTTACGGGCTGGTATTATGGGCGATTATCGGATATAATGGAATAAAATACTATAATTCCCCGCCCGAAGGCGGGGAATTATATCAGTAAAAGGATTTGAGTAAATTTATGTTGGATTTCCACCCCCTCCGGCTGGAGGACCTGCCCCGCCTGCGCCAGTTTTTTGGCTACAGCCGCAGCCGTATCTGCGACACCACCCCTGGCACCGTCTTTATCTGGCGGGATATCTATAAAACCGAGTGGGCCGTGTACGGCGGCTCCCTGTATTTCAAGGTGGACTACCCCGGTCTGGGCCCCACCTTCACCCTGCCCCTGGGGGGCGGACGGCGGGAGCACTTTCAGCAGATTGCCGACTACTGCTGCCGCCGGAACATGCCCATCGCCTTCTACCCCGTCCCCAAGGACGAGCTGGAACAGCTCCAGGATTTTTTCCCCGCCAGCACTGCGGTGGGGGAGCGGGACAGTTTCGACTATCTCTATCGGGCGGATGACCTGAAATATTTCCGGGGAAAAAAACTCAGCGGCCAGCGCAACCATGTGAACAAGTTCCTGAAGACCTATGGCAGCTGGGCCTTCCGATCCATCGGGCCGGAGGATATTCCGGCGGTAAAGGCCTTTCTGGACAGCTACGCCGCCCGGTGGAGCAAGGGGGCGGCCACCTTCCGGGAGGATGTGGCCAAGACCCACGAGGTTTTGGACAACTACCAGACCTACGACCTGTTGGGCGGTGTGTTGCTGGTGGAGGACCGGATTGTGGGCTTCTCGCTGGGGGAGATCATCGGCGATACCCTGTTTACCCACATCGAGAAGGCCGACCGGGACTATGAGGGCTGCTACCAGATGCTGGTGGCCCAGTTTGCCCAGCAGTTTGCCGGGGAGGGCGTGGCCTTTATCAACCGGGAGGACGACACCGGAGACCCGGGCCTGCGCACCAGCAAGCTGTCCTACCACCCAGTGACCCTGCTGGAGAAATACACCGTCACAGTGGACGAGCCCTGTAACTATTGCCAGATATGAGAAAATCCCGGCCATAAGGCCGGGATTCTTTGTGTGATACAGGATCAGTTCCCTGTGAAGCTGGTAAAAACTTATAAGCTTCACACAGGGCCCGAGGTGTTTCCCGGGATGGTCACGACTTCCCGTCCACCGCCTTCTTTGCGGCTTCCAGGTCGTTGGCCACCACCATCAGGACGGTGCAGCCCTTTACGTCTATGTAGGCGTCCTTCAGCTTGGGAACCTCTGCCAGACGGTATCCGTAGTCCTCGTTGGCGTCGATCTGGCCCTGGACATAGTCCTCCAGTGCCTTCTGGGCGTCTTTGGCGTGGGCCTCGCTGTCCAGCACCAGCACCGTGCCCTCCTCACAGGTGGCCCCGGCGGAGCGCAGCACGGCGCAGTCCTTCAGGTCCTCCCGGGCCAGTCCGTAGCTCTCCAGCCGGTACAGGGCGGAAAAGGCGGTGTCGGCGTCCAACTCCTCCAGGGTCTCGGAGAAGGCGCCGGCCTCCGCCATGGCCTGGACGTCTGCCGGTTTGTAGTCGCCGGAATCTTTTCCGCCGCAGGCCGTCATCCCCAGGCTCAGCGCCAGAGCCAGCATAATCGTCAAGAGCTTTTTCATCCTTGTCCACTCCCATCCGCAGTTGATGTGTCCGGCCCAGCCGGTTCGGGGTCGGGGACCTCCACCGGGGGAGGCCCGTCGGGGTACAGAGTGTCGAACTCCACTGTGTGGGTCCTCAGATACTCCAGCCACCGCTGGCAGGACTCCTTATAGAGATGTACGCCGTCCCGGCTGTCTCCCTCGGGCAGAGAGCCGTTTTCGTCCGCGAAGGCCTCGTACACGTTTACGTAGGCCACCTTTTTCTCCTCAGCCACCTGCTGCATCAGCTGGTTATAGATCCGCAGGTGGTCGTTGGTCAGGTAGTCGTGGCCGGTGGCGGCCAGGTACTGCGCCTCATTCACCGGAATCAGGCTCTGGATGTAGATGACCGCGTTGGGCTGGACCCGGCGTACCTCGTCGACGGCGGCGCAGAATTTTTCATAATAACCCTTGTCGTTGTTGTAGCCCAGCTCGTTGACCCCCAGGGCGATGTAGATCTTGCCGTACTGCTTCAGGGCCAGGGCCTCCAGGGGGGTATATTTCTCCCCGTCGATGGTCAGGGATTTCCGCTCGGCCAGCCTGAAGATGGACACGCCGTTGGCAGCCAGATTTTCGCCAGTGCCAATGCCGCTGTAGAGCATAAAGCCGTCGGTGCGGGAGTCGCCCACAAAGGCGGCGTCGTCAAAGTAGCTATTTTCCACCGGCTCCCTCTCGGGGACGGGCTGGGAGAAGTCGTAGGGCGGGGCCTTGGGCTCGTCGGAAACCTTGGGCGGGTCCTGAAATGTGCTCACATCCGGCCCGCTGGCGCTCCCCGCGCCGGACCCGCTGCCAATGTGGGCGGCGTCCGGATTTTTTTCTGCTCCGTCGTAGTATTTCAGAAAGAAAATTGCCGCCGCAGCGGCCGCGGCTACCACTGCCGCAATCACAATCATGGTAACCTTGTGGGACCGGGCGACCCGTTTTCCCTGATAATTACCAGGCATTTATATACACCTCCAAGCTGGAGACAAACAGAAATCTGTTTAAACCGTTCTTAATCAGGATATCATATTTTCGACAAATTGCAAGTGACAAAACCGTTACAAATATTCCCTTTTTCTGGAACAAAAGACCCGGCCCCGCCGGGGGCCGGGGAAGGCCTGTTTCCGGGGCTAAACCGCCCGGCGGATCAGTCCAACGCCGATGGGGGTGGGGCCGGTGTGCACCCCGATGGTCACGCCGATCTGGTAGGGGTGTTTCACCTCGGGCCGGTCGGCTCCCAGCTCCAGAAGGCCGCTGTAGATGGTCTGAGCAAAAGCCGCGTGCTCCTCCCGGTCCAGGCCGAAGCCGGTGGCCAGGCGGTAGCAGTCCAGGTCAATCTCCTCCTGTTTCAGGTGGCGGAAAAAGAGCTCCCGCACCCGGACCAGCGACTTCTTCCGCCCCTGGGCAATGCCGTCGGAGACAAGGCCCGCGTCTTTATAGCCGATGAGGGGCTTCACCTTCAGCAGGGCGCCGGTGGCGGCCGCCGCCCGGCCGATGCGTCCGCCGTGGCGGAGGTAGTCCAGGTCGCTGGTGGTGAAAAAGATGCGGCCGGTGGCGGGCAAGGGCTTCAGCGCCTCCACCGCCTCCTCCAGCGTATAGCCCGCGTCCCGGAGGGCGGCCGCCTCCTCCACAAACATGCCCTGGAGTACGGTGGCCAGGGTGGAGTCCACCACCTGTACCCGGGCCCGGGGGAACTCCTCCCGCAGCTCCTCCGCTGCGTTGAGGGCCGACTGGCAGGAGCCGCTGAAGGCGGCGTTCAGACAGATACACAGGATGGGCATGTCCTGGGCCGCCAGAGGCCGGAAGGCCTCCAGATAGTCCTCCATGGTGGGCATGGAGGTTTTGGGGAATACCCCGGGGCGGTCCGCCATCATCTGATAAAACCGGTGGGTGGGGATATCCCGCTCCTCGCGGTAATAGGGCTCGTCCTCAAAGCCCACGTAGTAGGACACCATCCCCACGCCCAGATGCTCCAGCCGTTCCCGTCCCAGGTCGCAGGAGCTGTCGCTGACAATATGGAACTTCATATTGCTCTCCTTTATTTCGTGGTCCGCCTCTCCCGGCGGGCCGTGACCGGGCTCGCTGCCCAGTGGGTAATAGCGTAATTATAGCGCAAACGGCCGGAAAACTCAACCACAATTTTGCAGCCTGGAGGGGCAGCCGGCAGCCGAGGGGCGGCTTGTCCATAAAATACGAATAATTATCAAAAAATCAGGAAAAAACTGTTGCGTCCCCCGGGGAAGTGTGGTATACTACCAAGGCATTATGCGTGGGAGTGCGGATTTTCCGCCCGGTGCCCGGGATATTCCGGGTTGGCGGAGGACATGATGCCCCCAGAAGATTAACTGAAAAACAGGAGGAAACAAACTATGGCAGTCGTATCTATGAAGCAGCTGCTGGAGGCCGGTGTACACTTCGGCCACCAGACCCGCCGGTGGAACCCCAAGATGGACACCTACATCTACACCGAGCGCAACGGGATCTACATCATTGATCTCCAGAAGACGGTGAAGAAGCTGGAGGAGGCCTACAACTTCGTCCGCTCCCTGGGCGAGAAGGGCGAGACCCTGCTCTTTGTGGGCACCAAGAAGCAGGCCCAGGAGGCCATCCGCGAGGAGGCCAGCCGCGTGGGCATGTACTGGGTGAACGCCCGCTGGCTGGGCGGCATGCTCACCAACTTCAAAACCATGCGGGGCCGCGTGGACCGTCTGGCTCAGCTGAAGAAGATGCAGGAGGACGGCACCTTCGACATGCTGCCCAAGAAGGAAGTCATCAAGCACATGGGCGAGATCGCCAAGCTGGAGAAATACCTGGGCGGCGTCACTGAGATGCGCAAGCTTCCCGGCGCCCTGTTCGTGGTGGACCCCCGCAAGGAGCGCAACGCCATCAACGAGGCCCGCAAGCTCCACATCCCCATTGTGGCTATCGTGGACACCAACTGCGACCCCGATGAGATCGACTACGTGATCCCCGGCAACGACGATGCCATCCGCGCCATCAAGCTGATCTCCTCCATCATGGCTAACGCCATTCAGGAGGGCAAGCAGGGCCAGGATGCCGCCCCCGCTGAGGAGGCCGTCCCTGCCGCTGAGTAAGAGCTATTTGTGTAGGGCGTGACGACCCCGGCACGCCGCCCAGACGAACGACGGCGTGCGGCGCGCCGAGTCGTCGCGCCCTGCGTCAATTCTGATATTCACCCATCAATGATTTGGAGGTAATTTATTATGGCAATTTCCGCAAAAGACGTGCAGAAGCTGCGCGAGATGACCGGTGTAGGCATCATGAACTGCAAGAACGCCCTGGTGGAGGCCGACGGCGACTTTGACAAGGCCATCGAGCTGCTGCGCGAGAAGGGCCTGGCCGCCCAGGTGAAGAAGGCAGGCAAAGTGGCTGCCGAGGGCGTGTCCTTCGCCATCGTGGCTGACAACGGCGTGGGCGTAATCATTGAGGTCAACTCTCAGAGCGACTTCGTGGCCAAAAATGCCGTATTCCAGGGCTTCGTCAAGGACGTGGCCACCGCCGTCGCCACCCAGGACCCCACTGACGTGGAGGCCCTGAAGAATTGCACTTACCCCGGTACCGACCGCACCATCGCCGACGTTACCGCCGACAAGGTGCTGGCCATCGGTGAGAACATCCAGATCCGCCGCTTCGTCCGCTACGCTGAGGGGGCCAACGTGCCCTATATCCACATGAACGGCAAGGTGGCTGTGCTGGTCAATCTGGCCGTTGAGGGCATCGACGCCGATAAGGTGGTGGAGCTGGGCAAGGACGTTGCCATGCAGATCTGCGCCATGAACCCCACCTATCTGGACAAGTCTGACGTGAGCCAGGAGGTTCTGGACAAGGAGAAGGAAATCCAGCTGGCTCAGCTGGCCAACGACCCCAAGATGGCTTCCAAGCCCGAGAAGGTGAAGGAAGGCATCGTCATGGGCAAGATGGGCAAGTACTTCGAGGAGAACTGCCTGCTCCAGCAGGCCTTCGTCAAGGAGAACAAAATTTCCGTGGAGAAGCACATTGCTGCCGTGGCCAAGGAGCTGGGCGGTGCCATCACCGTCAAGGCCTTTACCCGCTTCGCCACCGGCGAGGGCATTGAGAAGGCTGAGGACGACTTCGCCGCCGAGGTTGCCTCCATGATTAAGTAATAGCCCTGAGCCTGCCCCACCCAAAACCATCCCAATTCTGTCCCTTTCAGAGCAGCGTTGAGAGCAAGCCCTGAGTAAAATTTGAGAGTCCAGAGTAGTTCATTGCGAAGTGCTCTGGGCTCTTTTTTGTTGTCCTTTTGGCGGCGGGCCGGGGTAATTCGGAGGGTTTTTGAGAGAAAAAATTGAGAGCAGGTGCCTTCCCCGGGTAATGTCAAGAATGATGCGCAAAATAGCTTGCAGGCTCTGGCAGAATAAAATCAGCCAGCAGTAGAGGCATCCTCCAGGGCAGCCTCTAAGTGCTTCATATTCATGTACTTCTTGTTGCCCCACTGTGTGCCAGCTACATGGCAGGCTCCCCCTAAAAATGTGTAAACAACCAAGGAGGTGTAGAATGAGGACATCACTAAGGAGGTTTACATTATGGGAAAAAGGAAGGAGCGCAGCCCGGAAGAGCAGGAGCGCCGGGGAAAGATTCGGGAATTGCTGGAGCTGAGTGGTGTGAGCAGCATGACGGATATCCAGGAACTGTTCAAAGAGACGATTGCCGAGTTCATGGAAGATGGTCTGGAAGCAGAACTGAGCGAAGCACTCGGCTACAGCAAATACGACTACAAGCAAAAAGAAACGGAAAACAGCCGGAATGGGCACAGTTCCAAGAAGCTGCGCACCAGCTATGGAGAGGTGGATGTATCCATCCCTCGGGACCGGAAGGGAGAGTTTGAGCCACAGCCGCTGAAGAAGAACCAGACCAGCATCAGCCCGGACATCGAGGAAAAGATCCTGTCCATGTACGCAAAAGGCATGAGTACCAGGGATATCGAGGCACATAGCACTTATTTCAAGTACCCCCAGGAGATTCGGCGTCTGATTTATACCACCAATACCATTGAGGGCTTTAACCGCCAGCTTCGCAAGGTGACCAAGGCCAAGTCCGTTTTTCCCGCCGATGACAGTTTGCTGAAAATGCTATACCTGGCTATGATGGATATTACCAGAAAATGGACTGGCCGGCGTCAGGACTGGAGCATCATCCACGCCCAACTGGCGGTCTACTTCGCCGAGCGTATGCCGGACTGATCTGGCTGCACCTTGACATACGGCGGCAACGTCGTTAATATGGCGGTGAAGGGGGCGGTTTTCCCCCCGCCCCCTTGCCTATATTTCCTCTCTATTCGCACTGCTTTGGGCGGTTACACAAAATTTGGGAGACTCTCTTCATCAGCTATTGGAACCGCCGCCGGGTCTGCTCCGCCAACGACGGCCTCCCGCCCGCGCTCAAGCGTCAGAGATTTTTTGCGCCCCTGGATGCTGTCGCATAAGTTCCGCAAATCTTGAGTTGAATGTGTCAACTGGTATTGACAAGATCACTCTTTCCTGATTCGTCTCACTGAGCGGTTGGAGGGCTGTGGGAGGCCGGTTTTTTTACCAGCTCGACTGCCTGCTTGCCGCTCATATGCTCGATTGACAGCTCCAGAACACAAAGCATCGGCATTTCTTTCGCAATCAGTTGCCCTGCAGTCATGCTATCTGGTGCGTATTTTAACGCTATTTTTTCCGCTGCCGCCGTCTTTTCCGCCGCCGTCTTTAAAATCCGCATGGAACCGAAAACAATTGCGCTTCGAAAATAAGTGGTATATTTTTCGGGAACGACAAGGTCCTGGTCAATCACACAAAAAGAAGCCTTGGGGTTCCTGCTGACCGCATCCAGTTTATGGCCCTGTTTTCCCCCGTGGAAATATATCTTGCCATCTTCAAAGACGTAACTGACGGGAACCGCATACGGATATCCATCGTCTCCAAAGAGGGCCAGCGTTCCTGACGTACCCCGTTTTAAGATCTCAACAGTCTCCGCCTCGGACATCTGTTGCTTTTTGCGCCGCATTTCTCGGAACATTGTCATCTCTCCTTTTTCAGTCAAATCAGTGCGGCACTGCCCTCCCCCGAAGTCCTGAGAATCCGGGGAAGGGCTGTTATAGAAACGAACAAAACGGCTCACCGAACAGCAATCGCCATCCCCTTTTGCAGAGCGTAGGGATTGTAGCAGCCAAAGCAGTTGGAGAGCGGGAGGACCTCCGGCTTGAGTTTCAGGCCCAGCTGCTCCTCCGCAAAAGTCCGGCGCGCCATCATCCGCTGATAGACCTGGGGATACAATTCCTGAAGCTGGGCACGCAGCGATTCATCCGCAATCAGTAGCCCATCCTCCACATTGGGGGTACAGTATTCCGGATCAGTAGGAATAATATCCAGCTGGAACATCATTCCGCTTTGAATCAGAGCCTCAGACCCTTCATAAATCGGGGCACACATCCACTCCTCATAGCCAATCATATGGCCTGGGTTCAGGCTCCATCCATACTTCTCTTTGGGCAGCTGAGTCTGAATCATCGTATAAATGTCTCCGCAGGATACCCCGACCCCGATCATTTCCAGCCAGTTAAAGCAGGCCGCAATGTAAGGCTTGACAATGTTTTCCATAAAATGCTCGCCGCCTTTTACGGCACCGCTATCCCGAGCCAGAGCAACATGCCGGCAGGTCAGACCGCCCTCTAAGCCCACGCTGACGACCAGTTCGTCCCCCAGTTCCACTTTATGGTCGGAGGGGCTGATGAGGCCCCGGCGGGTATTGACCCCCCCCACCACATAGGGATGGCAGGACACAGGCTGTCCCCAGGTCTGGACTACGGATGCGATCTCACGCTCCGACATCCCCGGCTGTACATGCTCCAGCATCCGCAGAACCGACTCCGAGGCACTTGCCGCCCCAAATTCGAACTCTGCTGCGGCTTCTGCGCCGATACAGCAGCGCAAACCGTCTGGCGCGGCGATCAACATATCAGTAACATTGACCAGCCGTTCCCGGTCTCCTGCTGCTGCAGCCAACCCCGCCACAAGATACTCCGGCATCCCTGATATGGCGCGGAAATCCTTCCCATATTTTTCATGCATCAGTTTCCAGTCCACCAGACCAATTTTCATCCCGTGCTTAACGCCGCACTGTTTCGCTGTGTGCTCAACAGATACAAAATGATTCATAGGCTGGTTGGGTAGGGACAGACACTGGCACAGAATTCCTGTGATAGGGATTCGGGCCGTTTCGGCCAGATTCAGGCACTCATTGCCAAGTGCGCAAAATACATCGCCCTCCCGGTAAACAAACAGAAGAGCCTCTTCAAACCTGGGGTCTACACCGGTATAGAATTTAAAACTTCCATAGTGCTCCCGGTCTGCGTAAATCACAACGGCGTCCAGCCCCCGGCCGGCCATTGTCTGGCGCAGTTTCTCCAACCGAGCCTGAAAAATTTCCTTAGGTACTACCGGTTTCTCGGTCGGAAAGCCCAGCTCGGGAAGCTGGACAGAGCGATACTCCAAATCTTTTGCGGTAATCATAATAATTTCCTCCTTATTAACTCTCGCTGATTCCCAGATAACTCTCCTGGACCGACGGATCGTTGAGCAGCTGCTCCCCCGTCCCCTCCATGACGATTTCCCCCGTTTTAATCACATAGGCCCGGTCCGCAACCTCTAAGGCCAGAAACGCGTTCTGTTCTACCAAGAGGATGGTTTGCCCACGCTTTTTGTTGATCTCTACGATCCGATCGAACATTTCGTCGATCACAATGGGAGCCAATCCCAGCGAAGGCTCATCCAAACACAGCAGTTTTGGACGGGACATAAGCGCCCGGCCCACTGCCAGCATCTGTTGCTCGCCGCCGGACAGGGTACCGGCCGTCTGCCGTATACGCTCGCGCAGCCGGGGAAAAAGCGCCAACACTTCTTCCAGGTCCTGAACTGCCCCCGCCTTATCCCTTTTGCGGGGCCAAGTGCCTACCATCAGGTTTTCCCGCACAGTCAGCCCAGAAAAAATGCGCCGCCCCTCAGGGACCAAGGAGATGCCGGACCGTACTACCTCATGCTCGTATTTGGGCAGCGGTGCCCTTTTGAACCAGATCTCACCGGAGGCCGCCTTTTTCTCCCCGACAATGGTCCGCATGGTTGTGGACTTGCCCGCCCCATTGGCGCCAATAATCGAGACGATCTCTCCCGCGTTGACATGCATGGAAATGCCGTGCAGGGCGTGAATCCCGCCGTAGTATACGTTGATGTTCTGAACATCCAGCAGTTTTTCACTCATAACGCTTCCGCCTCCTGTCCCCCAAATAGGCCTGAATGACCTCCGGGTCTTTCTGGACCTGGCTCGGAGTTCCTTGCCGCAGGACTTTCCCCAGATTCAGAACGCACAGCTTATCACACAGACTGGCTACCAGGTCCATATGGTGTTCAATCAGCAGAGTAGTCATATGAAAGTCCTGATGTACCTGCTGAAGCAACGCGACCAGCTCGTTGCACTCGTCGTTGTTCATCCCCGCAGCCGGCTCGTCCAGCAACAAAAATTTGGGGCTGGTGGCCAATGCCCGGGCGATTTCCAGTTTGCGCTGCATGGCGTAGGGCAGGCTGCCCGCCTTCATGTCCTGCTTGTCCAGCAGGCCGAACCGGTTCAGAAATTCTCTGGCCCGCTGCTTGGTCTCCCGTTCTGTCCGTTTTACAACAGGGAGTCCCAAAAAAGCCGCCAGACGGGAATATTGGGGCACGGCGTGCAGGCCGATTTCTACATTTTCCTCCACTGTCATCTGGGGAAACAGGCGGATATTCTGATAGGTGCGGCTAATGCCCATTTTACATATCTCATCCGCCCGTTTTTTGAGTACGCTCTTCCCGTCGAAAAGGATATCTCCCTGCGTTGGAGTGACGCTGCCAGTCATGGCGTTGAACATGGTGGTCTTGCCTGCGCCGTTGGGTCCGATCAGTCCAAACAACTCTCCCTGCCGCACCGAAAAGCTGACGTCACTGTTGGCTTTCAGGCTGCCGAATTGAATCGTGACATTACGCACTTCAATCACCGGTTTTGTCTCCATACTTACCCCGCCTCCTTTCGGCCAGTCGTCCTCCACGCCCATACGCGCTTTATCCACCGCCACAGGCGTTTTAATTCTCCAGCAATCTCTTTGTTGCCGAACAGACCTTCTGGACGAAACAGCATAATCACTACAAACAGAAGTCCGTAGATTACCAGCCGCCACATGGCAAAGGCCCGGAGGACCTCTGGCATAGCGGCCAGAATAATGGCAGCCATCATCGGGCCGGACAAACTATTTACCCCGCCGAACACCACCGCAGCGTTCAGGTCGGTGGACTTTGCGCTGCCGTAGGTAGTGGGATACATGGTTGTCGCATAGAAAGCGTACAGGGCGCCGGCAAAGCCGCAGGTGAAGCCGCTGATGGCCAGCGCCCACATCTTATTGCTCATAATGTTCATGCCCATCATTTCCGCCGCTACTTCCTGCTGGCGTATGGCAATCAGATTTTTGCCGTAGTGGGACTTGAGGTAATTCCGAATCAAAAACAGAACCACCAGAGTGCAGACCACGACGACCGTCAATGTGGTCTTGCGGGGGATTCCGGTCAGGCCCATTGCGCCCTTTATATAGGGCTTGAAGTTTGCGGAGATCAGCCGCACTGCCTCGCCGAAGCCCAGCATACAGACGGCAAAGTAGTCGCCAGTCAGCTTGTTTTTCAGGACAGGGAAGCCGATCAGCACTGCTGCCGCCGTAGACACCAGTGCCCCCAGCAAAACGGCCAGCAGAAAAGGAATATGTCCGTAGATATGGAAGCAGGCGGCAAAATAGGCGCCGATAGACATGAAGCCCGCCTGGCCCAGGGAGAACATCCCGCCGTAGCCGGTGAGGACCGTACAGCCGGATACCGCAATCATATTGATGCCCGCCAACAGGAGCACAGTTGCTGTGTATTTCATTGCATATCCACCTCTCAGCTCTTTTCCCTGCTGTTTTTGCCAAAGAGGCCGTTTGGCATTAACAGCAGGACAATAATCAGCACGGCATAGGAGAATAGGTCCCGATAGGTGGAGGAGACGTATCCGGAGATCATGGTCTCCAGCACCCCGAGCAGAAGCCCGCCTATCACGGCACCGGGCAGACTGCCCAGACCGCCGATCACGCTGGCAATAAAGGCTTTGGTGGAAATACCGCCCATTGCGGGATAGACGGCGTATTTAAAACCAAAGAAAAAACCGGCGATTCCCGCGCACAGCCCGGAAATGGCAAACACCAAGAAAGAAATTGTGTTGGTGTTTATCCCCATCAGCCCCGCAGTGTTCGTGTCCAGCGCGCTAGCCCGGATGGCCACACCATAAATAGTCTTGTCAAGAAACAGCCACAGGAAAGCAAGAATCACAAGACAGCTCACCAGTGCGAGAATATCCACAAAGCCTACATTCACCGGACCGATCGCAATGGTCCGTATTGGCCAGGCGTAGTTGACCTGTTTAATATTCCCCCCAAAAATCAAGGTCATCAGATTGACGATAAAGATATCCACGCCCATCGCCGCAATCATCAGGGTAAGCCGGGAGGAACCTTTGGTCCGCATGGGACGGTAGGCCACCAGTTCAGTTGCCAGCGAAATAATAATGGTAATCAGCACTGCCGCCGCAAATGCGGCCCAGATAGGCAATCCAAAGGAGTTGACCGCGAACAAACAGGCAAACGAACCCATCATCATCATGGCACCAAAGGCAAAGTTGGTAAAGTCAAAAATGCTGTAGATCAGCGCATAGCCCACCGCCAAGAGAGCATAAATTCCGCCGATAGACATTCCTGTAATTGCTTGCTGAAGGAATATGGCCATAATATCACCCTCATTTCATTCATACGATCCGACAGTCTGTACTTTCAAACGCTATGGGGTTTGGCGTCAGGCACCAAACCCCATAGAGCTGAATCTGGATTTGTTATTTCTCCTTGGGATCAAAGACCTTGAACAACTCAAAGCCGCCATCTTTGATGGTCATAATGGTGACCGCCTTGTCCACGGGGTTGTGGGTGGCCGGATCGATGGTCAGGGTTCCGGTGAAGACGGGTGCGTCCTGTATGTCATCCAACGCAGCTCGGATGTCGGCGGGATCCAAGCTGTTGGCCTCTTTAATAGCGTCCTCCAGTAGCATCAGGCAGTCCAGACCGTAGTAGCAGAACATATTGGCGCCTATATTATGTTTGGCCTGGAAGTCAGCCCGGTACTCCTCATAGGCGGGATCGTCGTCGATCAGGCCGGTGGAAACGTAGCTGCCTTCCAACTCCTCGGCAGCCTCCAACAGCTCGTTGCCATAGACGGAATCCGGCAGGACAAAGGGGACGTCGATGCCCAACTCACGGGCCTGCTGCGCAGCCAGCACGCCGTAGCGGATATTGACGGCGGGGAAGAAGATAGCCTCACAGTCAGTGGCGCCGATATTGGTCAACTGTGCCCGGAAGTCGATATCGTTCTCATTGAAGCCCTCGGCGCGGGTGATGGTCCCGCCGGCTTTGGTAAAAATATCTGTGAACAAATCCTCCATGCCCACCGAATAAGAGTTTGTCACGCAGGTCAACACACCTACTTTGGTGATTCCCTCATCGATCAGGAAGTTCGCCAGGCCCTCGGCCTGATAGTTATCGGTGAAACATACCCGGAACATCCAGTCATACACTTCGCCGGTCTGCTCATTGACGGTACAGGCGGCGTTGGTGGCAGACAGAGCGATCAGAGGTACTCCGCCTGCGGTGACCACCGGTTGGGCGGAGGTAGCCCCAGCACTGTAAGTGGGGCCCAGGATGGCGATGCACTTATCCTGCTCGATCATCTTAGTGGCGGCGGGAGCCACTTCTTCCACGCCGCGGGCAATATCATAGGTGACCAACTCTACCTTGTAACCCAACCAGCCGCCGTTGGCGTTGACCTCGTTCAGATAGTCCTGCATTGCGGCGGTGGCCGGAACGCCGAGATAATCGTCCGGGCCGGAGATGACAGCCAGATGTCCAACTTTAACGGTGCCCTTGAAGTCACCATCCTGCTGTGTCTGGCTCTGTGGGCCGCCGGAAGAGGGCGGCGTGGCGCTAGAGGTGTTTCCCGTAGTGCCGCAGGCGGCTAAGCCCAGCGTCATCGCGGCGGCCAGTATTACAGCAATCCATCTTTTCATGTTTATACCTCCTACTAAATATTGTTTGGGATCTATGTCCAGCTCCGGAAGTGGAGCAAAACATACCAGGAATTAATTGCTAAACTTTAGTTATTAATTTGGAAAAATTTCTCTCCACGGCAAAATTTTTTTTACCGTGGAGGCGGCGTTCAGGATTGAATCAACTCCTCGTCAATCATAACGCCAGTCATCAGATATTGATAGAACATAATCGAGACAGATAAAATTAAGCTGTTTTTAGACTTGCATACATAGGAGCGCTCCAGTAGGTACTGTTCATCTCGAACGGCCTCCCAGATAAACTGCTTATACTCCTCCTTTACGAGAGTGAAGAATTCCGGCCAATCCTCCTGGAGCGCTCCCCCCAGGTAAATTACCTCCGGATCATAAAGATTCACGCAGTTGGCAATCCAAACCGCAGCGTAATGGGCTGCTTCTGTTAAAACTTCAGTGCATAAATGATTCCCCGATTTTGCGGCAGTTACGCAGGAAGGGAAATCCATCCCGGTCCGTTCCTCGATGCTGGTGCGGGCAATGTGGGTGCGGAGACAGCCGTATCGCCCGCAACTGCACCGCACACCGTTGGAGCCTACCAGAATATGACCAAGTTCGCCCATTGCGTTGTGCTTTCCTGTTTGAACCCTGCCTCTGCTGATATAGGCGGCGCCTACACCGCTGCCCACATCAATAATCAAAGCATTTTTCCGCTTATCTGCCGTTCCATAGATTAGTTCCGCCATCGCCTCTGCCTTGACATTGTTTTCGATCAACACAGGGAATGGCCTGGGAAGGAGCCGCTGCAGCTGTTCCATCAAGCGATAATTCTTCCAGTTGAGCTGGGGAGACTGCCGGATCACTCCGTTTTTTCGGTCTACATATCCGGGGACCGCAATGCCAAGCCCGATCAAATTTTCCTGCTGCTCCGAGGTAAGGCGCTGATACAGGGTTCCAATAATATCTGCCAGAAGCTGTGTCACCTCTTCCAGTGATTGGCCTTCAGAAATGGATGTGCTGTAGCTGGTGACAATCTGCTGGCCAATGTCCAGCACACCGCCCCTGATGATACCTACATCTATCTCAATTGCCATCGCCAGTACTTTTTCCGGCACGATATTCAGTTGGATCGCATTGCGTCCAATCTTTCCGTCTACGGCCAAGCCACATTCCGAAACCAAGCCGTCCTCTATCAGGGCAGCAATGATCTTGCCTACGCTGGTGGGCGTCAAATCAATCATTCGGGTGAGCTCAGACCGGGATATTCCCTCATGTCGGCGAATCAAATTGTACAGTTTCTTTTTGTTGTAATCTCTGACCCAAAACGCGCTGTGCTTTACATCCGTTCTCTGCATGTCCTCATAGTTCCTTTACCTATTGATCTGTTCGCTCGGGTTCAATCTCTGCCGCGTAGGTATTTGTCGTCCAGGCTGATCTTCTCCAAAAGGACCGCCATCAGGGAAATACGGGGCACGACAGTGTCCAGCTGAAGCCGCTCCTCAGGGGAGTGGCAGCCAAAGGATGCGGGGGCCAGGCCGTCCAGCGTGGGACAGTTCAGAACGGTGGATGCGCTGTCCGCTCCGCCGCCGCTGCATCGCTCTTCCAGCGGGAAGCCCATCTCTTCACTGGTAATGTGGACCAACTCAGCCAGAGAGTCTACCCAAGGCAGCTTGGGCATGGGGCCAAAGCCACCCTCCGGCCAGAAGGTGATGCTGGTGGTCGTTCCGGGTACATATGTAATCGACTCTACCTGCTTCAAAAACGCATCAATTTCCGGCTTCGGGTCCCAATTGAAAATGCGGTAGCGCAGCATGGCATAGGCATTGTCCGCTACGCAGCAGTCCCCGTTTCCGCCCTTGATCCAGCATACCACCAGGTACACGTTGGGAAATTCCCGGTTGAGAATATCGTTAAGCTTCCGGGTAAGCTCCACCAGCGCGTTCGCGCCTTCCTCGGGATTTACGCCGGCGTGCGCCATTTTTCCCTTCACGTTGATCTCGTAGTAGAGTGACCCGGCCCGGGCCGTTGTGAATGTGTCGGCTCCCTCGGGACCCTCCATGCAGAAGGCCAGGTCCATGTCCTGGGAGTAGTGCTTCAGCCACTTGGTGGAAGAAGGAGAAGTAAGCTCCTCGTCCGGGTTGAATATGAACAACAGTTCGCCGTAGTCCTCAAAGCTGAGTTCATTCAGCACCCGCAGCGTGTACAGAGAGCCTAAAATGCCATGGGTGCAGTCGCTGACTCCCGCGCCGTAAGCCATTCCATCTTCAATGCGGAAGGGATTTTTTTCTGCGGTCCCCTCCGGCCACACAGTATCCATGTGGGCGTAAAACATGACCTTTACTTTGCCCTTTCCACGTTTGCGCCCCACCACGGTGCTGCCATATTCAGGGTCTGTGTGGTATGTCACCTCGCAGCCCATCTCCTCCAGCCGGCCGCCCAAGTAGCGGGCCGTCTGCTCCAAGCCGTGGAGCGTTTTGGTTCCCCGGTCAATGCTGGTCAGATATTTCGCGGTCTCGATAACTTCATCATAGAGACTGGCGGCCAGATCTTTTTCTCGTCCATACATAATAAATGGATCCCCCCGATCAATATTTTGTCACTTACGCTCTAATTGCATTGACAATTTACTTCTGAAATGATAAACTAAGTTTATAAACTAAGGTTATCATAGCTCGGATTCGAAGTCAATTATGAATTCCGACATTTTTATTTTAGTAAATTTGTATATATTGAATAATTTTATTTTTGTCCCTTATCCGTTTAAGTGTTGCCAGTCAAAAAGCGTGAGTAACTAGCACTCTACCAAGTTAGGAATTAGAAGATGATAGGGTATAGTTTTCTGAGTTTGCACCTGGCGTCATCAGAGGAAAATCTCCAACGGACAGTAGAGCAAACGGAGTTTCTGTACATC
>Ga0209064_1002194_pt1 | contig 23563 bp, 19 predicted proteins | sample Inofromicrocosms_FD_187498 | JGI IMG/M metagenome (GOLD analysis project Ga0209064, IMG submission 187498) | Mouse cecum microbial communities from Vienna, Austria - Inoculum for glucosamine and mucus D2O microcosms (SPAdes) (version 2) | ecosystem: Host-associated > Mammals > Digestive system >... | reverse complement strand
CCTTGTATTCGGGGCGGCAGTAGGGGGCGTCGGCACGGCCTACGGCGAATCCCGAGTAGAGTTTCACTCCGGTGAGTTCGGGGCCCCGGGCGGCCATGGCGGCCACGAGCGTCTCCGGAATCGAGGTGCTGCCCTGGATGTAGACGCTGTCGTGGGAGCGGATGAGCCCTGCGGCTTCGGCGGCGGAAGTGTATTTCATGGGCGGTTATTCAAGCGGGTGGGTTTGTGCGAAGAGTGCAAGACGTTCTTCGAGCATGTCGAATTGTTCGGGGCGGTTCATCTGCGAGACACAGACGCGGATGCCCTCCTGGCGGCTGCCCGTGAGCGAAAGGGCAATGGCGCAGATGCCGTGCAGCAGCAGGTCGCGCAGCAGTTCCGAGCCGCTCAGCCCGGGGTAGCCGACCGTGTAGAAAAATCCGTCGCTGACCTCCTCGTCCCGGTCCTTGTCGTAGACGATGCGGAAGCCGTGGCGCAGGAAGATTTCCTTGGTCCGGCGGGCTCGGCGGGCATATTCGGAAGTGTCTCCCACGAAGTCCAGCCGACCGTCGGCCGCCGCGTCGAACATGGCGGCCAGCGCATACTGCGCCGAGTGGCTCGTGCCCGACGATGCGGCGTAGAGAATCGCCAGCACGTAGGCTTCGCCCAGCCGTCCGATGCCGTAGCGCTGGCGCAGGGCGGGGTATTCGCGGCGGTAGAGGGCGTCGGAGATGGCCGCGATGGCGATGCGCTGCCCGGCATAGCTGAAAATCTTCGAGCCCGAAATCAGCAGGATATAGTTGTCCGTATAGCGCGCTACGGTGGCTTGGTAGGGCGGCTCGAACGGACGCCCCAGCGGCTTGCGGAAGTCCATGCAGAGGTAGGCGAGGTCTTCGATGACCACCGTGTCGTAGCGGGTGGCCAGTTCGCCGAGGGTGCGCAGTTCGTCTTCGGTCAGGCATATCCACGCCGGGTTGTTGGGGTTGGAGTAGACGATGGCGGCGATGCGGCCCGTCGAGAGGTAGCTCTCGATTTTGGGGCCCAGTTTTTCGGCCCGGTGTTCGTAGATGTCGAACGATTCGCTGCGGATGTTCAGCAGATTGACCTGACTGCGCTGGACCGGGAACCCCGGGTCGATGAACAGAATGGTGTCTTTCTGCGGGTCGAGCTGCGACGAGAGCAGGAACGCGCAGAAACTGCCCTGCATCGAACCTACCGTCGGGATGCAGCCTTTGGGGGCTATATCGACGTCGAGGAACGCCCGGACGAACCGCGACGCGGCGTTCTTGAGCGCCGGGATGCCGAACATGTTGGGGTAGAGCGACGCGACGCCCTGCCGCAGGGCCGCGCATTCGGCTTCGACCCCGGCTTCGTGGGGCGGCAGTCCCGGAATCCCCATTTCCAGATGGAGGAATTCGGTTCCCGATTCCTGTTCCAGCGTGCGGGCGATGTCGCCCGACTGACGGATGGTCGCCTGCGCGATGTCGGCGATCTCCATCCGCTCCAGCACCTCGCCGAGGGCCGAAGCGGGCAGCGGCAGGGTCTTCGTCATCCTATCTGTTTTTGGGCGTGGGCGTATCCGGCGCGGAACGCCGCGAGGTTCTGTTCGACGACCTGCTCTCCCTTGCGGGCGAAGATGTCGCGGATGCCTTGTTCCAGCTTCTCGACCGGGAGTTCCAGGAAGGGTGCCGCGGCGCCTAAGAGCGCCATGTTGGCCGAGCGGGGCGAGGCGGCTTCCCGGGCGATGGCTTCGGCGTCGATTCGGACGACATGGGGCCGGGCCGCGAGTTCGCGGGCGATGGCGTCGTCCGCCGGGTAGTTGTCGATGTTCTTGAACGGGACGGTGTTGGTCACGATCCATCCGTCGGCCGCAAGCCACTTCAGATAGCGCAGAGCCTCCATGGGTTCGAGCGAAATAACGATGTCGGCGGCCCCCTGCGGAATCAGGTCCGAGCGCACCTCGTCCGACGAAATGCGCAGGTTCGACTGCACGTCGCCGCCGCGCTGGCTCATGCCGTGCACTTCGGCCTGCTTGATTCGGAGCCCTGCGTCGAGCACGGCGCGGCCGATGACCGTGGCTATCGAGAGGATGCCTTGTCCTCCGACGCCCGAAAGTATGATGTCCTTTTTCATTGTCGCTGGTGGTTGGGTGGGGCTATTTCTTGGCGGCGTGGCGCTTGGCCGTCTGGATGCACTCGCGGCGGGGAACGATGACCGACACGCCGTCGTAGGCGATTTCTTCGCGGATAAGCCGTTTCATCTCTTCGCGGTTCTTGGGCAGCGGCACCGTCACGCGGATGTGGGCCGGGTCGACGCCCAGCCCGGCGCATATCTGTTCCAGCCGTCCGGTGCCCGCCGAATCCTGGCCGCCCGTCATGCCCGTGGTGAGGTTGTCCGAAATGATGACCGTGATGGGGCTCCGTTCGTTCACGGCGTCCAGCAGCCCCGTCATGCCCGAGTGGGTGAAGGTCGAGTCGCCGATGACGGCGATGGCCGGGCGCAGTCCTGCGTCGGCGGCTCCCTTGGCCATGGTGATCGACGCGCCCATGTCCACCACCGTGTCGATGGCATGGAACGGCGCCAGCCACCCGAGCGTGTAGCAGCCGATGTCGCTGAAGACCTTGGCGGCGGGGTATTCTTCGCGGACCACTTCGGTCAGCGCCGCGTACATGTCACGGTGGCCGCAGCCTTGGCACAGGGCGGGCGGACGCGGTACGACGATTTCGCTCGGGGCGTGGGCTTCCAGCGGCGCCAGTCCCAAGGCGGCGCGCACGCTGTCGGGCGTCAGTTCGCCCGTGCGGGGAAGTTCGCCCGTGAGCCGCCCGCGGATTGCTATGGGGGTCGGCAGAATGCCCCGCAGGGCTTCTTCGACCACGGGCTGCCCCTCTTCGGCGACGAGCAGCGCCCGGCACTCGGCGGCCATGCGGCGAATCAGCGCCGCGGGCAGGGGATATTGCGAAATCTTCAGCACGGGATACGGCGCCCCCTGCGCGAAGTTCTCCATGACATAGTTGTGGGCGATGCCGCAGGCAATGATGCCCAGCGACTTGTCGGCCCCGTCGGTATAGGTGTTGAATCGGCTCGTTTCGGCTTCCTGCTCCAGCCGGGCGTTCTCTTCGAGCAGTGCTTTGTAGCGCACGCGCGAATTGGCCGGCATCAGCACCCATTGGCGCTTGTGCTCCGCTTCGGGGCAGTGCAGGGCGTTCTGTTCGCGTACGTCGGCCACTTCGACCACGGCGCGCGAATGGGCCATGCGGGTCGTCAGGCGCATCAGCACCGGGATGCGGTGGCGTTCCGACAGCCCGAACGCCTCCTGTACCATGTCGTAGGCTTCCTGCTGGGTCGAGGGCTCGAAGACCGGCACTCCGGCGAATTTGCCGTAGAAGCGCGAATCCTGCTCGTTCTGCGACGAGTGCATCGAGGGATCGTCGGCCGCCACGACGACCAGACCGCCGTTGGCTCCCGTCATGGCCGCGTTGACGAACGCGTCGGCCGCGACGTTCATCCCTACGTGCTTCATGCAGACCAGCGCCCGCTTTCCGGCGAACGACATCCCCAGGGCTTCCTCCATGGCGGTTTTTTCGTTGGCCGACCACACGCAGTGGATGCCGCGCTGCGCGGTGAGCGGATGGAGCTGGATGTATTCGGTGATTTCGGTCGAGGGGGTGCCGGGGTAGGCGTACACGCCCGACAGACCTGCGTGGAGGGCTCCCAGCGCGAGAGCTTCGTCTCCGAGTAAAAGTTCCCGTTTTGCCATGTTTGCGGTCGGTTAGCTGTTTCGTACAAAGTTAAAAACTTTTAGCAGAAAAACCGCTTTCGGCAACAAAAAGTTAGCGATTGCGCCGATTTTCGGCAGAATCGTAGTTTCGGCGCGGGGCGCACAATCCTGTTATCGTGTCGTTGCTGTTGGTTATTACGCCCGACGTTCTGCGCTACTATCAGCGTTACCGGGTTTGTTCCGTGTCGTTGGACGAGGTTTGTTTCGAGCATCGCGAGCTGCTGCGGTGCGTTCGCGAGCACGACGAGCAAGGGTGCGTCGCCATGTTGCAACGCCACCTTAAGTCCATCCGCGAGTTCTCCCGCACCAACAACCAGGAGAATCATTTCCTCGAATGAGAAAGTCCCGGAAACATTCGTTTTCCGGGACTTGTGCTATTTCGCCGCTTGAAAGACGAACGGCTCGGCCGGGCTGAACTCTGCGCTCGTGTTCCTGGCATACCGTTTGCCCGAGGCCGGGTCGATCATCCCGACGGGAGCGCCTGCCGTGAAATCCAGTTCGTCGAAATCCACCCAGATAAGGAACGGATAGAGCACCGATTCGTAGTAGTAGACGCGGTTTTTCTGGTCGGCGACCGTGCGCCAGCGCGTCGACGAGATGTTCGGTTCGTCGGGCGTGCTGATGCCCAGCGGCACCGAGACGTTGCGGATGACGCTGAAGACTGACGCCACGGCCAGCCGCTGCTCGGCGGTTTTGGGAACCGCATCTATGTAGAACGAAGCCCGTACGAAACGGTCGGCCGCCCGGTTGGTGCCCGGCAGGAAAACGAGCCCTCCGATGCTGTTCCAATAGTCGTCGAGCGCCAGCTGTTTCTCGAATGCGGGCGAGTTGGTCATGACTTTGTAGGCGCGGTCGTGGTGGATGGCAAGTTTGCCGTCGATGTATTCAAATATGGCGCTGTCGCCCGTGGCGTCCGACACCGACAGATGGAGCGCTGCCATCCTCGTGCCGTCGGGCATCATGTCCGAAACCACGTCGAATTCGCCGCCCGAAAAGGCGGCCACGGCTTCGTCCACTGTCGCGAAGTTGTCCAGTACGTATTGCGTCCATGCCGAGACCGAGAGGGCCGGTTTGCGGCCGTCGTTCGCGGGGTATTCCGATTCCGCCAGCCACAGCAGATTCGCGGCCAGTCCTTTTTCGTTCATCCCGTCCGTCGTGCAGATGTCGTAGGCCGAGGTCACCACACTGCCGTATTTCGACGTCCATTCCAGCGAGTTCGCGCCCGCCGCTCCGTCGCGGCGCATGCCCCGCGGGAATACCCAGAGTTTGCTCTGCGGGTCTTCTTTCCAGTCCATCGTCCGGCCCGTCAGCGTTGTTTCTTCCGGGCCCGTGTATACTACTCTCGTGCACATTTCCGCTCTCGGTTCACTCCATGCCGCCGTCGCCAGCAGCAGTATCAGAATTGTTTTCTTGTTCATGTTCGCCCTTTTCGCAAATTGCGTGCTACACCTCTTCTTAGGGCCGGAGTTTTCGGATACGACACGAAAAAACCTCTTACGTTGCCGTAAGAGGTTGATTTTGAGTGTGACACCGACAGGACTCAAACCTGTAACCTTCTGATCCGTAGGCATAATTTGACCATTTTTGTGAATTTCGCTCGATTTTTATAATTATTCTTAATTAGCTGTTTTTCAGATGCAAATATAATTATTTTCTTTCATTTTGCTTTTGCCGATTTCTTTTTATTTTGTAGTTTTGTGTCTAAATTGTGTACCCGATTCCGAAATTTAGACACAAAAATGAATTACGCAAAAGACGGTATCACGGTCGCGGCGATGCTCGATACGAGCCACTCGAAGAAAAACGGACTGTATCCGGTTCGTATTCGGGTAACTTATGCGCGGGATCGCCGATATTATCCGACCGGTAAGGATATGACCCCGGAGGAGTGGAATGTGTTGCCTACCTCGAAAGCCCGGCAGGCTGTCGCAGTCCGCAAGGACATCGAAAACAGCTATCAGATTGTACGGTCTGCCGTCGAAGAGTTGGCTTCGGCGGGCAGCTTCTCACTCGATGCTCTCAACGGTCGGTTGAAAGGGGCAGCGTCGGATACGGTAAATACGATGTTCCGGGCGAAGATAGAGCGTTTGCGAAAGGCCGAGCGTATCGGCAGTATGCTTGTCTATGATAACGTGTTGAAAGGGTTGGAGCGTTTCTCTGGTGAGCGTATCCGGTTCGAGGCAATCACGGTCGCGTGGTTGGACAAGTAGGCTGCATTTCTGCACAAGGAGGGAAAAACACAGACGACTGTTTCGATACACTTGCGTCATCTGCGAGCCATCCTCAATGAAGCTCGACGTCTTGGCGTAGTCAAGGAGGCGCAATATCCGTTCGGCCGCGGTCGCTATGAAATACAAGCTGGTGAAGGACGCAAGCTGGCGCTTACATTAGAGCAGATCGGACAAATCGCCCGTTACGACGACGGAACCGACACTTCGGCCAAATACCGCGATTATTGGCTGTTCCTCTACTTGTGCAATGGCATCAACGTAGCCGATTTCGTGAAGTTGAAGTATCGGGACATCGTGAACGGCGAAATCTGCTTTGTCCGGCAAAAAACGGAACACACCACCAAAACCCGCAAAGAAATTCGAGTTATTATTACCGAACAGATGCGGGCCATTATCGACCGACGAGGCAATGCGCCAGCGCCGGAGCGATTCATTTTCCCGGTTCTCGACGGGTCGGAAGATGCGATGAAACAAAAGATGAAAACAATGTATCTGACCAAAGCCATCAACAAACGGATGGCGGAAATCGGCCGTGTTCTCGGAATAGGCAATATATCGACCTACACAGCCCGGCATTCGTTCGCTACGGTCTTGAAGCGCGCAGGGGCCAACATCGCCTATATCTCCGAATCGCTCGGGCGCAGCGACCTCAAAACGACGGAAAACTACCTCGCCAGCTTCGAACGCGAGGAGCGGCAGAAGAATGCGGTATTACTGACAAAATTTTAGAGGATGGAACAGCAAATATATGCCCATGAAGAATTTGTTCGCCTTGCAGCGAAGATTCAAATACAAATGGCTAATTTGTTTTCATATGTCATTGATGAGAATGCATGCGTGAAAAATATTGCAACTTTAGCTGTTTTAAAAGAAAATGAAATCATAGAGCAATATGTTTATTTTATCAATAATTGGAATGGAGAGCATCGTTACAATGAAGAAGAATTGATTCGTGAATTACAAAATACAGATAATAATGGACGAACTGCCATATTCAAGCAATGTGTTGATGCTATAAGTGGAGTATTCTCCAAACTAATGGTTGAATGGCTTCTACACGGAACCCAACTCCAAGAGGCGTTAGAAAAATACGGGCTTCAAAAAATAGTAGCAAAATTTGCGGTAGCGATGCCAATATATGTATATTTTAGTTTAAGCAATTCGCTAATTTATGTCGCGGAGTTATATAACATCAAAATTCGAGCATTGTCTGATTATCTATCTTCGCTTCTGAAATTAGGCTCAGATGATCCAAATCCATTTATGCTGCATTGGGATTTTAAAGAGCCTATCATGTTTGGCGATGTTAGTATGAAAGAAATGAATGACAATTTTTCTGAAGATAGATTAAATATGATAGATACTCATATCAATAGTATTTCATATATCGTAGACACGATTTTAAGATGCCCCATTATGGGACTTGATGATGTTACACTTAAAACTATATATGAAGAACCGTTAATAGCCACAAATAAAACTTACACAGCATTCCAAAACGCAGTAAATAAAGCAACTGTTAATAAATTGCAAGTTATCTCGCAGAGGTTGCAGACAATGCAATTTTCATTGAAGGAATTTTATAGGAAAAATCCGAAGAATGTTGAATTTACCAAAACTTTATACTTTAATCCATATGAAATGACGGATGCTTTAATTGATCGGGCAATAGAAGCTCTCCCATTGCCAAAAAAATCAGAAGCCGCCCAATCAACATTCGCTCCTAATATCTCTCAATTTATAGTAAAAGACAAAGAAAAAGTTTTGCAATTTATTGATTCGGAGCTATCTGCGTGTTCAAAGCCACAAGGGAAATTGGTCGCTATGATTATTATCGTCTTGCATCAAGGTGGATATATTGTAGAGTTCAATAATAAATTAACAATGATATACAATGCTTTCAAAGGGCGATATCAAGAGAAAATTGGAAAGTTCAATGGTATTGTTGAGTATATCAATAGTCGTTATAAAGATGGTTATACCGGTGATAAAAAAATTACAGACAACGAATTGGATTCATTGAAAAATAAACTCAATAATTTTTGTGAAGTAGAGTGAAGTACACGGGGCTTCACTTTATTATTCCTCACCTTTGCACTATCAACGTTGAGCAATCCGCTCGGCCGGCGGGAAATGTCAAATCGTTAAATAGTGTAAAGTTATGGATCATTCCGTAATTGTAACTACTCCAGCGCAGCTGAAAACCATCATCGACGAAGCGGTCTGCGCCATCATTCCGAAACTCGCCGACTTCCGGCGCAAGAACGAAGCCGTCGAAACGGACGGCATGACTGTTGAGAATGCAGCCCGGTTTCTGACTGAACAGGGCATCCCCACTACACGGTCTTCGCTCTACAATCTTATCTACAAAATTCGATTCCCTATCGCAAGTTCGGACGACGTACGGTCTTCTCGAAAAAGGAGCTGCTTGTGTGGATTGACGAGCGCCTGACGCGTCCTGTGTTGAAGCGTTCGGAAGCCGCATTGCGGATCGCTCGAAGTGTTGAAAACAAAGGCTGTTCCGTGCATTCGTGCGGCACTTTCAAAATCGGGTAGTCTTATGGAGACACTCGAAACCATCAAGCTCGATAAGATGCAGGAGTTGGCCCGTTACCGCCAGCGTTCCGATGCGAAGCCTTACGTTATCAATAAGTTGGAAGAGCAAATCAAGGCGTTGGAGAACTGCGTAGACCTCGACGACAGCGGCGTAGATAATCGGTTGTTGATTCTGTTGAGGGACACATTCTACAAAGCTCTGTACGTCGAGAACAGGGCCGATATCCTTATCGTCGGAATGCGGCTCATGGACAAGCCGACAATCGAGCGTATAGCGTTGGCCGATTTGATCTATACTACGAAGCTCGATGACCAGCAAAAAGGGTTGTACGAATTGTTGGAAATCGAGGCGTGCGACCGCCGTGCCATTGCCGCTCACGACAAGACGCAGTCTCCGAGTGCCAAGTATGTGTTCGATCTGATTCTCGAAGGCCTCGATCACTTCAAAATGTAGGCGGTTATGGGATTCGTAGATGAATGTATCATGAGCAAGCCGGAGCAAGTCGCAAAATTTGACATTTCAGCGCTTATCATCGACTTATCCGAGCAAGTGCCTGACCCGCAGCCGATCGTGCGAATTTGGGGTAATTTAATCGCTTCTCGGGGTAATATCTCCGCCGTGGTAGGATTGGCCAAGTCAAGAAAGACTTTTTTGACGTGTGCCGTGGCTTCGGGCTTCCTTTCCGATTCGGAGTTCATGGGGTTCGATACGCCCGCTACGGGCAAGGTGGTCTATATCGACACGGAGCAGTCGAAAGCCCACGTCCATAAGATCGCCCGGCGGATTCTTCGGAGCATTGGACTACCCACTGACCGCAACCACGATAAACTAATCGTTGTGGCTCTGCGGGAATTGACGCCGGACCAGCGCAAGGAGGTTGCTTCCGAAATTCTGCGACGGTATAAGCCCGATTTGTTGATTCTCGACGGTGTGGCCGACCTCTGCAACGATCCCAATGACTTGCACGAGTCCGAGGCCCTGACGTGCGAGCTGATGCGGTGGAGCAGCGAGTACGACAATCATATTCTTTGTGTGTTGCATTCCAACCCCGGCGGCGAAAAAGCTCGTGGACACCTCGGTTCGGCATTGCTCCGCAAGGCTGAAACGGTCATGCTTGTCAAGGCTGACGGTGCTACTTCCGTCGTTTCGCCGCAGTATTGCCGCAACGAGCCGTTTTCGGAGTTCGCATTCCAAATCAATGCGGCCGGCCTACCGGAGCCGTGCGGTCTGCCCGTCCCTCAACCGAAAGAGGACGTATTCGCCGAGGTCATGGAGCGGGGAAAGGTCTATGCGCATTCGGAGCTGGCGGACTTGATTCGTGAACGGTTGAATGTAAAAGAGAGCGGGGCCAAGATGAAAATATCCCGTGCTGTCAAGGTCGGTAACATCGTGAAGAACCAAGCAGGCGGTTATTATCTCTCTTCCTCTCGAATTGAGGTTTCACAACCCGAATTAGGTGGCGAATCCTTTTAATGTCTATGTCGCGTTACAATCTTGTGGAAGGCGGGTCACAGTCACAACCCCTTATATAGGGGTGTGACTTTGTGACCCCACCCGCCCCAAACGGCTGGGAATTTTTCTTGTCCGATGTGTGCGACCGCTCCGAAATCATCTGATTTTGGGGCGGTTTTCTTATGCTCACTCTGTTTGGATTCTCATCATATATCTGAGAAAAGAAATCAAGTAAAACTTAATTCTTTTCTTATGAAAAATGATTTAATTACGGACGACACTCCGATTGCTATGCTGATTGTAGGGCCACAAAAAGAACTTTGGACTCTTTTTGGGTGCATCATGGAAAATCCGACCTCGGTTCAACCCTCGGATAAAGAGGTTATGAATCTCGAAGAGCTTGTTCGGTTAATGGGTTGCAGCAAGTCCACTATTTATAAATTGGTCCATCAGGGTAAAATTCCGTTTTGCAAACTTGATCACGGCGGGCGCAAACTTTATTTCCTGCGGAAAGATATTCTCGACTGGTTCCAAAGTCAACGCATACCTGCCATCGAACAAGAGGATAAAAAGTGCGCCCGCAAATTATGCCGGAGATAGCGGCATTTTCCGGTCTCGTCGGCTTAAACGTCATGTGAGAGCGCTCACGTGATGCATGTCTATCCTAAATGCATTTGCACGATTTTGCCGAGCGACAGATAGCATATCAATCTGTCTCTGACCGTATGGCCGGCTCGCTGCATCGCCTCGTCATAAAGCGCAATCTGACCGCTGTATTTACCGGCATAAAAATCACTATCCGGATTTGTAAGATTGTCGACAGCGCCTTGATAGGTTTTATAATCGATCAGCACATCGCCTTTGTCCGTACGGTAAATCATATCGATTTCACCTTGGACGATCTGTCCGTTTTTACGCCGGAATCGGAATGGAATTTCCCGCTCGACGGTTGAGGAAGTGCCGTAAGTATTTTTCAGCCAAGCGTAAAAAGCACGCACCGAATCCATGAACAATGCACCATTGAGAGCGATACCATATTTTTCTGCAAGTTGTGTCGCTTTGCTTGCAAATGCAGCATCGTCTTGATAAATGCACATCAGATGATGCAGGCAGTTTCCCAATACCGTATCATTCTCAGAAGCAACATGCAATCTTTCGGCAAAGGTTCCGGCAAGGACTGCATCTTGCAACTTGGTCGACGGTGCCTCCCGACTGGGTTGTATGTCGCGTAAATCATAGGTCTGCCTCTCGGAAGGAGTTTTCAATACTTGGAACGTGGTTGACTCCTCGTTTGAATGGACCATGTCGTCCGTGGCCGCATATTCGATCGGCGTATAACGGAATTTGTTGCCGAACCACGTCAGGTATTCATCCTTGCATTCCAGTGCATTCATATCGACACCATCCGTAATCTGCGTCAGCCATCGGGTGTCGTAACGCATTCTCGACGTTTGGGCCGAAGTCGTAATGAGCAGCTCTTTCGGGCGGGTCATGCCGACATACATCAACCGTTTGGATTCCTCGGATGTTGCCGATTCCAACCGTTTGTAATTATCATTCTCCGAAATCCGACTTTTTGCCGCATTGGTACACAAGTCAAACAGCGCGGCGGGGAAAAGTGTGATGGTCGCCCGGTCTGTTTCGCGAAGTACTTGTACGCCTGAAAAAATCTTACTCATGTCTATCTGCTCATTGTGCAGCGAAGACAAAATTACACATTTCCACTCCAGTCCTTTGGATTTATGGTATGTCAGCACCGTTACGCCGTTTTCGTCGCCCGACTGCCCGAGGCCGTGCTGTTGCACGAAGTCGACGAATCCCATCATAGAGCATCCGAGACCCAGATTGGCGCATTGCTCTTCATAGCTTCGGGCTGCGGCAATGAAAATCTGGCAGTAGTCGTATGCGTCAGCCTTCGGGTCGATGCGCCGGATTAAGTCACTGGCATTGAGTTCGACGAGCAACGTTTCGACAGACGATGTAACGGATTGATTGCCGATAATCTTCGAAAGTTCCGATATTTTACGAAACAAGCTCACGCCGGCGAGCCATTTGCCCTCTTCGCCCGACTCCATGTAACGCAGCCGCTCGGAGAGGATTTTGGCGGCCGTATATCCTTGTTCCGTATAGTAGGCGACCAATGCCTGCGAAAGAGAGTTGCCGCTGTATGCCGCCACGGAAACAAGGGCCGTCAGAAAGTCGAAAATCGGATTTTGCCGACCGCTGTTCACATTGTCGGTTACTCGATAGGGTATTCCGGCAGTATGCAGCGCATCGGCATATCGGGATACTTCCGCGTTTTTGTGGCATAGTATGGCTATGTCTTTGAACTCCAATCCTTCGGCGGTGTGCAGCTCCTTGATTTGGGCTGCCATGGCATCGAAACGTCGGTCGGACTGGCCGATATGGAAATGCCAATGGCGCAACTCCTGCTCGGCCGGTGCTTGATAGTCGGCGGTTTGCGGTATGTCGAGCTTCACCAAATCTTCGCTCAGCGAGTTGCGGAACACCTCCCGGAAGACCGAATTGACCAGATGGATAATCGTCTTGCTGGAACGCCAGCAGTATTCGAGGCGCCGCAATTCGTTCCCATCCTCACACTTGTTCGCTTCGTCGATTACCTGCTTGATGAGGGTCGTGTCCGAGCCGCGGAAGTTGTAAATCGCCTGCTTGATGTCGCCGACCCACACGCTGCGCTGCATCAGTTCGGAAAGGCGTTGAAAAAAGCGCACCTGTTGCGGCGAACAATCCTGAAATTCGTCGACCAACGCAACTTTGTAACGGCTTCGAATTTCTCCGATGACTTCGGGGCGTTCGAGCAGCTCGGTGAAATAGCGCTGTACGTCGTTGAAGTCGAGCAAACGGCGCTCGTCCTTGAATTGCTTGTACTCATCCTGCCATTTCTGCGCCAGCCTGAAGATGGTGTCGATGTATGATTCAATCAGTGCCGCTGTTCTGTGGTCGGCAAGAACCCGATCCGGTAAGGCTTCAAAAAAACTATATTCATCGGGGCATAAACCTTTGAGTTCGTTTGTCCTGACTTCCTTAATTCCATTGGCTAATTGCAGGTATGCGTGGATATTCAGTGTCGTCGGATCCGTTTTTTTGAGGTTTTCTTCGAAAGTAGCGATAATGTCCTTTATTCTCTTCTGTTTTTCTTCCGGCTTTCCACGCTTCAAATCGTACGATGCTGCTAATATGCTTCGGGCATATTGCAAAAGCTCCTCTTGGTTCAGGTCGATTGTCGTTGTGTTGGTGTTCAACACTTGGGCGACCATCTGTTTGCTGACCTCTTTCGCACGGTTGAGGCCCTCGGCATCTATGCAGAAATTATTGATTTTGTCGATGATGTTTTGCAGGTCGCTTTTCCAGAAATCGGGGTTCGGGTGCGGACGGTTGTAGTCATCTCGATATGTAATGTTCAGCGCCTGCATCATTTGGTGGAACGTATATAAATCCGCCTCCTGAGGTAATGAGGCCAGCGACTGTGAAACATAGAATGCCTGATCCTCTTCGGCTATCATCCGAACGTCGGCGCTGATACCCAACAGATACCAGTAGCGTGCGACCAGCTGGTAGGATATGGAGTGAATCGTTCCGATGGCGGCATTGTCGATCTGCACGGCCTTGTCGTATAGCCCCTCCTTGTAGAGTGCCGACCGTACTTTTTCGCGCAGTTCGCTGGCTGCGGCACGTGTAAATGTCGTCAGAATGATTTCGTCGGCCGAGCATGTCTCGTTTTTAACAAATTCCACTATTTGTTTGGTCAGCGAGTATGTTTTGCCGCTGCCGGCTCCGGCACTAATGAATGTTACGTTCTTCATGCTCAACGCAGTTTATTGAAATCCGCAAATATGTTCTCGCTAATCTTTCCGTCATACGCGTTCAGTGGGTAGAGATTTTGTTCCGCCTGAGCTGCGCCATATTCGCTCTCCTCCGGGCATAAACCTTCGGCCCGTTCGATGCATCTTTCGGCGAGTTGTTGCCGGCGGAAAGCGTATGCGTTGGCTGCCTGCCGCATCATGTCGACGGAAGTATCGTGTTCGACAGGACGATAGTCATCGAATGCGTCGCCCGACACGAACTTTATCCCCGGCAGCAGAATGTAGGCCGTGCGGACGGAGCAGCCGAACTCTTTTTCGGCCAGATGTTTGTAGATGACAAGCTGCAAGGCCGAATTCTCCTTTATCCGTCTTTCGTACGCTTTGTGGCCAGTGCTCCATTTGAAGTCGAAGATTACTTTGTTTCCGGCCTTGTCCGTCAGCAGCATATCGGCTCGCGATGCCAGTTTTACGCCGTCGCCTGCCGCGGCCCAGTCGAGCGTCTTGAACTCATACTCGCATTCATCGACCGTCAGACCATAATCAATGATGAGCTTCTGCAATTGACCTAAGGCTCCCTGCATCTGCTTTTGCATGGAATTCAGGTCGATGGCGTATTCGCGCTGACGCAACAGCAGACCTATGCTATCAACCGCCTCATTGAATATTCGGTCATATTCATCCTTGATCCGTCGGCCCTGTTCCGCTTTGTCCGTTCCGCGCTCGAAGACCTTTTCGATGATGCGGTGGGCCACATTGCCCATGGTTCGGTCGCGGTCATCCAATGTCGGGATTCCCACATCGCCCAATGCGGCATTGTACTGGCATACATAATCGAACGGGTGTTGAATCAGCAAATCCAAACTCGAATAACTTTCAACTTTATTGTATTCGTGGCGAGGATGTATAACAACATCATCCTCCAGCTGCAAAACGAGCTCGTCCGAACTGTTGTTCACCGACTTGTCATCCGTCAATGATTCCTCGGACAACTGCGGCGTGATGAACAGTGAAGCCAATCCGCCGTCAACAGCTTCGTTTAACTGCAACATCAACGGATGGCGGCGCAACGGCTCCCCGTTGAGTTTCGTACACTCGATGATCGTAAGTTTGCGCGTGCGAAGCAGTGTCTGAACCATTGCTTCGCGCTTTATGCAACTGTATTGGGTTTTATCATAAATATATGTGCCGCTATCTTTCAATACCGCACACTCCTCTGTTGTTAGAAAATCGAACGGATATGCACCGGCTCCGTTATCTTCGATGCAAAACCACACAAGCGAATCCGCCACGGAATGTATGTCGCCTTCTGCCGTGATAACACGACGGCAGCCTGCTTCGGCTTCGTATTGCGTATATGATTTCGGCGAGACGATACTCTGACACCAGCGTTGCAGTTCGATAAACGTGATACTCTCTTGTTGATGCTCCCGTAGTATGTTTAGCAGTGCATTGCAATATGTATCTATCTGCCGTAGTTGTTCGTGCACGATTTCATCGTATGGGAACTCCTCCATGGACAAAAGTCTTTTCGCCCAAGAGCCCAAAGCATTGTTGAACGATTCGACGCTTTTTGTCTCCAATGTTTCCGTCTTCCGTAGCGGCAGGAATGTTTCTATTTTCCCCAACTCTTTTTTGCGTTCCTTGTCATCGGCGTACGAGTCGAGGTGCTGATTGATGACGGCGTTCCATTCGTCGTTGCAAATGCCTCCCGACGAGGCCAGAACCCTTGCCAACTTCTGGCATAGACTGCGGCCGAGTGGATGAATGGGAGCATTGAGCCATGCGAGAATGCGGTTGAGATTGAGCGGATATTCAAAGACGCCATTGCCCAACGTAAATAATTGTACGACCTGTGGCTCGCAGACCCCCAATTCCGAACCGCAAACCGGCTGTCCGAGTAATCGCAATGTATTATCGAAACGTTTTGCCTGCTGACAGTAATAGAGCGACCACCGTTCTGCGGATTGGGTGGCTATGTAGCGCAAGGCCGCCTCCTCGTTGTCGAAACGCAGCAACTCGAATGTGTCGTCGCTTTTATTGAAGTTTATACGTCCTCTCTGCCCGTCGAGAAACCATTCTTGGATTTTACCCAAATTCCCATCTGCAATGGCTCGCTCGTCGGATTGATAATGTATGGTTATGCCAAATTTCTCTTGGTTGGCAAACAATACCGCGAACTTCGGTTCGATGGATTCTTTTGGCTGGGTGATGATAATTTCGGTATTTTCAGGAAACAATCGCTGTTCGACAGATAGTTGCAAGGCCCTGTTCCAGTGATCCGCATTACCCGAAGGCATATCCGCTGGTTCCATATCGCGGATAAACTGTAATTTTTGCGTATTTCCGTTCTTCAAGTCCCAACCGGCATCCACCAGTGTGTCGCGCCATGCCAATACGGCATTGCTTGTGGCGAATGAGTCGAGCTTAAATGACGAATAACATAAATGCCTGTTTTCAATGCATCTCTGCATATTATTGTGATACAATGTTTTCCGCTCCTCGGCTGATGTGGTGGAGCCGGCAATACCGCCGTGCAGCATCATTATGTTGAGTAAGCCTTCGGCTCCGCAATAGACCGTTCCGAAATACGTAGCTTTCTCATAGTCCACGTATGGATCGGATGAATAATGCTGATTGAAATATATCTTCATGGTTAGTTCGTGCCGTTTCTTTTTCCTATGCCCAAGGCCGTCAGCATTTTTGATTAACTGGTGCCTGCTGCATCTTTTGCCGGTATTTCTGTTTGCAAAATTAGTTAGATTTCGTAGAAATAAGTAGAAGCGGATTTATTATCTTTGAAACAGAGCCGTATCACATGGGAATAATTCGTTATCGAGCAAGTGGCTAAAAAGTGCGCTCGCAAATTATGCCGGAAATAGCCATGTTTCCCGGTTCGTCGGCTTAAACGTCATGTGAGAGCGCTCACGTGATGCGAACCGGCTTGGCATGCAATATTTCCTACGGTGTTTTCTGTGAGATTTGCGCAACAATACCCCGATGAGTGTTGTCCGAAGCAAAAACATTTTCTATCTTTGTCTCGTCGCGCAAGCGGCAGACATATTGATGAAAGTGTTTCGCTTTTATCCTTAACAAGAAATCTGACAGTTTCAAAAAGACGAGGATAACGACAACACTCATCATCTGTTTCGGTATGTGTATATCGCGCCCCAAGAGGCTGCATTTTTTATTTACCCCATACTGAACAGGTGTGGGGTATTGTGTTATGTTTATTCGTCTTGGGTTTTGTCAGAACCTCTTGTTAGATAAACGAACGGCTCCACACTTTCTGTTTCCATACTAACCCGCCATGTCAGGAGCCGGATGGCAACAAAAACTCTTGATGTTATGAGTACGTGTAAATTTTGTGGCAGTTCCGGCTTTGGCTATTGCAGTTACAGTCCTCATGGGAAACATGAACACCAACAAATTGGTGATAAGTGTGTATATTGCGGTTCTTCCGGCTATGGCTATTGTTCATATAGTCCTTCTCAAAAGCATAAGCATGAATCGGGCTATGGTAAATGTGTGTATTGTGGTTCTTCTGGCTATGGCTATTGTTCGTACAGCCCCTCTGGCAAACACGAACATTAATTCATTATCTCCTAAAGTATGCCCGAAGAATAGTAGGGCATACCTTTTTACACAAAAAAACTTTTACCTAATAACTATAAAGATTATATGGAGATTACAAATTTCGATGACCCCGATTTCGTTGATTTTCTTCAAGAGCTGCTAATTGAGCAGGAACCCGAAGAACAGGACATCCTACGACGCGTCGTAGATGGAGGGCGTGCGGTCTATGGAGCCCTATCCAATAAGGAAAAGCATGTTTTCGACGAAATCGTCGATATGAATACAATAACTAATTGTGATCGGTGTGGTATTCCTATCCAATGGAGTGAGATGATTCAAGTTCGTAATCACGGTGGGTATTGTAGTGATTGTTGGGATAAAAAGCAAACACTTGAAAGTGATGATTAAATCCTAATGCCATGACAACCATCCAAATCAACGTCTCCGGCTTGACGGCCCGCGTTGTAGAAGAAAACGAAGATTACTTTATCGTAGAAGCGCCCCTCGATTCTTTGGATAAGGAGTTGCGGCCGTTTGCACTTCGCGTTTCTCCGACTATTGCCGATAAATTGTTCCGCCGTTCGGAGCGTATCTACATCAACAAACAGGCGTTTTTGCTTTGGATGAATTCCAAAGACGAATTCGCAGAGTTTCAGCGACAGAATACCTCCCAATCCGGTGAAACTATCATCGAAATCGAATTATGAACTGCATGAATACAACCGCGATTTGGCAGAAAATCGAACTGCTGCTGGAAAAGACCGAGCATAGCGATTATGTTGCGATTTTCCGGGACGATTTTGAAGAAGCAATGAAAGACGCTTCGGACCTTGCATACATCGAAATCGAAAACACTGCATTTCCCGACTTGCTCGAAAAATTGCGCAATGAGTTGGCGGCATTACCCATGAAATCAGCACGAAATAGTGTGGTACGGATAGGCACTACTTCTGATGGCGCCGAGGGTAGATTGTCGTGTGATAATGTGCACAACTTGCTGAAAACAGTTCAGGAGTTTACTTCCGGCGCCAACCTTATTTGGGGTCTTGATGTAGATACAGCTATCTCTTCGGGGTGTTACTCTGTTGCGGTGGTGTTTGCCATGTCAACTTAGGACACGCGCCCTCTTGTATAAAACAAGTGGTTGCGCATTGAGTAGCAAGAAGGAACGCCAACGGATTCGCAGATTATTGAATTTTTTCTTATTTTTGATAAGTTTTGTATGTTTCGATAATATGAAATATAAGGAAGAAACCGAATAAATGATATGAAACCCGAAGAAAAAGCGAGAGTAAAGATAGATCGGATGTTCGAGGATGCAGGCTGGGACGTTGTGGATCGCGAGCATTACGCACCTGATATTCACGCTGCGGCTATCAAAGAAGGGCTGCTGAAAGGCAATTTGGAGGCCGACTATTTTTTGTTCTTGAACGGTCAGGCAATCGGAGTACTCGAAGCCAAACGTGAAGAAGCAGATGTCGCTTCGGCCAGTGTTTGTGCGCAGGCGGAAAAGTATGCTCGGAACGTTCCGGATCGCTATCGAGTATTCGCCTCTCCTCTTCCGATTATTTATCAATCAAATGGTACGGTCGTCCTTTTCAAGGATTATCGTAACCCGGATTCGGAATATCAGGAACTGACCGGAATCCATACTCCGAAAGAGATCGTCAAGATGCTTGGAATAACGGACGACTATGCAGGCTTGCCGACTCTTCAAAAGCGAGGGTTGCGCGATTGTCAGTATGAAGCCATTACGAAGTTGGAGAAGAGTTTCCGAGCTGGGCAAAATCGGGCGTTGATGGTGCTGGCAACCGGTTCCGGCAAGACCTATACGGCCTGCATGGCCGCATACCGGATGTTATCGTATACTCCAATGAAGCGGATTCTGTTTTTGGTTGATCGCAATAATCTTGGCAAGCAGGCGGAAACCGAATTCGGGACGTTTCGCTTGACGGAGAACGACGAGCCTTTTAATACGATATTCGCTGTCGAACGTTTGAAATCGGCAAAAGTTCCGTCGGATGCGAATGTCGTCATATCTACCATTCAACGGCTGTTTTCTCTGCTGAAAGGCGAAGATATCGACGATGTGGATGATGACGGAAACATCGATAATGTTGCGGATGAAGTGTCATTACCCGCAAATCCGATGCTCTCTCCTGACTTCTTCGATATGATTATTATCGATGAATGCCATCGTTCGATATATGGTAACTGGCGCAAAGTCCTCGACTATTTCGGCAGCGCCCAAATGGTCGGTCTGACAGCAACGCCGGCTCCGGAGACATTGGCGTTTTTCAACAATAATCGGATCGTGAACTACACGTTGGAAAAGTCGATTGCCGATGGTGTGAATGTGGATTACAGGATTTACCGCATCAAGACGCATGCGACCGAAGACGGCGGGGCGATTCGCGAGGGGGAAAACGTTCAGAAAATCACCCGATATACGGGAGCTGTAGAGACAATCAAGAATCAGGATGAAACGACCTATACCAAAACCGAACTGAACCGGAGCATCGTTAATCCTGCACAGATCAAGCTGGTTCTTGAAACCTATCGGGATGCGGTTTATTCGGAGATGTTCGCCGATCCGCAGCGTGAGCCGAATATGGATTATCTGCCGAAAACGTTGATCTTCGCACTCAACGATGCCCACGCAAGCAACATCGTAAAGATCGCGAAAGAGGTTTTCGGCAGAACCAACGACCGGTTCGTCCAAAAGATTACTTACTCGGCCGGAGACAGCAACGAGTTGATCCGTCAGTTCCGCAACAACAAGGATTTCCGCATTGCCGTCACGGTTACCTTGGTGGCGACCGGTACGGATGTCAAACCGTTGGAAGTTGTGATGTTCATGCGCGACGTCGAATCGGATTCGCTATATACCCAGATGAAAGGGCGCGGTGTACGTACTATCGGCGATGAACAGTTGCGCAATGTTACGCCGAATGCGTTCAGCAAGGATTTGTTCTACCTTGTCGATGCGGTGGGGGTAACCGAGCACGAGAAGAAAATAACGCGCCCGGGCGGCGATGATGAACCGATGCGTGTCGTAACCCTTAAAGAATTGTTGGAACGCATCGTTCATGGCAATGTAAACGACGAGTATTTGCGCCTTTTGGCAGCTCGGCTCTCGCGCATCTACAACAAAAGCAAGGAATCCGAGCAGAACGAATTTTTCAGACTGGCAAAAGCCGATATGAAAGAGATAGCCATTCGGATATACGATGCGCTGGAATCCGGATCATTGCCTCCGTATGCAGATGTCAATGAACCCAATAATGAACGCCGGGGGTTGGTGGCCGATATTGCGAACAGCCCCGAAGCCCGTCGTTATTTGCAGATTCTCAATGCTGGATTCGTAACGATTCTCCAACCCGGTGAAGATGCACTTGTTTACAAGGGTTTTTCCATCGAGGAAGCCCACGAGACGACCGCTGCATTCGAGAAATATGTTGATGAACATAAGGACGAAATAGAAGCATTGCGTATCATCTACAATAATCGGGAGGAACCGATTACATATGTCATGCTCAAAGATTTGGAGAATCGGTTGAAGCTCGAAAACAACAAGTTCAATCCTTCGCAGTTGTGGAATACGTATGCTCTTATCGCTCCCGAATCGGTCGTGAAATTTTCCACTCGGGAGGAAAAGGATGCTATTACCAATATCATTCAGCTGGTAAGATACGCATTTCATCAGATAACGATACTCAATAGTTTGCATTCTACGGCTACGCAGTATTTTAACTTATGGTGTGGACAAACGCAGCGCAGTCTCTCCGAAGAACAAAAATCCTTGATGAAACAGATTGTGGCTTATATAGGGTCGAACGGTTCTTGTACGATAGCGGATATTCGCGATTTGGATAAACCTTATGCCGCCCGACTGATCCATACTTTCGGAGATATCGAGCGGACGAATGATGCGATCGTCTCGCTCTCTCAATTTTTGATTTACAGAAAAACTGCATAACATGGCACAAACTACGACTAACACTCAAACATTGACCAAAAAGGTCTGGAATCTGGCAACGACGCTTGCCGGACAAGGTATCGGCTTTACCGATTATATTACGCAACTGACCTATCTTCTGTTCTTGAAGATGGATGATGAGAATGTGCATACTTTCGGAGAGGATTCCGCCATTCCGGATGGATATCGTTGGTGTGATTTGGTCGGTCTTGACGGTTTCGACCTTGTTCGACAATATGAGGATACGCTCAAAGAGCTGAGCGGTCAGGACAACCTGATAGGAACGATCTACACCAAAGCTCAGAACAAGATAGACAAGCCCGTATATTTGAAAAAAGTCGTCACCCTTATCGACGAGGAATCATGGCTGGTTATGGACGGCGATGTGAAAGGTGCGATCTACGAGAGCATTCTGGAGAAAAACGGCCAAGATAAAAAGAGCGGCGCAGGTCAATATTTCACACCTCGGTCATTGATTCAGGCGATGGTCGATGTTGCAACTCCCCGAATCGGCGAAACTGTGTGCGATCCCGCTTGCGGAACGGGTGGTTTTTTGCTTGCAGCATACGATTACATGAAACCCCAGTCGTCGGATAAGGCCAAGCAGGACTTTCTGAGAAACGAAGCCTTGATAGGTTACGACAATACGGCGCTTGTTGTTACGCTCGCATCGATGAATCTCTATCTGCATGGTGTTGGGACGGATCGCAGTCCGATTATCTGCCAAGATTCATTGGAGAAAACTCCTTCGACATTGGTCGATGTAATTCTTGCCAATCCGCCTTTTGGAACTCGTCCAGCCGGTTCCGTCGATATCGACCGTCCGGATTTTTACGTAGAAACGAAGAACAATCAGCTGAACTTTCTTCAGCATATGATGGTGATGCTCAAAAACGGTGGGCGTGCCGCAGTCGTTCTGCCCGACAATGTTTTGTTTGAGGGAGGGGCCGGTGAAACCATTCGGAAAGAATTGTTGAAGAACTTCAACCTTCATACGATACTGCGTTTACCTACCGGAATTTTCTACGCTCAAGGCGTCAAGGCGAACGTATTGTTTTTCACAAAAGGAACACCTACGAAAGATATTTGGTTTTTCGATTATCGTACGGGTATTAAGCATACGCTTGCTACGAATCCGATGTTGCGCTACCATCTCGACGAATTTGTCGCATGTTACAAAGTCGGGCATATGGATGCACGTGCAGAAACCTATGATGCGGAGACGAACCCGAACGGTCGATGGCGCAAATATGGGGTGGACGAGATTTTGAAGCGCGATAAAACCAGCCTTGATATTTCGTGGATTAAATTGGGCGCTAACGATACGGATATGACATTGAAAGAACTGATGGATTCGATCAAGGACAAGAGCAATCGAATCAGTGTGGCCGTTACCGAGTTGCAGGAACTTTTAGCTAATATCGAGGAGTAATATGGATACGAAGAAATTACGTCAGAAGATTCTCGATCTTGCCATTCGAGGAAAGCTCGTTCCGCAAGATCCGAATGATGAACCCGCATCCGTATTGCTCGAACGGATCAAGACCGAGAAAGAGCGACTCATCAAAGAAGGAAAAATCAGGCAAAGCAAAAAGTCGGCGCCTGCCGATAGGTCACATTATGAGAACCTGCCCTTTGAAATACCCGAAAATTGGTGCTGGACGATAATCGGGGAGATATTTATGCATAATACCGGCAAGGCATTAAATGCATCAAATCAAGAGGGCGTAATGCTCGATTATATCACAACCTCAAATCTCTATTGGAACCATTTTGATTTAACAGTCGTTAAAAAAATGCGTTTTACAGAAGCGGAACTCGAAAAATGCACTGTATCAAACGGAGATTTACTTATTTGTGAAGGTGGCGATGTCGGCCGAGCAGCAATATGGAATTATAATTATGACATACGGATACAAAATCATATTCATCGTCTCAAGAGTTATCTCCCGCTTAGTCACGCATTCTATTATTATATATTCTATTTCTATAAATCATTAAATCTAATAGGAGGCAAAGGAGTTGCAATTCAAGGTTTATCCTCCGGAGATATTCATAAATTGGTAGCACCTCTTCCTCCGATAGCCGAGCAACAACGGATTGTGCGTGAAATAGAGAGATGGTTTGCCGTTATCGACAAATTAGAAACGAGTGCTGAAGATTTGAAAGTAAGTATTCAGCAAACCAAATCCC
>Ga0209064_1002185_pt1 | contig 23638 bp, 29 predicted proteins | sample Inofromicrocosms_FD_187498 | JGI IMG/M metagenome (GOLD analysis project Ga0209064, IMG submission 187498) | Mouse cecum microbial communities from Vienna, Austria - Inoculum for glucosamine and mucus D2O microcosms (SPAdes) (version 2) | ecosystem: Host-associated > Mammals > Digestive system >... | reverse complement strand
CCTCCTATTCTTGAGATTGGCTTGCGACACCTTTCTCATCTTAACATAGGAGGCTTTTTTATACCCTCTTCTTCGCTTCTGCTTACTCTATTCTCCCCAGCATAGCTGGGGGATTAGCGTTTTCATTTATAAGGACTCCGTCATCCTCCAGAGAAAGAGCATGTACATCATTTCTATCATCCGTCTTGACAAGCTGAAACTTCACATTATTCCCAGCACTTACCGCTCCGCCTTTTTCATCTAATACCTTGATTTTAAAAGTATGCACCTTTTCACTCGAAGGTATCAAGTTGTTTTGCAGCTCTGTAAGCGCCTTCTCAATCCTGTCAATAGCTGCTGCATATTCGGATAACAGCGCCGAATCCTTCTCTAAGAGTGCTTCACCAGCACCAATTGCGTCACTGTATTCTTTCCAGCTATCCGGTCCATAATCTTCCGAATTTTTATTTTTTGCTCCATCGACTAATCCTTGCAATTCCTCCTTTGTGGCACCGCTGATTTTAATAAATCCTGTCGTTGTTTTATCAGACTCGGCAGAAATGGCTGCTTCTGTAAGGCCTACTCCAACCTTCCATGCAACCGCATCAGGGTATTCTGACGAAGCCGGTATGTTCACTGAAAAAGTTTTTGAAGTGTCGCTTCCTGTCAAATTAATTGATTCAACAGGAAGTCCCGTATGAACTCCCATATTATGATTCAATTCTTTAAACCAAATACGCTGACAATATAACGAATCTGGAAGATTCTCCCCCGCAACTGTTACCTCAACCTGTCCACCGTTTTCATCGATAAATTCTTGGGTGGTTACACTTGATATCAACGTTGGTTTACTTTTTTGAGTTTCTACAACAAGATCAATTACCGTGTTTCTTTTACACTCAGCATCATTTACCTTATATACGTTGTGCTTATCATCAAGCTCAATCTTTAGGTCTTTACCGCCACTACATTTATAATCACTATCTTTAGAAGGCTTGAGATAATAAGTCCCATTCATTTGTAGCTTGGGAGTGATTTCAGAAGGCGTACATATATATTTCCCTTCATTATCAGTCGTAGATAAATCTATATCATATGCACCACCGTAAATATTCATCTTCAAATCACTTACCGGATGCCTATTTTCATCCACAACCCTAACTGTGAAAGATTTCTGTGCCGCCGCTTCAACTTCCAATGTCCCCACTCCGCCAAAGCATCCGAGCACTATCACCAGCGACAATATGCCCGTTAATATCTTCTGCGTTATTTTTTTCATATATTTTTCCTTTAGCCTTTCTTTCTACCTATTTGATCTTAATCGTTACTGTCTTTTTCTTTCCGCTTCCGTCCGTTGCCTGTGCGGTGATCTTGACCTTACGTCCTTTTCCGGCTTTCTTGGCGGTTACCGTTCCTTTGGCGTTGACGGTTGCATATTTTGTATTGGAGCTTGTCCACATAAGCTTCTTATTTGCTTTCTTTCCTGTTGTCTTAACGGTCGCCTTGATGGACAGCTTCTTTCCTGCCTTCACAGACTTTTTCGCCTTCAACTGGATGCTTTTCACCGCATGTTTCATGATCTTGATCTGATAGACTGCCTGTTTTCCGCTTCCGTCTTTTGCTGTTGCAGTGATTTTAACCGTCTTTCCTGCACCCGCTTTCTTTGCCGTCACTTTCCCCTTGGCGTCCACGGCCGCATACTTGCTGTTGGAGCTTGTCCATGTGACTGCTTTGTTCTCTGCATTGGCCGGAGTTACATTCGCTTTAAGAGTAAGCTTCTTCCCGGCTGCGATGGTTTTGGACATTCCGCTGATCTTTATCCCGCTCACCTTGATGCTCTGTTTATCATCAACCGGGAGCTGACGCCGGACAGGATTGTATTCAAACACTACCGGATGTACCCCCATGCTGTTCATCGTAAAACTTACGGAGCCGATTTCCTGTTGGAACTCAATCGGATTCAGCTCTCCGTCCTCACCGATGTAATAGACACCGTCCACCTTCTTCGTGGCGTCAATCTTTTCTGTGATATGAAAGTTCCCCGCTGCAAGCTTCGAGACTTCCCATCTGTGAGGATTGACGGTAGAAATCTTCATCACATCATAGTCCTTACCTTCCAAGCCTTTTACCAGACTTTTACTCAGCTTCTGCTCCGTCACAAGAAAGTCCTTAAAGTTGAATCCGCTGACCGTCGTATTCTCTGACATACTGATGACCGTCTTATCATTCTTATGGGCATCTTTTTTGTCTACCAGATAGATCTTCTCCACCTGATGGCAGTCCGCATGGTCATAAAAATATCTTGCGCCGCGGCGTCCCTTATCCGTACGGTACTCTGATTTATCCTTTGATGTAAGCGGAAAAGCTTCGATATCATACCTGTCATCCTCTACTACGATGATGTAGTTCACATCTTCTAAGACCTCTGTCCTTATCCGCGCATTATTACCCGTGGTCAATGGAATCGTCTCCACGTCACTGACCAGCTTTATCTTAACGTTGAATAACTGCCCGCCTTCCGCGTTCTTATAGAGCGTCTCCATATTGAGAAGGACTCTCTCATCCTCCTGCAGGTCGGCGCTGTCTCTCGCGGCTATCTGTATCTTTTCGAATACCGGGTAATTATATGGGTAATCAGCATTTTCCTTAATGTCATATATCTTTCCGTTTCTTACCCAGATATAGGCATTCTTTGCCAATTTCCCCTCTGTATTGCCATCATCTCTCACCACTTTGTACGTTGGATCCATAGAGTAGATCGTATAAGTATGATTATCTGCCAAAGTAAGATCCGGCAACATGCCGTTTTTCGCTTCCACGATCGTCTCTATTTCCTGCTTCGTAGTGTCGTATATCTTGAACTTGATCGTATCTGTATACGGTTCTGTCTTACCCTTCGGCACACCGTCTACATTTTTCTCAATCGGTAGCCCTTTTATCTTCACAGACGGTGCCTTATACACATCTTTGTATTGATAAGGGGGAATTGTGTGATAAATTGGTATCTTCGCCTGTGGCTGCATCGTCTGTACTTCTTCCGGCACTGCTTCCCCTGCAGCGGCCTCCTTCATCTCTGCCGATGCCTGGCTGTCTGCTGCTGTCTGCTCCTCCTCGGCTGTGGTCGTGTCTATCTCTCCTTTCTCTTCTGCAGACCCAGCCGTGTCCGCCGCAACGGTGACTTCTGCATCCTTGCCGTCCCATGTATATGTATCAGTTTCCGGATCATAGGGGTCTGCTTTTGCAACCCTGATCCGATATGTGCTTTCTGTCTCCTCCGTATTTTCCGGAATATTTACAGAAAACTCTGATTCCTTATGGCCGGCATCCACTTCTGCAGTGTTCACCTCTCCGCCTACGATTTCATAAGCTTCTTCTCCTTCCTGTGCGTTGGACTGCTTCTCGAGCACCCACCACACAGTGTCCCCAAGTTCCTCTCCGGCGACAGTCACTGCCACCTCTCCTCCCTTGCTTTCCAGCTCTTCCGCTGATACGCCAATCTCAAACGTGCCTGCTGCTTTTGCAGTAATTCCTGTTCCTGCAAAGCATCCAAATACCAATGCGAACGACAATATTACCGAAAGTACACGTCTTTTTAACATTCTCATATTTTACCTCCTCAATGAATGTTATACCATGCTACTAGTTACTCACTTTGATTATACCTTTCCCCCTGTTTGATTGTCCAATTGATATAATTCATATACATTGTGGATTTATCGGAGATGCCTATAGGTACAAAAATCCCGGAGAATGAATATGAACACATATCATTCTCCGGGATTTTTAATGCCGTTTTATAGTTCACCTTTATACAAGCGCAACTGTCTCCCTCGCAATCGCAAGCTCTTCATTCGTCGGGATTACCATAACCTTAACTTTGGAATCAGGTGTGGAGATTAAGGTCTCCTCGCCGCGCTTTCCGTTAGCCTCAGCGTCAAGCTCAATGCCAAGGTACTTTAAGTATTCCATCACATTTGCGCGCACTGTGCCGGAGTTCTCCCCGATTCCTGCCGTAAATGCGATCATGTCCACGCCGTTCATGGCTGCAACATAGCTGCCCACATATTTTGCCACGCGGTAGCAGAATACGGAAAGAGCGATTGCCGCGCACTTATTTCCATTGTTCGCGCCCTCCTCAAGGTCACGGAAGTCGCTGGAAAGTCCGTCGGAAAGACCCTGTACGCCGGACTTTTTATTCAGCATGTTCATAAGCCCCGCGATGTCAAGATTCTCCTTCTTCGCAATGAACTCTAAGATTGCCGGGTCGATATCGCCGGAGCGGGTTCCCATCACAAGGCCCTCCAGAGGCGTAAGGCCCATGGAAGTGTCCACGGATTTTCCGTTCTCAACCGCACAGATGCTTGCGCCGTTTCCAAGGTGGCACACGATGGTCTTCATCGAATCATAAGGCTTTTCTGCAAGCTCTGCAGCCCGCTTTGACACAAAGCTGTGGCTTGTGCCGTGGAAACCGTAACGCCTTACTTTGTATTTGTCATAATACTCATAGGGAAGTCCGTACATATATGCTTTCTCCGGCATAGTCTGATGGAAAGCCGTGTCAAATACAGCTACCATCGGCGTTCCCGGCATCAGTTTCTCACACGCGTTGATACCGATTAAGTTCGCCGGATTGTGGAGAGGCGCAAGGTCGTTGCACTCCTCGATAGCTTTCTTTACTTCGTCTGTAATCACTACGGAGCTTGCAAATTTCTCCCCGCCATGTACCACGCGGTGTCCTACCGCGCCAATCTCGTCAAGGCTCTTAACTACGCCAGTCTCAGCGTCTGTCAGCGCGTCGATGACAAACTGGATCGCCTCGGTATGTGTCGGCATCGCCTTGTCCGATACAGCCTTGTCCCCACCTTCCGGCTGATAAGTAAGACGTCCGTCGATTCCGATTCTCTCGCAGAGGCCCTTTGCCAGGACCTTCTCGGACTCTGAGTTGATAAGCTGGAATTTCAGGGATGAACTTCCGCAGTTGATAACTAATACATTCATGTTCTTTTACCTCTCTTTTTTCATTGTTTAGTTGCCAGATGCCATACACTGTACGGCTGTGATTGCTACTACGCCTTCGATGTCTGCCGCGCTGCATCCACGGGACAGGTCGTTGACCGGAGCTGCGATGCCCTGGGTGAGCGGACCGTAAGCCTCTGCCTTCGCAAGTCTCTGCACCAGCTTGTAGCCGATGTTTCCTGCGTCAAGATCCGGGAATACAAGCACGTTTGCCTTGCCTGCAACTGGGCTGCCCGGCGCCTTGGACTGACCAATCTCCGGCACGATTGCCGCGTCAAGCTGGAACTCTCCGTCGAGCATCAGGCCTTCCGGCGCATTCTCCTTCGCGATGCGGGTAGCCTCAACAACCTTGTCCACATCCGCATGTTTTGCGCTGCCCTTTGTGGAGTGTGAAAGCATCGCCACTACCGGCTCTTTTCCGGTGAGCGCCCTGAAGGAATCTGCGGAGGAAAGAGCGATTGCCGCCAGCTTTTCCGGATCCGGATTCTGCTCGAGGCCGGAGTCCGCGAAGATAAAGGTTCCGTCCGCGCCCATGTCGCAGTCCGGCACTACCATAACGAAAAACGCGGATACAAGCTTTGTGCCAGGCTTTGTCTTAAGGATCTGCAGGCACGGTCTTAAGGTGTCTGCCGTAGAGTGGCACGCACCGCTTACCATGCCGTCAGCGTCTTTCATCTTCACCATCATAACGCCGTAGTACAGGTAATTGTTAAGGAGAAGTTCCCTTGCCTGCTCCTCGGTCATGCCCTTCTTCTGGCGCAGCTCCACAAGCTTTGCGATGTACTCTTCCGTCTTCGGGTTCTTTGCCGGGTCAACGATAGTTGCGCCGCTGATGTCGAAACTGCCCTTGTTCTTTGCAATCTCTTCCTCGCTGCCCACTAAGATCAGGTTGGCAGTGCCCTCTTTTAACACAGCCTCTGCCGCCTCATAAGTTCGGATGTCCTCAGTCTCCGGAAGAACGATTGTCTGTTTGCATGTCTTTGCTTTTGCTTTGATCTCATCTATAAATCCCATGATATATAGACTCCTTTCCATTTATTCTCAGTTACATCTATTATAATACAAAGAGACCTTGCGGACAAGGTCTCTTTATGTCTATTTTTCAGTACATTCTCCTGCATTTGCAATCAAATGCCCTTCCTTTATAACTTCAATGTCAAATTCCTCTGCCGGTCCATCCTCAGCAGTCCACAGCCGGTAACTGCCGTCCTCTTCAATATCCAGCATATTATCGCGCTCAAGCGCTGCATCCTCGCCCCACAGCCTTTTAATCTTCATTTCCTGGGAATCCGAAAGTTCCGCATAGAGCCGCTCATAATTATCTACATAATAATATTCATACCGCCAGAAATATCTCCCGGGGAACATTTTCTTTATGGAATCCGGATAGTCTTCCCCGTCCTCCGGACACCGGACATCTGCAAGCTTTAAATCTCCGTCCTCTGACTTTGCTTTTATTTTCACTGGCATGTGGCTCCCCGACTGGGCATATGCCCTGCCTTCAAACAACACATATGTCTCTTCCAGTACATCTGCATAAATATAGACATAATCCCCTTCCTGCTCCATTCCGAACAATTTGCAAGATGCAACCTGACAGCCAGGCAGATACTTTAGCTCCGGAGATTCACAAATTGAATCCTGCCGGATATACTGTTCCATCAGCCCGTCCATCTGTTCCTCCGTAATACAATCGGAGCCGCCGGTAAGCAATGCAGCAATTGCCAGCGCCGTACATAACACGGTCACTGCAAACACATTCAACAGCCTTTTCTTCATATTCTCCACCTTTCTTTAAAAAATCATACCTACCAAGAACCGTATAAAATCACTTTTCGCAAACGCTTACTTTCTCAACACTACTTAAACCCAAACTTTGAAATCCCATAGACGGGAATCGTATAAATCTGCCCCGAAATCCCGCCATGTGTATTCCCCTTTGCCATCAGAAGATACTCCGCTTTCCCCTTCTCCAATACTTCCATTGCCGTCCGCGCACTGTTTTTCCCTGCTTTCACCTCGATTGCATAGGTTTTTCCCGAATTCAGAGACTTGGTATAAAAGTCAATCTCTCCCTTTCCCCAGGTGGCAAATGCCGGCATCTCAAAAGCAAGCTCGCCCAAAGGCCCGCTCCTTCTCTTCAAATCCAGATAGACAAAATTCTCAGCCGCGATTCCCTCCATATCCGATTCCGCGCATCCAATCTGTCTCAGAAAGAAAGATGCAAGCCCGACATCCATAAAATAGCATCTGGCTTTCGCCCGGAAGTCTAAAATATTACAGTTTGTTATCTTTCCGGCAAAACCAATGATTCCGGAGCTGTACAGCCAGTCCATTGCACGGTTTACGGCGGCCTTGCCGAGATTGCTGGAATAATCTTTTGCCACGATCCGCTGCAGCTCTTCGCTGAAACTGTCCGTATCAAAGCCCTTTTTCTCTTTTACGAGAGTCCGCGCGATACTGCAGAACAGATTGCCGTAAGCCTCATAGTCTAAGATATCGTCAAAATAACGGCGGCTTTCGTTGGTAAACAGACGGATGATCTCCTGCAGTTCTTCATGGCAGGTCTTCACGGATGCCCCCGACAGGTATTTAAGGACCACCGACGGATATCCGCCGATCTGTCTATATACTTCGTACTCGGAAGAAATCTCCTGATATACCCTTTCCTCCCCTGCTCCAAAAATATCCAGCTTGGAAAACTGGTCCAATTTACCAGATGCATCCAGGAATTCTTCAAAATCAAGCGTCTGTATCTCAAGCGGCGTCATGTCGCCCGCCGAGTAACGAAACTCTTTATTCAATATCCTCCCCAGGTAACTTCCCGTCACAATAAAATCACTGTCAAGCCCCCGGGTAAACTCTCGGATCCGATTGTAAATCTCTGCAGATTCCTGTATCTCGTCAATAATCACCACGGTATCTTTGGAATCTACAAATTCCGGCTCATACCTTATAAGCAGTTCCCTTACAGGATTCCGGAACCTCTTCCCTTCTTTCATTTCTTTTCGGATATCCTGGTAAATCTCCTGAAAAATCTCTCCGGAAAGTTCCAGCAGATTTACATAAATTTTTCGTGTATACCGCTCGTCTGCAAATTTATTTACAAGATACGTCTTCCCCACCTGTCTCGCGCCGGACACCTCCAGCGTCTTGTGTTCCGGACGCTGTTTCCATGCAAGAAGTTTCTGGTATGCCGCCCGTCTCAAATCTTTCATCCAATCACCCCCTCTTTCTTCCGCCCTGTTACCCTGTCACAGGCCTCTTCCCGCAAAAGTCTGCTTTCCCCTCCGAATGCCCCTACACCCGCAGATGGAACACCCCGCTGACAATCGCGAAGTACACGCTGATGGTACTGATATCCACCAGTGTAGAAATCAGCGGCGTCGCCATGATGGCAGGGTCAAGCCCTATCTTTTTCGCCAGCAGCGGCAGGCTGCACCCCACCACTTTCGCGATGATGACCGTACACGCCATCGTAACGCCGATGGTGAGCGCCATCAGCACGTCGCCCTGCCCCATCAGCATGATACGAAGGCCATTGATGACCGCCAGGATAAGGCTTACGCACACCGCCACCCGGATTTCTTTCCAGATGACCTTAAAGAGGTCCCGGAACTCAATCTCCCCCACCGCAAGCCCGCGGATGACAAGGGACGAACTCTGGGAACCGCAGTTTCCGCCGGTCCCGGTGAGCATGGGGACAAAGCCCGTAAGCTGCGGCATCACCGCGATTGCCGCCTCGTAGCTGTTCATGATCATCTGGGTAATGGTAGCGGAGAGCATCAGGAACAAAAGCCAGGGGATGCGCCCTTTCACATGCTCGAACACCGTCGTCCCGAAGTACGACTCGTCATTGGGGTTGACGCCGGCCATGATGCTGATATCCTCAGTCTCCTCCTCCTGCAGGACAATCATCGCGTCGTCAACGGTAACGATTCCCACCATGCAGTGCTCATGGTCCACGATAGGCAGAGCGATAAGACCGTATTTCATAATCGTCCTCGCCACTTCCTCCTGGTCGTCCGTCGTCTGGGCGTAAAGCATGTTCGTATCCATAATCTCCTCAATCAGCCGGGATTCCCCTGTCGTCAAAAGGTCTTTGATATCCACCGCGCCGATGAGCTGCTTTTTCTCCGTCACATAGCAAGTGTAAATCGTCTCCCGGTTTAAGCCCACCTGGCGGATTTTTAAGATTGCGTCCTCCACCGTCATCTCCTTGTTGAGGGCGATGTAATCCACGTTCATGACGCTGCCGGCGCTGTCCTCCGGGTACTGCAAAAGCTGGTTGATCCGCACCCGCTTTTCCTCGTTGGTCACCATGAGGAGACGGTCCACCACATTTGCAGGCATCTCCTCCAGCACGTCAACCGTATCGTCAAGGTACATCTCCTCCATGACCTCCTCAAGCTCCGAGTCCGTCAGCGCGCCGATGAGCACTTCCCTTAAGTCGCTGTTCATATAGGAAAATGTCTCCGCCGCCTCTTCCTTCACCAGCAGCCGGAAAACAAGCACTAACTGCTTTTCATCCACTTCTTCCAGAATATCCGCAAGGTCCACGGGGTACATGTTGTTCTCCAGCTCGTCTTTCAGCTCCTTAAACTGCCGCTTGTCAAGCATTTCCTGGATGCGCTCGATGGTCAGCTCCTCACGCTCTTCATAATCATGGTCAAACTCGCTCCGGGCGACTGCGTCACCCCATTCTTCGGCATTGACATCCTGAAACTCATGATTCAAACTCAATCTTACCCCTCCTTCCCTGCATTCTTTCTTTTCCGATTACAACCGGGTCCGCCGTAATTTTATCTTTCCAAGTGCATATCTAAAATTTACCGCCACATCTTATAATGCTGCCCGCAGCAATATAAAAACCCCGCGCAGACAACTGCCGCGCGGAGAATGGTTTGCGAACCCTGTCAAGATATAGTATAATCAATTTCAGACGAATATACAAGTTATTAAGGAGATTCCCATGAAAATTGTCGGACTGATCGCAGAATACAACCCCTTTCACAACGGGCATTTGTACCATATAAAAAGAGCAAAAGAAATCACCGGGGCGGACGCGGTGGTGGTAGTCATGAGCGGAGACTTCGTCCAGCGGGGCGCTCCCGCCATCATGCCAAAGCACATCCGGGCGGAGGTAGCCTTAGAGGCAGGGGTTCCCCTTGTGTTAGAGCTGCCCGTCTGCTTTTCCACCGGCAGCGCGGAGTATTTCGCCGAGGGAGCGGTATCCCTCTTTGAGCGCCTCGGCTGCATCGACTCCATCTGCTTTGGGAGCGAGTGCGGAGACTATGGCGCCCTGGAAAAAATCGCCTGTGTCATCACGGAGGAGCCAGAAGAATATAAGGAGCTGTTAAAACGCTACCTCTCCCAGGGAGCCTCCTTCCCCCTCGCCCGCCAGTGGGCGCTCAGGGAATATTTCCGCGACGAGGCATTAAGCAAAGTATTAGAGCAGCCCAACAACATCCTCGGCGTCGAGTACATCAAGGCGCTGAAACGGCGGAAAAGCAGCATGAAAGCTTATACCATCAAGCGCATCGTCTCCGGCTACCACGACGAGGCATTAAGCTCCGGCTACAGTTCCGCCTCCGCCATCCGAAAGCTCCTCGCCCACTCCCTCCGCCTTGAGGGCAGCGAGCGGGAAGAGGCGGGGCTTTTTGACGAGCCGAGCCTTTCGGAGGCGCTGATGCGTCTGGAACGGGAAGTCCCGAAAAGCTGCATCCGTTTTCTGGAGGAAACCCACCATATCCGCTATCCCGTCTATGCCAACGATTTTTCCGTCCTTCTGGGCTACAAGCTGCTGACAGAGACGGCCGAATCCCTGACAGAGTACCTGGATGTAAATGAAGAGCTTGCGGGCCGCATCTTACGCCACGCAGGGCATCTCATCTCCATCGAACAGTTCTGCCAGTTCTTAAAGACAAAAGATATTACCTACTCCCGCATCAGCCGGTGCCTGTTCCATATCCTTCTGGATATCAAAAAAGAGCACATGGAAAACTACCGGAAAGCCGGATACTGCCAGTATGCGCGGGTGCTCGGTTTCCGAAAGGACGGTCAAAAGCTCCTTACGCGCATCAAAAAATACAGCGACACGCCGCTTATTACAAAGCTCTCCCACGCTGATACCCTGTCCGAGACCGCACAGCGCATGATGGCGGGGGATGTGTTCGCGGCGAATCTTTATGAGAGGATTGTGACGGAGAAATTTAAAGAGCCGTTTATCCATGAATATACACAGCAGGTGGTGGTGGTGAAGTAGGCGGCGGCGATGCCCGCGGCGGTACGCACCGTCTTTTTCGCGTGGAACCGGATGTAACTGGTGACCAGTTTCAAAATGCCTTTCATCTTGACCGCCCCTTTCTTTTTTTGAAAAAAGTATATCCGGAAAATCTTAAGAGGGATGCCGGGAAAAACGAAAGAAAATCTAAAGATGGTCTGATTATATATATAAATTATTGTCTTAATTTTAAATATCCAGTATAATATAAATATACTTTAAACAATTAACTACTTTGAAAGCGAGGTGATACTGTGAAAAAGAAACTCAGCAATCAGCAGTTAGAAATCATGAAGATACTCTGGAACAGCGACAAGCCGCTCGTGGCATCCGATATCCTCAAACAGAATGACGGATTGAATATCAATACTGTACAGGCCTCCCTTCGGGTGCTGGTCAAGAAAGAGGCTGTCGAAGTGGCGGGTATCGTATACAGCGGAACTGTCCTGAGCAGATGTTACCGCCCTCTGATATCAAAAAATGAGTACTTCGCCGAAACCTGCCAAAATATAGCCGGAGACGATTCCCGCTCCTCCCTCATTGCCTCAGTCATCAGCAAGGAGACAGACCTTTCGGAGCTGAAAGAGTTGCGAAAATTGATAGATAAAAGAATCGCAGAAATCGAGGGAAGACAAAAATATTGATTTGTATTGCATTTTTTTACCTTATGCCGTATATTATAACTAATGAAAGAGGTGTATGTTTTAGGACTGCACTGGGGGAGTCACTCTGTGGCTCTCTTTTATGTTATCCACTTCTAATATGGATTGAAATTCTAAATCCGTCTGTGTTATTTAGAAAGCGAGGAGTAATCATGAACAGGTTCGTTCTAAGTCCTGATTTTACCATTGAAGATCCACTCTTTCAATCCCTGTTAACAGAACAGTTTCAGGGAAGTTTGCCTATGCCATCTGCATAATTTCAATTTTAAGTTGCTTTAATTCGTCGAATGATAATGCGGGAACATAGTCCGCAATTTCTTCAAGTGATATTTTCCCCTTCTTTATCATTCTTGCCGCTGTTTCTCTCGCATTACCCAAGGCTACCTTTTTTGCCGCCTCTTTACTCATATCTTCCATAATTTTGCACATAATCGCAACTCCTTTCTCGTCCCGCTTGTAATACCTTGCCCTCTCAGCAAGCGCTTTAAAATTCATATCATCGGGGTCAGTGCATGAAAAATCGTGCATTAGCTTTCCGAATACAATGCCTTTTGGGAACCGGATTTTCCGCAAATTATGCCCGGCTGTTAAAATCCATTTTTATCTTCTGGACAAGTGTGGATAAGGGCAATGCCAAACTTGCATCCGAAAGGATTTTCAGCTATAATAATCTTGAAAATACTGGAAAAGGAGCAACTTACCCATGACAGAATCCACCGTTCTGCACTCCAACCTTAAAAAAGCGCGTACAGATAAAGGCCTTACGCAAAATGATGTCTCTGTAAAGCTCGGCGTCTCCCGGCAGGCTGTCTCCCGCTGGGAAAACGGGAACGCCTACCCGGATATCGACAATCTGACCCTTCTCAGCGAGATTTACGGTGTATCCGTAGATGAGCTGCTGGGAACAATGTCTGCGGACAGCGGGGCCGGACAGAAAAGAACGCCCCGGAAGGCAAAAGAGCCTTTCTCTTTCAAAGACCTTTTATCCAACCGGGAACATTGGATATTAATACTGATATTAGTCCTTACCAGCCATCAGGCTATTATTGGGTTTATTGTGTCATGCTATATTCTGGTCTGGACATTCCGGAAGAGGAAGGATTATAAATTTGTGATTATCTTGTCTGCGGTTTGTGTACTGCATCATTTTCGTGATGTATTATTCATTATCTCTCTTTATATTCCCGATTCATATGGCAGCATAGAGAGAGTTTTTTAAAACAGCCATGCATAATGCATGGCTTAAAATGTTGAGGATATGAGTTTTTTATTTAAGATTTTCACCTTGACACCGTACATTTTTTTGGTTCCACTAAAATCATACCGAAAAACCAGCCGCCCCTCTGAGTCACTTTCTTTGGACAATTTTACATTGGTGATATTTCCTCTTATCGCTTTATAAAATCTATTATATACTTTCGTGATTCTGTTTGAACTCACTTTTATATAAAACCCCGCTGTCCATGTCTTAGGTTTTGTCCGCGTTATTTTATATGTTCCACTCGCAACTCTCGCCCCTCCCGGCATTTCCTCAATGACCAGCTCCGATTCTTCGCCGTCTTCCTCTTCTATCGTAAAGACCTGCTTTCCGCCCTGTTCCATATCGTAATCTACTTCACCGATACTTGTCACTTCTGTCTCTTCCGTTATTTCATCCGGTATATTTTCTCCAATTTCCGCCGCGCTCACATTCATCCACTGAGTTCCTGCCAAAACGCCGCACAATACAAAAGCTGCCACTGATTTTCTCAATTTTCTCATATGTCTTCTCCTCTTCTTTCATAGATTTTTCCAAACTGTACGTCTGCCATCCGAAATCTCAGTTTAAAGCAGTTTACTGCGGTAAAATCAAGATTTCAGATGAGCATCCTTTTCATCCTTTAAATGTAACGCATAATCAGCCATACTCCAAATATACAATAGAGCACCAACATATATACGAGTACAGAGGCTGCCGCAAACTGGCTGATTATCGTCAAAAGACCGATTCCAAGCAGTATCGCCACTTCAAAAAGTATATATGACCAGATAAATCTTCTTCGTCGCCCGTCCGTAATCCAGTTCTTTGAATCCATTGCCCACCATATGTTGATTATCATATATACGATAAATTCCAGGACAATCGATTTCAGCGTCGGCGCCGTAAAGATAAACCCCTGGGCCTGCTCTATGCTGACCGCCAGTATGACCAGGTCAAAGAGTATCAGGAGAACCCCGTCGCGCTTTAAAGATTTTACATTTTTATGAGTACCCATTACATTCACCTCCTTTCGGGGATATCTTTACAATGGTTCCATTTTTCTGCGATGGATAACCACCCTTCTGATTACATCGGCTATAAATGCAAAATATCCAAGACAAATCCAAAGGATACACCATTCATGATACTGTGGATATATTTTAAAGCAGAGCATATTTGCGGCAATAAACGAAGATATTAAAAATATCAACTCTTGAATTAATGACTTCATTTTTATTTCTCCTTCTTTCTACTGATTTTTCTCAACAAGCAATCACTAACCCATTCACCGCCGCTGTTTCTTAACTTATATTCTATAATAGAACCGTCAAGAAACAGCAGCGGATTGCATCCATATTTTCTTATTTTTGAATATCCTTACGATGATTCCTTTTCTCTGCGATATCTGATCATTTTTTTAATCACATCGACCCAACTCGCAATACATCCAAAAAAGAGCCAACTAATACAAAATTCATGATACTGCGGATATATATTCCAATATACCATACTTGCAGCAATAGACAAAGATATATAAAATATCAACTCTAAAGTTAACGCTTTCATTTTTTCCTCCTTATATGCTACATCATAGTTCCATATAAATATCCCATCTTAGATGTCCCCTTATAATTTACTCTTGAATACATGACCGTTTTCGCCTTACAATACCTGTTATTTTGGGGTGAAACTGCTTTCGCTATATATACTTTATAACTTACTCCTTTTGAATACGGATCGCTCTTTTTGAGCGCGTCAATGGATGAAATAAGACCGCTCGCCGCCTTGCCATAATCATAATTTTTGAACAATGCCGAAAGCAAGGTTGTCGCTGCAAGATTTAACATTTAATTCACCGCCGCCTTTCAATGCAAACCACACACCGCCGCTGTTTCTTAGCTCTTATCCTATAATAAAACTGTTAAGAAACAGCAACGGATTACATTCATATTTTCTTATTTCTGGATATCTTTGCAATGATTCCTTTTTCTGCGATGGACGACCATCCTTCTAATCACATCGGTTATGCCTGCAACACTTCCCAACAAAAGCCAATAAATACAAGATTCATGATACTGTGGGTATATATTCCAATGTACCATACCTGCTGCAATAAACGAGCATATAAAAAACAGCAAATCTAAAATTAGCCCTCTCATTTTTTCCTCCTTATACGCTACATCAAAGTTCCATATAAATAGCTCGTCTTGGACTTCCCGGCAACACCGGGAACTGCCCCTTATGCACGGCGGGGCAGATTTCCGATGTTGACGGATTCTTCCTATTTATAAGTATAGGTTTTATACAAATTTACGCCATATGCTTTTTTGCTTTTTGATGTTCCCTTTGTCACCCATTTTGTAGTTCCATAACTTCTGCTTTGAACCGAATATTGTTTCACGCTATATTCTGGTCTCATATGCAAATATCCGTATTTTACCTTCTTTCCATTGTGTTTTTCCGGCACTTTCCAGGTACCGCTATAAGTCAGTGTCACACCCTTGGTCGTTCCCCATGTAGCATTTAAAATCATTTTTTTTGAAACCTTATATGTCGCACCAACCGTTAAAGGATAACTTTTAGATTTAGCATGCGATAACCCTATTACCACATCTGGCTCTCCGGAAATATTAATATAATTTCCGCCAAACGTATTCTTAAGTTTTTTTACATTTGCCACCCTGTATGAAACAGCGTCCGCGGCTCCACTCCTCATTACCGGATAATCTGGATTTTCATCCGTGGAATCATCCTCAGAAGTTTCGTCGCAAATAATTGTGACTTGCTCATATTTTTGTATTGCATCATTGACATCCTTATTCAGTTCATCGGTATTGTCATAATCCCTGCTGTCTATTTCAATATGAGCAGTATCCCCCATACTGCCTTCTGAATCCTCTTCAGCCGACACACACATTGGCAGCATTAGACTTAATACACATAAGATTGTTACAGCACTTATCCATTTTTTCTTCTTTGTCATTATTTTATCCTCCTTGTACCATTAAGTTTCACAAATTAAATACATCTTTTAGCGAAATAACGCTACTATAACACCCAGATCAAATACTGCATATATCGTTTTCACGATTATAAGAATTAATTCATATTCCGGAACTCCCCTCTCAATCGGATCCACAAATATGCTGTACAGGCAAATTGAAATCAAGATTACAAATGCAGACAGAATAATTGGTTTTATATATGCTTTCACAGTTCCATGCCCTCCTTCCTTATATATTCCTTTCACTGCCCTTTCCTGTGGGTCCTTTTTTGCGCTCTTTTAAAATCATCAATCCCACACAATACAGAAACGGCGCAAAGACCAAAAACAATATTGAGTTTATACTCTCGAACATATGATAAAGCCACTCCATGACAACATATGTACCAAAAGACGGAGTCATATCCACTGTTACATGAATAAATGAAATATCGTAATGCATATCCCCCAGTCCGATACTTTTCAGGACGAATAGCAGCACGGCCAGATAAACGGCAAATCCTGTCCAATATCTTTGGATTACTTTTTTGCTGCTTTCAAAAAGCAGTTTCCACTCTTTTCTCAAAGTGCAGTTTACGAGCAATATCATAAAAGGCAGCCACATTACTGCTGTCTGCATGATGTCAAATAATAAAGGAAACTGATATCCCCTGCCATAAACCATGATATTTTTCACTTCATATATTGACTGCAGATATCTTATGCTGATCAAATAGAGAACGCAAAACGCCATTCCTGCAAAAGGGTTATACAATACTTTTTTTAACATTTAATTCACCGTCACCTTTCAATCAAGGATAGTTGGGGATACTTTAATACAGAATTGACACTTCATGTTGCTTTTAGGTGCCTTTATTACTGCAATTGAATCCGCCCTCAGTTTTCCTGCAACAGAATCTTCTGATTTATAATTAATTTTAACATTAAAATCAGATTTTACACTTTTACTATGGGGAGCAAGTGTCGGTGTAATATATTTACTTCCCCAGAAAATCCTTCCTGAAACAAAAGTTCCTGAGGCAACAGTCCAGTAGCCCTTCAATCCGGTAATTTTATTGTTTGCTTTTTTCCCGTCACTCCATTTCATAGTTAAAACTCCGTTTGCCTTGATTTTATATTTCTTATAACTGTCTGATTTTGTTTTAACCTTTGCAGTGGCTGCATAAGTGCTTACTCCAAGCCCTCTCTCGTAATTGGAATTTAATTTTTGTACTTCGACATCCGTTACTTCTAATTCCAACCCTGTTTTTTTACCGTCTTCATCAACAATTTCTGTCTCCAGGTTTTCTTCTATACTTTGGACATATTTTTCTATTTTTTCACTTTCTGCTTTGTCAATTGCAGCATTTGATTCAACCCCCAAATTCTCAGTTGTACCAATTGTATCTTTATCCGCAGCAAGCACAACATTACAATTAATCATTGATACACACAGCAAACTTATAATTATTTTTTTAATCATTCTTTCCCTTCCTCACTTTTTCTTATATTGTATTTAATCATTTTCTTTCACTGCCTTTTACCCTGTGGGTACATGTACCTTTTGGATAATAATATTTCTCACCTCATCTCTCCCGGCTTTTTGTGAAACCTGTGACCTGCTTTTATCTTATGCAAAAACCTCTGTCCGCACAAGCAATGAATCGTTGCCCCCTGTCAATCATTCCGTGCATTTCAAAAAGCAACGATTGGTTTACATCTGTTTTCGGCTTATAATGACGCTTATAAGGATGCCGCCCTTTGTATGCCCGGCTTATTTGCGCGCAAAAAAGGCGGGCACAGGCTTGCCCGCCATACAGCAACGATTCATTGCCCCCAAAAGCAATGCTCCATTGCCCCCTTCACTGTCTCTTCTGCTCATATATCTCTCTCAGGTCATCAACAGCCATTTCCACATCAAACGTATGGAAACCCAGCCAGCACTCATCCATCGTCCTGGCATCCGCAATTTCGTATATCTCCCGGCTGGATTCTCCCGTGTAGTAATGCCAGTAACGGTAAGTATATCCCGCCCAGTACATCACCTCCATAGAATAAGTCTCTCCCGCCTTTTTAAGACCGCCCGTCTCATCGTCCAGTTCCTCAAGGATATACTCCTCTCCCGCCCATTGCAGCCGGTCATAGACATTATCAAGCGCCGCGACGGTCCTGCTGTTCATAAAAGATTCTATAAAAGCCGGACAGTCCAGCCCGGCTTTTAACGCAAACTCAAAGAGCCTCCTTTGTATATCGCAAAGCTGGCGCTTTTCAAGAGTAAAATTTTCCATTTTGTTCACCTACCTTTAGTATTTCATCAAAGAACCTGCCTTCCCGGCGGTATTTCCGGAAAATCCGTTCCATTGTTAAAATCGCGCTTTGAGCAGCGAAACACTCGCTTGTAACTGTCTCGCTCAGGGCTGAGATACAATCTCTGCTTTACTATATACCGGCATCCATCATCATCCCATTCTTCACTGTCTGCAAATCATCCGGAACAACCAGTTTCCATGTATCGTCATAGCAGCCGCCATCCTGGTCACGTGTTAGATAACGCTTACTCTTGCCAATTTCTTTCTTACACTTTTCAAAGAACGAATCAGACAGCCCCATTTGCTCCTTGTGCTGCCATAACAGATACCCCATCTTCTGATACAGGAATTGATTCTGGTAAAGCTCCAGATATTTAAGCAGTCTTTTCTCCTGCGCCCGATGTACGCTTTCCACATTTTGCACCACTTCTTCAATGCCGGAAATCTTATCCATATCCTTGATGCTGTCGACAATCGTACGCTCCAAATCGGTCACTGCCACCCCTCCGCTATAAGGCGGTTTCTCAATTCCCTCTGAACTTTTCGACACCACATAACAATACGTATAACCATCAAATGTAAAATTACGGAAACTGGTCTCGGAAGATACATACACATCGTAATAAACCTGATCTGTAATCCCATAATACTCCATAGCTGTATGATGAGACACGTATGAGGTCGGCGTAATGCGGCTGGCTATCTGAAAACGATTCGCAACCGGCGCCCCGGTTTCTCCGCTGATACAGGTATACATATTGTTTCGTATCCTGACTGCCATGGCCTCTTTCATCAATCGTTTAACCGCAGAACGCGCGCTGTCCATATTATTATAAAATACATTTACATCTTCCATATTGAAGACCGGCTTTTTCAGCAGTTCAAAATACAGGTTCATGTTCCGCCTCCGTTCATTTTATCGTTATTTTAGTTTTCTGGAAAACCATTCCGAGTGAAACTCAAACTTTTTATTGTCATAAACATAGTATTCTCATTCAAAATCAATTTCATACCAGACGCAATCATCCCGCCTTACGAGACAGCATTTCCGCCCATTTCAAAAAGCAGCATTGATTTCCGCCTGTTTTCGAATTATAATGGCATCAGTCATTGAACTGGCATTATACGAAAGGAACCGTTAAAGTTCCCATAAAACTTTCGAGGTGATATCATGCAGAAAATTTTAGTCATAGAGGATGACCTTGCCTTAAGCGCGGGGCTTTGCTTTGAGCTGGACACAGAGGGGTATCTTACGTCCGAGTCCTACAACTGCCAGAAAGCCCGGCAGCTATTAAAGACCGGGCATTACGACCTGGTGATTTTGGATGTGAACCTGCCGGACGGCAGCGGTTTTGAGCTTATCCGGGAGATAAAAACGGACTTTCCCAGCCTTCCGGTCATCTTCCTGACTGCCAACGACCTAGAGCAGGACGAATTAAACGGCTTTGACCTCGGCGCGGAGGACTACATCACAAAGCCGTTTAACATCCGAATCTTAAAACGCCGGGTGGAAGTCGCCCTGCGCCGGAGCGGCTGTACACCGGAGGCGGCAAAAGACTGTTACGATGATGGTTATCTCAAGCTTGACTTCGGCGCCCTGACGGCTGTCCGGGACGGCGAAAAGCTGACCATCACTCCCAACGAGTACAAGCTTTTGCGGCTCCTTACTGCCAACGCCGGAAATATCCTGACGCGGCGGACATTGCTTGAACGGCTGTGGGACTATGGCGGAAATTTTATCGACGACCATACGCTGACCGTCACCATGAACCGGCTGCGGGCAAAGATTGAGACTGAAGACCACTCCTATATCCGGACGGTCCGGGGGATGGGCTATATATGGACAGGTGAACGATTATGAAAAAGACAAAGACAGAATACCTCTCATCGAATCTTACGTTATCCGTAATATCATCCGCGATATTATCCGCGACATTATCCGCGGCGCTATTCGCGGCGGCGGCATTTCTCCTTCTTGGGGGAGCATTGTGGGAATACTTATCTCCTTTTGCCCTGCGGCTCTGCCTCTGCGTATCCGGCGTCCTGCTCTTTTTCCTGGCATTTTTCATGGACGGACAAAAAAGGCGGCAGCAGACGGACTTCGCCAATGAAATCTGCCGGACCTTAGATGCCCTTATGGACGGGATGCCCTGCGGGTGCGCCCTCTATGAGGATTCGCAAATCTCCAAAGTACAGGGAAGGCTCCTCCAATACCATGAGCGTATGCAGGAAGGTATCCGGGCAAGCGCCGCGGACAAGCAGACCATCCAGGAACTGGTCAGCGATATCTCCCATCAGGTAAAGACGCCCATCGCCAACCTTATGATGTTTACGGATATTTTAGAGCGCAGGAAACTTTCCGAAGAAAAAAGAGCGGAATTTCTCGCCGCCATGGGGACACAGGTCAGCAAGCTTGACTTCCTAATGCAGTCTCTGATAAAGATGTCGCGCCTGGAGACGGGAACTTTCGCCCTCCACATGGAAAACGGGCGCCTCCATGAGACCATTGCCCGGGCGGTGAGCACGGTCTGGGCAAAAGCAGAGCAGAAAAACATCGCCATCGACGTAGACTGCAGCGAGCGGACGTGCGTCCGCCACGATGCAAAGTGGACAGCGGAGGCCATTGGAAACCTCCTTGACAACGCCGTAAAATACACCCCCGAGGGCGGAGCTGTCCGCGTCAGCGTCCGGCCCTGGCAGTTCTTCACCCGGATTGACGTATCGGACACTGGGATGGGAATCGCCGCAGAGCATTACCATGACGTGTTCAAGCGGTTCTACCGGGGCCAGGAGGCAGCCAGTGCGGAGGGCGTGGGGCTCGGGCTGTATCTCGCCCGGGGCATCATCACCCGGCAGAAGGGGTATGTCAGTATCAAATCAGAAGTCGGGAAAGGAACGGTTGTTTCTGTGTTTTTGCTGAATTAAGCTTATCGGGGAAGTATTTTATGAAACCTATGATAATCACTCATTTGCAATTGTTAAGAATTTTGAGTAAATCATCTGGAATAATTGCGGGTGTATCTGATGCAGAAAAGTCATTTGTGTTTCGGGTTACGATATAGTCGGCATGAATCTGTTTTGCACATTCATCCTGCAGGCAATCCTCAAAATCGGAAAAGTCTTCTCTCTGTAAGGCATTTCGGACACTCTCATGACCTGCACCTGGTACTTGCAGCAAATCCAGTATATCAAGCAAAAGTTTCCTTCTGTCTGATGCCCGATATCGTTTTCTCAAAATATAATAAATGTTTGAAATGGAATGCAGGGCAATATAACCCGTGACATTGCCGGAAACGCAGCTTTCCAACGCAGACTTTGATGAGTCGTAAAATGGGAGGCGCTTTTCCAGTACATCCAATATGATATTAGTGTCAAATAAAACGAGCATATTTTTCATTCCTTGCCTCCTCTAGTTCCTTTTTATAATCAAAATTCTCCGGCAATGTTCCGGCAAAAGACATAAGACCTTGAAAACCACGCTGTCTTTCTTCAACAGTGCTTTTTTCTGCTAATGAGGGGTTTGCGCGCTCGCGGGCTATCCCCATAAGGGAATCTGCACTTTTATTTGCGGCGGAAATATTCTCATCGCCGTCTGATTGAGAGTTGACAAAACGTATATACATATATACCGCCTCCAGTTTGTTTTCCGGCATTTCCTGTAATAATCCTATCGCTTTTTCCAAAGTTGACATGGACATTCCTCCTTTATGAATTTATTTTTTGTTTCCTAAAGCATACCATGAACAAATGCAAAAATCAACGGAACGCTTTTTTTATAGCGTTTCATTACAAATCAATACAAATTGCAAAGGCGATTTGACAAAATTCTTTTAAAAAGTTATGCTGTCCTCATCGGACAAAGAAACGCCGGGGAGGATGATAACATGGACATCATAACAATACACAACCTGAAAAAATATTTCGGAAAAGGCGCCGGACAGGTAAAAGCCCTGGACGGCATCACGCTCTCCATCGAGAAGGGCAAATTTACCGCCATTATCGGAGCCTCCGGCTCCGGGAAGACGACACTTTTAAGCAGTATCGGCGGACTGTACGAGCCGACGGAAGGGGAAATCATCGTTGACGGAATCAATCTCTCGGAGCTTTCCGAAGAGCAGCTAACAGTATTCCGGCGGCGAAAGGTAGGATTTGTGTTCCAGGACTACAACCTGGTTCCGGAACTGACCGTAAAAGAGAACATCCTGTTCCCCCTTGCCCTCGACGATTCCCTGCCGGATACGGCGTTCTTCCAGAAGATTACAAAGTTTCTCGGTCTGGATGACAAATTAGAGCGCCTCCCACACATGCTCTCCGGCGGCGGCCAGCAATGCACCGCCATCGCCCGCGCCCTCATCACCAAGCCGTCCATCATCCTGGCGGACGAGCCTACCGGCAGCTTTGACGCAAAGACAAGCCAGAATGTAGCCGGACTCTTAAAAACCATGACCCAGACCTTCCGCCAGACCCTCATCCTCATCACCCACAACCTGGAGCTCGCCCAACTGGCCGACCAAGTAATCCGCCTCCAGGACGGACACATCATAAACTGATTCCCGCCCGCACAGGCGGAAAAATTTAGGATTTTATAATTATAGAATGGGGATTCTTGACAGAGACAGAGCCAAATGTTATTATACTAAAAGAAGAGTGCTACCGATAGACGGTTAGCCCAGATATTGTTTAGTTAAAAAATAACCGCCAAGTTGTCCAGGCTCGAGGCGGTTATTTTTTATGTGAATCGCTATTTCGACCAATGGTGTAACCAAGGCCAAAACAGCTAATGCATAAGCTAATAACTGCAATGAGACTTTCAACGGTTAACATTGGTAAAATCCTCCTATAATAAATCTCCATTAAAAATGGGCAATTTATGTAAACAGAGGTCACAGTCCTCCGAAAGAAGACTAACCGCCTACCGAGTAGGGTAGCACTGTTCACATCATAGCAAACATTTGTTCTTCCTGCAAGAGGAATCTGAATTTTAATGAACAAAAAACAACGAAACATTATTGTTCATACAGTTTTGTGCATTTACTTCACAAACCGTAAAAAATACAAGAGTGCAAAACCCCCATCGCCAAAGACAATTTACCCCCAGCCTCCCACGTCACATACTTACACACAACCTCCGCCCCTGTCCCCACAACACAAACGCGCTCAACACTC
>Ga0209064_1002178_pt1 | contig 23700 bp, 17 predicted proteins | sample Inofromicrocosms_FD_187498 | JGI IMG/M metagenome (GOLD analysis project Ga0209064, IMG submission 187498) | Mouse cecum microbial communities from Vienna, Austria - Inoculum for glucosamine and mucus D2O microcosms (SPAdes) (version 2) | ecosystem: Host-associated > Mammals > Digestive system >... | reverse complement strand
AGATGCCGGATGACTCTTTTGTAAGGAGGCTGGCGGACGCAGTAAAGGAAGCCAAGAAGAACAGGGAATGGAGGCATGAATATATGACGTTATTGATGCGTGACCAGGAGAATATTGAAAAAGGGATAGAAAAAGGGATAGAAAAAGGGATAGAAAAAGGGAAAATTTATGGTGCTATTTCTATGTGCCGTGATTTAGGATTGCCGGAGGAGGAGATATTGAAAAAAGTGCAGGAGAAGTTCCGGCTGTCATTAGAGGAAGCAAAGGAATATTTGTAGATAAATTGTAATATAGGGGTTTGTATAATGAGATAAGCTTTGAAACTTGTCCTCATTAGAAATCAGTTAAAATATATTTCATATTAAAAAATATGATTGGTGATTGTAGAAAAATACTACAGTCGCCAATTTTTTTGTGTACAACCAAGAGGAATCATCTGCGTAGAATCTGCTCTATTTCATTATGGGTATAGCGATTTTTCTCCTCGTAAATGGTCAGTTGCAGTACCACGGACTGACCGTGAGAGGATGCTTTGTGATTGCTTCAAGTATCGCACGAAATTGGACAATGAAATTTGCGCTTCTTCGCGCATGGCTGGAAGGGAAAGGAATTTCATGGGGGACGAGCAGGATAGCGAAGGAAGAAGTCTTTCGTTGCATGGAAGAGGTGCTTAGGAAGGGGGATGTAAGGGGGAGCAGGAAACAAAGCGAAAAGGTGATTTATGTAGAGTGAAGGGGATTTTCGATCAGCCTCCCCTTTCATGGTTCAAGTCATCAATTTCCTGACAGAAATTGGTGACACAGTTGACAAACCAGAGCGTAAATTCATATAATATTATTTGGTGATAAAATCACAATGTAGTTCACTTATGAAAAAATTAGGAGGAGGTAGAGAAAAATGAAAAGCATTCGGACAAAAATCACCCTGTGTCTTATGGTGACAGTCCTGGCTACACAGCTTGTGGTTGGAGGATGCAGCATTACACTTAGCTACAACAATACTATCTCAACTGTGGATCAAATGATGAGTGAGACTGCAGTTCTCGCGGCAGAACGCATCGAACAGGAACTGATTGCCTATAAGAATGTGGCCATGGACACTGGCTGCGTTCCACAGCTTCTTGATGAAACGGTTTCATTGGAAGAAAAGCGCTCAATCATAGATGAGCGTGTCAGTATGCATGGTTTTCAACGGGGGAATATCGTTGGTGCGGATGGTATCAGTATTTTCGATGGAAATGATTATTCCGACCGTGAGTATGTCAAACAGGCAATGCAGGGCAATGTCTATGTATCGGAGCCGTTAATCAGCAAGATAACAGGGGAACTTTCCATCATGGTGGCGGCGCCTGTTTACAAGGACGGAATTAAGGGAGAGGATATTGAAGGCGTAGTTTACTTCGTTCCCAAAGAGACTTTCTTAAACGATATCGTTTCTTCAATTAAGGTCAGCGAAAACAGCCGGGCATATATGCTAAACCGTTCTGGCGATACAATCGCAGATATTACCCTGGATACGATTACTGTCCAAAATATTGAAAAGGAAGCGGAAAGTGATTCTTCTCTGAAAGAATTAGCATCCATCCATGCCGCCATGCGGGAAGGCGGGAATGGCTTTGGAAGCTATAAAAATGGAAAAACGGGTATGTTTGCAGCTTATGCACCGGTAAACGGCACGGACGGATGGAGCGTGGCAGTGGTTGCACCGCAGGCCGATTATCTGGCTACTACATACTTTGATATCGCCATCAATCTGGTTATGATGGTAGTTGCTATCCTGCTTTCCATCATAGTAGCCTTGAAACTGGCTAACAGCATTAGCCGGCCCATGAAGGCCTGTGCAGATCGTATGCGCCGGTTGGTGGAGGGTGACCTGGAATCTCCGGTTCCAAAGGTGGCTAACAAAGATGAAACCGGGATGCTGGCACAGTCTACTGCGGAACTGGTGGAAGGCCTGTCGGCGATTCTACATGATATTGGCTACCTGCTGGGCGAGATGGCTAATCAGAATCTGGATATCCAGTCACGGAACCGCGAGGCTTATGTAGGTGATTTCCAGAGTATCCTGCATTCCATGCGTAATATGAAGGTAGAATTAAGCGAGATTCTCTATCGAATTAATACTTCTGCCGACCAAGTATCAAGCGCCAGCTATCAGGTATCTTCGAGTGCCCAGGGATTAAGCCAGGGTGCTGTGGAACAGGCCAGCTCCGTAGAAGCGCTGGCGGCCCGGCTCAGTGAGATTTCCAATCAAATAAAGGATACCGCTGACAGTGCACGGGAAGTGCGTGAACAGACCCATGACGCAGGGGAAGGCGTTGCCGTCTGCAACAGGCAGATGCAGGAACTGATGAATGCTATGGAAAAGATTCATTCCAGTTCGGAAGAGATTGGCAAGATTATTAAGACTATAGAAGATATTGCATTCCAGACCAATATATTGGCATTGAATGCAGCGGTAGAGGCTGCCAGGGCAGGCAGTGCGGGCAAAGGCTTTGCCGTTGTGGCAGAAGAAGTCCGCAATTTGGCCAGCAAATCCGCAGAAGCTTCCCAGAATACCGCCATGCTGATTACACATTCTACAGAAGCGGTACAGACAGGCACGGAGATTGCAAAACAAACGGCAGATGCTCTGGTACATGTGATAGATAACATCCAGTCTATGGTTGGCTCTATTGACCAGATTTCTGCAGTGACAAACGAACAGTCCGAGGCCGTCCTGCAGGTTAACGAAGGAATCAGCCAGATTTCCACTGTTGTGCAAAGCAACAGCGCTACGGCACAGCAAGGTGCGGCAGCCAGCGAGCAGCTTTCTGCAGAGGCGGTTAATTTGAAGCAGCTGGTAGACCAGTTTACTCTTTCCAGGGATTAGGGAGTGTGAGGTCAAACAGGTAATGTGTGATGCGTAAATTGACGCCGATTTAGAATATAGAATTGTATATTGAAACAGAAGGGTTGCTGCTGATTGGCAAAAGCAATCAATATGTGGCATGAACATCTATGATGTACATCTATGATACACATCTATGATACACATCTATGATACTGCACCATATATTGCTGAACTGCCGAATTATGCATCAGCCCTTCTTTATATATGCAGGCTCATGCAAAAGTGCAGAAAGTGCCGGAAAATACGCCATAAACCGGGTAAACAGTATTTGGGAAAGGAACACAAAAAATACGAGAAGCATATGCTAAAGTATAAAATATGAAGCTTTTAACTTTTAGCAGGATGTTAAAAAAGAAGGCGGAGGGCAGTGGTGGAAATGGGTAAAAAAGTACTGTATGAAGGGCCGGACATTTCTTATCATAACGGATGTGTAAATATAAAAAAAGTAAGAGATGAAGGCTACAAAAGGGTAGGAATCCGTGCCGGGTACGGCAGGGGCAACGTGGACCAGAAATATGGCATGAATGCACTGGCCTGTTATAATTTATGCGTGGATGTGATGTTGTATTGGTTTTCTTATGCATATTCCCTGGCTATGGCGGCAGCGGAGGCAGATTATGCCATAGAGCAGGCCGCCAGGTATTGGAAAAGGTGTCCAATCGCGTATGACTGCGAATATGATACCATTAATTATGCCCGGAAGAATGGTGTAAATATTACAAAACAGCTGGCTACGGACATGGCTATCGCTTTCCTTAAGCGGGTTCAGGAAAAAGGGTATACCCCTGTCCTGTATACGAACCGGGCTTACTTAAGGGATTATTTTGACATAAAGAGAATTACGGAAGCGCTGGGCAAAGTATATGTCTGGTATGCCAGATATACAACCAGGCTTCAGGGCAGCGAAGAAGATACTGCCGACATCTGGCAGTATACATCTTCTGGGAGAATCCCTGGCATATCCGGGAAAACAGATATGAACCGATATTATACTGACTTTTCAAGCCAGACATGCGTCAAGACTGACAGGAAAGAAAAATGTAATTTGAATATTAAGTGGTTTCAGCAGGCGGCAAATGCAGACGGATTTAGGGATGCCAATGGGAAGGCATTGGAAGAAAATGGAATTAACGGGGAAGAGACACAGTATGTGTGCAGCCTGATAACGCTTAAAGCCAAAAAGGTTGACGGGAAATATGCGGTGGGATCAACCGGCCATGTAGTGAAATGGTGGCAGGGAAGATGTAATGAAATCTTAGGGAAGAGCCAGGCCGTGGATGGATTGTATGGAAGAACTTCCCGCCAGGAAACCATAGCCGTACAGAAAAAACTGAATCTGACAGTGGATGGGATAGCAGGGAAAAATAGTATACAGGCGGTATTTTACAATTAATTGAATCATTGTTAAATATTCGCTGTGAAATAGGATGATAGAATTTATACTTGAATTTATAAAAAAATTATGTACCTAAAGAAGAAGATATTTGTTATAATGTAAAAAAGATGTAATCCCATGTTTCAGAAGGGCATTTGGATAAAAAGGATGCTGGTGAAAAGAAGCCTTAAAAGGGGTACGAGGGAAAAGGGGGAGAAGCAATGGGGATATACGTGAACCGGGGAAATGAAAGCTTTGCCAGCGCAAAGAATTCTGAGATTTATGTAGATAAGACCGGATTGATAGCGTATACCAACAAAGTATTGGATACGGAGCAAAGATATATTTGCAACAGCAGGCCCAGAAGGTTTGGGAAGTCCATTACGGCGGGAATGCTGGCGGCATATTATGGGCGGGGCTGTGATTCCGGGGAATTATTTGAGGGCCTGGAAATTGCCGGAAGCCCTTCCTTTGAAGAGCATTTGAACCGATATGATGTGATTCATTTGGATATGGCATATTTGCTGGTACAAAACAAAAATGCCGCAGATACAGTGGCCTTTATGCAAAAATGTGTGATTGATGAACTAAAGATTATCTATCCGGGTATCCTCACGGATGAGGACTGCGAACTTCCTTTTACTTTGTCTAAACTCAATGATGCCGCAGGGGCAAGGTTTGTGATTATAATAGACGAATGGGATGCCATATTCCGTGAGGCGGCTGCGGATGAGAGAGGGCAGCAGTGCTATATCCGCCTGCTGCGCGGGCTTTTTAAGGGGGAACAATCAAAGGATTTCGTTGCGCTTGCCTATCTTACAGGCATTTTGCCCATCAAGAGATACAGCAGTGAATCGGCATTGAACAATTTTAAAGAATTTACCATGCTCAGGCCTAAAAGGCTTTCGGAATATATCGGTTTTACGGAACGGGAAGTCAGGGAACTTTGTAAGATGTACAATATGGATTTTGAAGAGGCTGCCAGATGGTATGATGGATATTCTTTTCGGCAGATAAATCATGTATATAACCCGAATTCGGTGGTCAATGCCATGCTGGATGGGGAATATGACAATTATTGGAGCAACACAACGTCCTATGAATCGTTGCGGGAATATATCAGTTTAGATTTTGAAGGCTTGCGGGATTTGGTGGTGCAGATGCTTGCCGGGGGAAGGTGTGCGGTAGATGTGGATACCTTTCAGAATGATATGACCAGCTTTAGGAGTCGGGATGATGTGCTGACAGCCCTGATTCATTTGGGATATCTGGCCTACGATGCAGAGGCGGGGAAGGTCTATGTGCCCAATGAGGAAGTGAGGACTGCTTTTGCCAGAGCTGTGAAGGATACGGACTGGGAGTCGGTAGTGCAGGCCATTCAGGACTCGGACAAGTTGTTAAAGGCGACATGGAATAAGGATGCAGATTTGGTTGCAGAAGGTATTGATAAAGTACACAGGGAAAACACATCCATTTTACAGTACAATAATGAAAATGCGCTAAGCTGCGTGATTACACTGGCCTATTATAATGCAGTCAATGAATATACTCTGATACGTGAAATGCCATCCGGAAAGGGATACGCTGATATTATCTTTCTGCCCAGAAGGTGCTCTTCAAAACCTGCGATGATTATAGAATTGAAGTATGATCAGTCAGTTGAAAGCGCTATCGCGCAAATTAAAGAGAAGAGGTATCCGGATTCTTTAAAGGATTATCAGGGCAATATGCTGTTAGTGGGAATTAATTATAATAAAGAAAATAAGAAACATTCTTGCAGAATAGAGGAATGGGAACAAGATTGATATGCGCTGAAATGCAGCGCGGAAATGAAGTAAAAAATGAAGAAAGGAAAAGTTAAAAATGCTGGATGGAGTAGAAAAGATATTTGAGGAAATGCAGCCCATGATGAAAAAGCTGAAAAAAAATTCGTATGAGAAGAATATGGTTCAGTTCAGGGAAGTGCATGGGCATTATTTTTCGGAAATGATGGACTATATGGAAGCGGCAGAGGATAAGGGGAAAGCAGCAGGGGAAATCGGGAAAGCCTTTGTGGATAAAATAGAGGCGGCATATCAGAAGAAAGGGAAAATAGCCGGTAAAGTGCAGACGGATTTGAATTTCTTCATGATATACTATACATTCCCGGCCATTTTGATGACCCATAGCGACTATGCAAAGCAGGTGGCGGATGACATCTGCGGCGAATGGGGGGCCCGTTTTAAGGACAGTAAGATAGGGTATGCGGATTATGATACCATTTACGGCGGGTTCAGGGAGAAGATATTTGGGATTTTGTAGGATTGAAACCTGGGAGAATCAAATAAGCGTCCTGTTTTTGGAACGTAAAAGCATCAGGAAGAAAATGGAACAAAATGCTTCCGGTAAGAAGTGGCACTGCAGCCGTAATAACGTTTAAAAGAAGCGGAAAAGTGCTCAATGCAGGAGTAGCCGGTTTCTTCCGCGATTTGAGTAATGGACAGTTCAGGGTTTTGTAAAAGGATGGAAGCGGCGGACATGCGGGCCTCCGTTTTTTTCTGTAAAAAAGTCTTGCCGTAATGCTCTTTTAACAGCCGTTCCGTCTGGCGGATGCCCAGTCCCAGCCGGGAAGCAAGGATATCCAAAGAAAGCGTGCGGTATTCATAAAGAAAGCATTCTTCGATAATCAAATATTTATTGTCCACTAAATTCGGGGTATCCGTATGGGGGGTACCCTCTATCTTTCCTTCATAATTTCGTACAAGCTTAATAATCAGCTGCTTTAGCAGGATTTCAGCCTGGATGGAGTAACCGGTATAGCGGTGTTCCAGTTCAGTAAAAAGCTGTATCATCAGGGGATGGATATCCTGGCTATCCTGCCCGAACCAGAAATCAATCTGCCGGAACCGGTTGACTAAGGCCTTTTCCGCAAGGGAAGCGGAAGGCGAGGTGCTGCGCCCTATTTTTAAATATATGCAATATTCGCACATAGGGTCTTTTCTGTCCGGAACCTGGGCATGCTCAATAAACGGCCCGGTGACAAACAGAGTGTTTGGCACGATGGGATAGCTGTTCCCATTGATAGAAGCGGTTCCATGGCCGGAAGGGATATAGTGTATCTCATAGCTGTTTTTGCTATGGCTATGGAGGGGGATGGAACGTTCAAAGCGCTCTAAGACAATGTTAGAGACATGAAAATCACATTCCCCCAAAATAAAATGCAAATCGAAACTATCCAGACGGGTGAGCATGGGAAATAGGATTCTCCTTTCCTTCGGGTTGTTGGTTTTATTATATTAGGTGAATGAAAAAACTGCAATTGTTATCAAAAAAATATGTTTAGTTAAGTAACAGTTCAGCCCAGGACTTTGCACTTGCTGCAAAGCCCTGGGCTGAATTATTACTTACATTACCAATCCATAAATAATATTCGCCAACCCGACATGAAAATGTTAAAAATGTCAAAGAAACTACTTATCGAATATAAAAAATCCGTTATAATTATGGTATAAAGAAAAATGGAACTTGCAGAACTGGAAGTAGGAGGAAAAAGAAATGAGTAAGATGATGGGGGCAATTCTGCCCGGAAACAGTACGGTGGAACTGAAAGAGTTCGATATCCCCAAGCCAGGCCATGGCCAGGTTCTGGTGCAGACGAAGGCGACTACCATATGCGGCAGCGATATCCGCTGCATCTACAGGGAGCATGTAGGGAAAGGGCCGGAGGGCTATATCCCCGGGATGATTGCAGGCCATGAGCCTTGTGGTATCATTGTGGAAGAAGGGGAAGGGCTGAAAAGGTTTAAGAAAGGCGACAGGGTTATCGTTTACCACATCTCAGGCTGCGGCGTATGCAATGACTGCAGAAGGGGATATTACATTTCCTGTACCAGCGAGCACAGGCAGGCTTATGGCTGGCAGAGGAACGGCGGAATGGCACCGTATATTCTGGCGGAAGAAAAAGACCTGATTGCACTGCCGGACGAACTTACATACAAAGACGGTGCACAGGTAGCATGCGGGTTTGGCACGGTTTATGAAGCGATAGAGAAAATCGGCATTTGCGGCAACGATGCGGTATTAGTAACAGGGCTGGGGCCTGTGGGGCTTGCGGCATTAATGCTGGCAAAATGCATGGGGGCTAATCAATTAATCGGTGTGGAAATGAACGATTACCGCATTGATTTGGCGAAAAAACTGGGCTTAGTGGACCATGTATTTAAGCCGGGAGAAGACACCTTGGACCGGATTTATGAAGTAACAGGCGGCAGGGGCGTGGAAAGGGCGATTGATGCCAGCGCCAACGATGCGGGAAGACAGCTGGCAATCAGGGCTGCAAGGGAATGGGGCAAGATTGCTTTCGTAGGCGAAGGGGGAACCTGTACCTTTAACCCCAGCCCGGATATCATCCATGGACAAAAAACTATTTACGGTTCATGGGTAACATCATTATGGAAAATGGAAGAATTGGTGGAACGCTTAGTAAGATGGGGAATCCATCCGGAAGATCTGGTTACCCACGAATTCCCTCTGGAAAAAGCGGACGAAGCCTATGCCCTGATGGCCGGCGGACAATGCGGCAAAGTTGCCGTAACTTTCCCCGACGAGGCATAATTCATTTAATAATGCGGAACTGGAATACGAGGTGAAGATTGAAAATTGAAAATTTTCAATCCCAAGTTTGTGTCTGCGCAGCATCCGCAAACTTGACAGGCGCAAAAAGCTGCGCAGATATGGGGATAACTATGGAAAATAAGATTAACCCTGCCGATGTGCCAAAAAAGAAACTCTATACCGGGGAGGAGATACCTTCCGTGGGGCTGGGAACCTTTGGCTCGGATAAGTATACGCCCCAGCAGGTAAGCGATGCGGTATACGGGGCGATTAAAAGCGGATACCGTCTCATCGACTGTGCATCGGTATATCAGAATGAAGATAAAATTGGAGAAGTGCTGCAAAGGGTATTTGCGGAAACGGATATTAAACGGGAAGAACTTTTTATTACATCAAAGGTATGGAATGATATGCACAGGGAGGTGATGCGTTCCTGTGAAAAAAGCCTGAAAGACTTGAAGTTAGACTGTATCGACTTGTATTTCGTGCACTGGCCCTTCCCAAATTATCATGCGCCAGGCTGTGACGGCGATTCCAGAAACCCGGATTCCAAGCCTTTTTCCGTGGATGAATTCATGGATACATGGAGACAGTGCGAGGAACTGGTGGATAAAGGGATGGTCCGTTACATAGGGATGTCCAATATGACTATCCCTAAGCTGGAGGCAGTATTGCCGTTATGCAGGATTAAGCCGGCGGCGCTGGAAATGGAGTGCCATCCGGGATTCCAGCAGCCGGAACTTTTCGAATACGCGCTAAAGCATGGGATACAGCCTATCGGATACTGCCCGATTGGCTCCCCGTCCAGGCCGGAAAGAGACAGGACAAACGAGGATGTTGCGGATACCCAGATGGAAGAAATCGTGGCGATTGCCGAGGCACATCAGATACATCCGGCGCTGGTCTGCCTAAAATGGGCGGTACAGAGAGGGCAGATACCGATTCCCTTTTCGGTAAAAGAGCCCCAGTACATAAACAACTTAAAATGCGTGACGGAAGAGCCCCTGACTCCGGAAGAAATGGAGAAAATCGGGAATGCGGATAAGAATTGCCGCCTGATTAAGGGCCAGGTATTTTTATGGCCGGGAGCTTCCGGATGGGAAGATTTATGGGATTTGGACGGTATTATAAATTCGTAACGGCAATATATGGAACTATTGACTTTGTATATTTGAACTGATAGAATAAAACCCATAAAAGTTGAAAAGGTAGACATATGTCTGCCTTTTTGCATATGGAAAGGAATGTATGTGAAAATGGAAGAATTGGCAGGCCTGCTGCAAAAAATAATAGCGGATGATGTAAATAAGATGGTGATTAGCAAACCGGTTTCAAAAAAATCCCGGCATAAAAAAATAGTGATTGAAAAAAGGGATTCTTACTATCAGGCCAGCTTATATACGGAAAAGCAGGTATTTCATGAAAATATAATGCTTAAGGATTTGGGCCGGTTCAGCGCAGAAATCATATCCGGCGGGTTTCGCCAGGTGAATGCATGGGCCGGGATGGGAGAGCATATCCTATTGATTTCCAAATCCGGCGCGTGCAGTTATAAACTGAATAGGATGGCTGGGAACATAAAAAGTGTTCCGGCGCAGCATAACAGAAAGAAAAAGTACATCTTAGAGGAAGGGATGCGGATAGAGCCTCTGACGGATATGGGGATTTTTACCAAAGAGGGCAAAGTAGTGCATTCCATGTATGATAAGTATAGGCAGATTAACCGTTTCCTGGAGATTTTGAATGACGAGATTGAGAAGTCTTCGTTAAAAAAACTGAATATTATTGACTTTGGCTGCGGTAAATCATATTTGACCTTTATTGTATACTATTACTTGACCCAGGTGCGGGGGATAGAGGTAAATATGATCGGCCTGGATTTGAAAGAAGATGTCATCAGAAAATGCAACGAGGCGGCAAAAAAGTATGGGTACGAAAATTTAAAGTTCGAAGCCGGGGATATCGGCAGCTTTTGCGCCCCTTTTCCTGTAGATATGGTCATTACACTGCATGCCTGCGATACCGCTACGGACCTGGCTCTTTATAATGCGGTTAAGTGGAACACAAAGATGATTTTTTCCGTTCCCTGCTGCCAGCATGAACTGAACCAACAGGTAAAAGCGGATTCCCTGTCCATTCTGACCAATTACGGCATTGTAAAAGAGCGGTTCTGTGCCCTGGCAACGGATGCCATAAGGGCAAATCTGCTGGAATATTGCGGCTATAGGACACAGCTGCTGGAATTTATTGATTTTGAACATACACCAAAAAACATATTAATCCGTGCGGTAAAAAAGCCTATGAGTGCCAAAGGGGTCAGGGAAAGGGCGCTTTCGGAAGTGGATGCGCTGATAAAGGAATTCCATTTTGCCCCCACCTTGTACAACCTTCTGGCAATAGAAAAATAACGGTTAAATTTTTGCCTGAAAAATAGCCATAGTAATTTTTTAACCTTTTTTTGTAAGAAATTCCATTCCCAAAAAAAATAGATGCCAATATAATTATCTCTATAATAATGCTAATTTGTTTCTTTGGGTGAATTAGATACATCGGGATGGAGATAAGCATATTGCAGTGCTTTCAGGTCGGAAGTTATCATAAGGCTCAAAACAATGTTGCCCTCTTCCCGATGCCATACATGGCCGGCATTGGATGTTACCTCCGTTTCGTTGGTCAGAGTGTTGACATCTTCCTCAATGAAATCATAAAAATCATAAAGTTCCTGTTCTTCTTCGGCGGAATAAGCCCAGGCGATACTCATCAGTCGCTCCTTTTCATCGAACATGTATTTGATGGTACCTTGCCGGTCCTGATAAGCTTTGGGATATGTATAGCAGATGCCGCCATAGACAGAGTCATAGGTGGAATAGCCGTCTCCTTCATAAGCGATGATATCTTCCGCCGTATGGTTCCATGAGATATCGGAAAAAGGAGAGGCGGGAGGATTATCTTTGCCGCAGCCGGTAAGCAATAAAATGCAAAGGACAGGAAATGCGAAGCAGTAGTTTTTTGTCCATATAAACTGGAAACATTTTAGCAGGTGCGTTGGGATAGAATGCTTTGTTTTGGAATGTTTCATGGTAAAATCTCCTTATATATTCAGATTATTATATTGATAAATAAAAATACGGATTGGAATTTTTTGTTTCAAAATTATGCAGTCAATGCCATTATAAAGATATTTTTCTGTTATGACAAGGGAAATTAACAGGAACATAATCCTGTGCCATATGTGAAATGCCGAAAGCCGATGCGGAAAGCAGCTTTGCAAAACAATATTTACAAAGAAGTGTCAGTATAAAAGTTGTTTGATGCAAAGGACGAAGCAAAGGGCGAGGCGGCATGAAGGCGCTGGAATAAGATAAAAGGGTTGTGTTAGTAAACAAAATATAGTTGGGAGGAAGAGAGTTGGAAAAAATTAAACAGAATCCAATTGTTAAAAAAATTGGTATTAACAGGATCGTATTGTGCATCGTACTTGTGTTGATGTATGCAATTTTTTGTATGCTCAGCGATAAGTTTGTTGGTGTGCAAAGAATTATGAGCGCATTGAATTATGCGTATTTTCTAGGTTTTTTATCATTGGGGGTTACATTTGTTATAGCTACCGGAGGTATTGATTTCTCTATAGGGCCGGTAATGTTTTGTTCCGCGCTGATTTCAGGATATTGCCTGACAAGCTATGGGGTGCCGCTTGTATTCAGCCTGCTGATCAGCGTATTGGTAGGGTTTTTGTTCGGTGTATTCAATGGGTATTTTGTAGCCTATTGGACAGTGCCCCCATTCATTATATCCATGGCAAGCATGAATATAGCCAAGGGGCTTGCTTCGGTATTTACAAAGACACAGTCCGTGAGCTGGCCGCAGTCCGCAGATGCTAACGGCTGGTACAGAAGCTTCATAAAAGTAGGGAATTTCCCGGTAGGGCTCGTGATTTTCCTTGTTTTTGCAGTATTATGCTCTATTTTGCTCAATCAGACAAAAGCAGGGCGCTACATACTGAGTCTGGGAAGCAATAAAGAAGCCGTAAGGCTTTCCGGTGTCAACATAAAAAAATGGGAGATGCTGGCATATGTAATTTGCGGAACGCTGGTAGGTATTGCAGCTATTTTCTATGTGGCTGCCTATACGACAGTACAGCCGGGGTATGGGGATCAGTATAATAATGAAGCGATTGCCGGCTGCGTAATGGGAGGTACTTCCATGGCCGGAGGTCTGGCATCCATCAGCGGAACAGTAATCGGTGTGTTTATTATAGCACTCCTGCAGGAAGGTATTTTGGCGCTTGGTTTTAGCAAGGACTATCAGCTCATTATCACAGGTATTATCGTTATCGTAGCTGTTTATGCGGATGTTGTGACAAGGCGTAGGAAGAATTAAGTTATGATTCATATGGTATGGCCGGGTCTGCATCTGGGCAGCATCTACAATCCGGCCCGTTCAAATAGCTTTAGGCATAAGGAGAAATGAGGTAAAAATGGGCGATATAATCTTAACAATGAAAGATATTGATAAATCCTTCCCGGGCGTACATGCGCTGGATCACGTGAATTTCGAGGTGAGAAAAGGGGAAGTGCATGCGCTGATGGGAGAAAACGGCGCAGGTAAATCTACTTTGATGAAGGTCCTTACCGGTATATATACGAAGGACTCCGGAAGTATCATCTTTGAAGGGAAAGAAGTGGAATTCCATAATACAAGGGAAGCGCAGGATGCAGGTATTGTGATTGTGCATCAGGAACTTAACATGCTGGGGCATCTGACCGTAGCACAGAATATTTTTATAGGAAGGGAATTTAAAAAGGGCATCCGTATTGATGATAAGAAAATGAATGAGGAAGCGGCGAAACTTTTCGAAAGGCTTCATATTGATATAGACCCTACGGAAACGATGAGCAATCTGACAGTGGGAAAACAGCAGATGTGTGAAATAGCAAAAGCGATTTCCCATGAGGCGAAGGTTATTATTTTCGATGAGCCTTCGGCAGCCCTTACAGAATCGGAAATAGAAGAACTGTTCAAGATAATACGGGATTTGCGCAAACAGCAGCTGGGGATTGTTTATATATCCCACCGTATGGACGAGATTAAGGTGATTACGGATCGGGTAACGGTTATGCGGGATGGCGGTTATGTAGGGACGCTGATTACCAATGAATGTACAAAGGATGACATCATTAACATGATGGTGGGCCGTGTTATATATGAAGACCCGAAGACAGAAAGCGCTGTGCCTAAGAATGCGCCGGTGGTGCTTAAGGTAGAACATTTAAATGCCGGGAGGATGGTGCAGGATGTGAGTTTTGAACTGCGCAAAGGGGAAATCCTCGGTTTCTCGGGCCTGATGGGGGCGGGAAGGACAGAGACGGCCCGTGCAATTTTCGGTGCAGACCCCAAGACTGGCGGAAATATATATATCAATGGGGAAAAAGTGGAAATTAACACCCCGCAGGATGCAGTAAAATGCGGTATCGGCTATTTATCTGAGGACAGGAAACGGTTTGGTATTGTGGTTCAGAAGTCAGTGGCGGAAAATTCTACAATGGCTTCCATGGAAAACTTTATTAAAGGGCTGTTTATCAATAAGGCGAAAGAAAATAAGGTGGCTCAGGAGTATGTGGAGTCTTTGGCAACAAAGACGCCGGGCGTAGACCAGCTGGTAGTGAATTTGTCAGGCGGCAATCAGCAGAAGGTGGTTATCGCCAAGTGGCTGATCCGCAATTGCGATATACTGATTTTCGATGAACCTACCAGAGGGATTGACGTAGGGGCGAAGAATGAAATATATAAGCTGATGAACCGGCTGGCAGAAGAAGGGAAATCTATTATTATGATTTCTTCCGAAATGACAGAGATTTTGCGAATGAGTGACCGTATTGTTGTTATGTGCGAAGGAAGAAAGACCGGGGAAATTGACATTTCCGAAGCATCACAGGAAATTATAATGAATATGGCCACACGGGAAATATAGGATGGGAGGATGAGAGAATGAGTAAAGCTGTTGTTAATACACCGGCAGAAAAGAAAAAGTCTATGTTTTCCAAATCGGGAAATCAAAAACTTATCGTTTTTCTGGTTGTAATATTTTTGTTTATATTTTTCAGCATATTCAGCGAGAACTTTAGGAAGTATACAACGGTGCTGAGTATTATGGATTATTCCTATTACATAGCATTGATGGCTATCGGTGTTACGTTCCCGCTAATTACTGGCGGCGTGGATTTGTCCATAGGGACAGGGCTTATCTGCTACTCGCTGGCAGGCGGCTATCTGGTGGTGCATTGCGGATGGCCAACATGGGCGGGGATGCTGGTTTCGGTATTGTTCGGCGTGCTGATTGGACTGCTGAACGGCGTCCTGGTATCTATTATGAGCCTGCCGCCGTTCCTGGCTACTTTATGTACCTGCATGATTACTAGAGGCTTGGGCTCCATCTGTGCAAAAAGCTTTGGTATTTCCTGGCCTACAAGCGGTTCGGAAGGAAGCTGGTTCAGGGATATTTTTAAGATTACGGTTGGGGATACTAAATATCCGTTGGGTTTCCTCTGGGTACTGCTCTTAGTCATGTTTATGGCTTTTGTCCTGAATCATACGAAGATAGGGCGATATACCATCGCTATCGGCAGCAATAAAGAAGCTACGATTTTATCGGGGATTAACGTTAGGTTTTATCATATTATGGCATATGTGATTTCCGGGTTTTTTGCAGGGCTGGCATCTATTGCCTATTCTGCGGTATTTTCCACAGTACAGCCGGGAACCGGGGCCGGGTTTGAACTAGAGGCTATCGGAGGTGCCATTATCGGCGGGGTTTCCGCATCCGGCGGTGCAGGAAGTGTTGGCGGTTCCTTGCTTGGTGTGTTCGTTATCTGTCTGCTTAAGACAGGACTCCCATATATCGGTCTGCAGGCGAACTGGCAGCAGATTATTACTGGTATGGTTTTAATCGGTGCAGTAATGGTGGATATCTTAAAAAAGAAAAAGGCAGCAACGGTATAAGGGCGGTGCTGTCAGCAGGGTTTGCCAGGAAGCCCTGGTAAGTAAGTTAATGTGGTATGAAGCCGTACAAAGCGGCATCATATAGAGATAACCAAATAATTTAGCAGGAGGAAAGTAAATGAAAAAGAAAATTTTAGCAGTATTGATGTGTACGGCTATGGCAGCAACAGTTTTTGCTGGCTGTGGCAATTCCCAGGAAGCAGCGGCACCTGCTGAATCTACACCCGCAGAAGAAGCAGCTCCGGCAGAAGATGCAGCTCCGGCAGAAGAAGCACCTGCTGAAGAAGCAGCTCCGGCAGAAGAAGCAGATGGCACTGCAGTAACAGGCGGCGACTATAAGTTCGAAATCATTGTAAAGAGCTATCAGTCTTCTTACTGGCAGGCAGCCGTTACAGGCGTTAACCAGGCAGCAGCAGACTTGGGTGTTACAGTTAACTGTACAGGCCCTAATGCAGAAACCGATATCGCTGACCAGGTAAATATGCTCAACAGCGCTATTAACAATGAACCTGATGGTATCGGCCTTGCAGCATGTGACCAGGAAGCATGCCTTGATGCACTGCAGGTAGCTATGGACAAAGGTATCCCGGTAATATGCTTTGACTCCGGTATCCCGAAAGCTCCTGCCGGTTCCGTACTTTCTACTATCGCAACAGATAACTATGGCGCAGGCGCAACAGCAGCGGATAATCTTTATGCAGCTTTGAAAGATACCATTGCAAATGCAACAGCTCCGGTTAGAATCGGTGAAGTAAATCAGGAAGCAACCTCTGAATCCATCACAAGCCGCGGCCTTGGATTTATCGACAAATTCAGTGAACTGGCAGCAGCGGATGGAAAGAAAGTAGCGGTTATTGGTAATGAATATTATGTAAATAACTGCAAGGATGCTGGTGATGAGGCAAGCGCTGACATCATTATCGAAGTAGCAGTTCCTGCGCAGACAACAGTTGAACTGTGTGCAACAGAAGCTTCCGTTATCCTGAACAAAGCTGACACCATCGGTGTATTCGGTTCCAATCAGGTTGCAGCAGAAGGTATCCTGACAGCAAACGGAAACTTGGGCGTACTGGGCAGTGACCCTGCTTCCGGCAAGATTCTGGCAGCTGGCTTCGATGCTGGTTCCGTAATCAAGGGTGCTATCAAAGACGGCACAATGTTTGGTGCAGTTACGCAGTCTCCTTTGGCAATGGGTATTAAGACGGTAGAAACTCTGACAGCCATTGCAAATGGCGAAACTGTAAGCGATATCCCTACAGAGGGTTATTGGTATGACAGCACGAACATGGAAGATGATTCCATCGCTCCGAACCTTTATGACTAATCTCACAGAGTAACAGGGGAAAATAGTATTTAAATATTTAGAGAAGGCATTGATATAAAGAAACTAAAATAAATTTGGTTATCAATGAAAGGGGCAGGAGAAATCCTTGCCCCTTTCTGAAATCCCAGGATATTGGGCTGGACAACGGACAGGAAGGTTCAAACACGCCCTAGTGCTTCATCTGCAGCTGATATTGTTTAGGCGTGATGTGCTTATAACGTTTAAATAGCTTTATAAAATAGCTGCAGTCATTGAAGCCGCAGTCATAAGCAACGGCGGTAATTGGGGCATCGGTGGTGCTAAGCAGGGTGCAGGAGCGTTCAATCCTGTAGTAATTCAGGTAGTCCATAGGGGTTTTATGGGCGATAGCCTGGAAATACCGGCAGAAGTATTTTGGAGACATGCCGGAAATCTGGGAGAGCTGTTGGAGGGTAATGCCTGCGGAATAGTGCTTTTCGATATATTCAAAGACAGGTTTGAGCTGCTCCATATGCCGGAAAGGGGGTTCGCAGCCAGAGGCACTTTCGGTATAATATTTTTCGCGGAAAATAAGCCCGAACATTTCGAACAGGGAACCGATAACGGACAGTTCATAGCCGGGTAGATTTTTTTCCATGGCAGAAAAGATGTTGTCGATGACAGCGCATAAAGAAGGGGCGGCACCGGTAATCAAAGGGTGGACGGTGACATCCTGGTGCTTTATCTTTTTTAAGTACTGTCTGCAGACATCCGTATGAAGAAAAAGGATGTCCAAATCGAAAACAAGGCATTCATAAATACAGTTTTGGGGTACTCCGCCATGAAGGACGCCGCTGGGGATGAAGAGGCTTTCCCCTGGGGCAGCAATAATTTCGGAATCTGCCAGCATCAGGCGGAATGAGCCCTCAATGATTTTTACAATTTCGTATTCTTTATGCCAGTGGAAGGGCATTTCATAGCGGGGGTGGTTGTGATCCACATGATAGAATGCGATGGGGAATTCCTTTGTTCCGTGCATTTGTTTTTCATTGTAATCTAAGTAAAGCATAGCAGTTCTCCTTGGAAAGGCATTGAAATAAAACTAAGCGGGCAAAAAGTGAATATCGTTATAGTTTATGCTATTATATCACAATGCGTTTCATAAAACGAGTGTTATTATTATATTAGAAGAAAATAAGGTAACAGTTCGGCCTGCGACTGCGCATGTGCTGTGCAGTTAGCAGCCAATGAATTGAAACAGCCAGGAATCCGCCCCTTTGCCGCAGGCAAACTTTAAAATGGGCGGATTCAGTGACAGCGAAGCCGGAAGGCTGAACTGTTACAAAATAAGCGAATAGAATTCCGGGATTTTCTGTGATTTGTTATGTGGACAGATAGGAAGAGCGTTCCAGGGATTCAAACAAGTGAAAAGGAGGTATTTTCAAATGGCTGAAAACAGAATGATTGGGGATTATCCGGTAATTGGCATCAGGCCCACCATTGACGGAAGAAGGGGCTATCTGAAGGTAAGGGAATCGCTGGAAGACCAGACGATGAATATGGCGAAAGCAGCGGCGAAATTATTTACAGAAAACCTGAAATATTCCAATGGCGAGCCTGTAAAAGTAGTGATTGCGGATACAACCATCGGACGTGTAGGCGAGACAGCCGCGTGTGCAGAGAAGTTCAAAAAAGAAGGCGTTTCCATTACATTGACAGTAACCCCCTGCTGGTGCTATGGAGCAGAGACGATGGACATGGATCCTATGACCATCAAGGGCGTGTGGGGATTTAACGGAACGGAAAGACCGGGTGCGGTTTATCTGGCCAGCGTTTTGGCTACCCATGCACAAAAGGGGCTTCCGGCTTTCGGCATTTATGGGCATGACGTGCAGGATGCGGATGCAACGGATATTCCGGCGGATGTGGAAGAAAAACTGCTTCGTTTCGGACGTGCGGCAGTAGCGGCAGCAACTATGAGGGGAAAATCTTATTTACAAATTGGTTCTATCTGTATGGGAATCGGCGGTTCCATCATTGATCCTGCATTCATCGAAGAATATCTGGGTATGCGTGTGGAATCTGTGGATGAAGTAGAAATTATCCGCCGGATGACAGAAGAAATTTACGATAAGGCAGAATTTGAAAAGGCTTTGGCCTGGACGAAGGAAAAATGTAAGGAAGGTTTCGACAAGAACCCGCCGGAAGTACAGAAATCCGCAGAGGAGAAAGAAAAAGACTGGGAATTCGTAGTAAAGATGATGATCATTATCAAAGACCTGATGAACGGCAATCCCAATCTGCCGGAAGGCAGGGAAGAAGAGATGGTGGGGCACAATGCCATCGCAGCAGGATTCCAGGGGCAAAGGCAGTGGACGGATTTCTATCCCAACTGCGATTTCCCGGAAGCATTGCTCAACACGTCCTTCGACTGGAACGGTGCCCGTGAGCCATATGTTCTGGCAACGGAGAATGATGTTCTCAATGGCCTGGGCATGATGTTCATGAAACTTCTCACCAACCGTGCACAGATTTTTGCGGATGTGCGTACATACTGGAGCCCGGAAGCGGTGAAGAAGGCGACAGGATACGATATTGAAGGCGTTGCAAAGGATGCAGGCGGATTTATCCATCTGATTAATTCCGGGGCAGCATGTCTGGATGCCAACGGACAGGCGAAGGATGCGGATGGAAATGGTGTGATGAAGCCTTGGTATGATGTGACGGAAGAAGACCAGGAAGCGATTTTAAAGGCTACCACATGGAATGCAGCTGACTTTGGATATTTTAGGGGCGGCGGATATTCTTCCCGTTTTGTAACGGAAGCGGAGATGCCGGTGACCATGATTCGTTTAAACCTTGTGAAAGGACTTGGACCCATGCTCCAGATTGCAGAAGGCTGGACCGTGAAACTTCCGGAAGAAGTAACAGATGTACTTTGGAAGAGAACGGACTATACATGGCCGTGTACATGGTTCGCTCCCAGGACAACAGGGGAAGGCGCATTTAAGACCGCTTATGATGTGATGAACAATTGGGGGGCAAACCATGGTGCGATTAGCTATGGACATATCGGTGCAGATTTGATTACCATGTGCTCCATGTTGAGAATCCCGGTGGCTATGCACAATGTTCCGGAAGAGAAAATTTTCCGTCCGGCCGCATGGAATGCTTTTGGCATGGACAAAGAAGGCCAGGATTTCAGGGCCTGCCAGACATACGGGCCGTTGTATAAGTAGTAGATGGATAGGTAAACAGTGTAACAGTGGAGATATCTGAACTGTTGCTCAATAATGTACTCCCGGTATTTCCTTGTGCCTGATGAAAGAGGGCGGCGGAGCCAGGCAGATAGGGTTCAAATCTTTTTGAATGAAGCACCTGAAACGAAATGTTTGACAGGGAATCGGCCTGGAATGCGAATGCAAGGAAAGTGCCGGGAGTATGTCATAATAGACCTCTGAAATCCCTTATGGCAGACTGTACGTGGTGATGGAAAATAGAAAATAGGATTGAGGTGTCAAAATGGGGAACAAACGCAGGGAATATGGGATGCGAGGAGGGCATTGGAATAGGACGGAGGAAATAGAATGGATGCAGCAAAAAAAGAAACAAAAGTACTGGCGGTGGACTTCGGCGCTTCCAGCGGCAGGGTGATGCTGGGGACTTTTGACGGGGATAAAATTACAACGGAAGAGATTCACCGTTTTTCTAACGATCCTGTGATTGTAAACGGCACGATGTATTGGGATGTGCTGCGCCTTTTTCATGAAATCAAACAGGGGCTGATTAAGGCGAAGCCCTATGGAAAGGTGGACAGCATCGGCGTAGATACATGGGGTGTGGACTTCGGGCTGCTGGATGAGAAAGGATACCTGCTGGAGAATCCGGTGCACTATAGGGATAGCAGGACGGAAGGGATGTTGGAAAAAGGGTTCGCTTTGATTCCGAAAGAGCATTTTTATGAAATGACCGGAAACCAGTTTATGGAAATTAATACGGCATTCCAGCTGCTGGCGTTGAAAGAGCAGAGACCGGAACTGTTACAGAGGGCAGACTGCCTGCTGCTGATGCCTGATTTGTTTAACTATTTCTTATCGGGAGTGAAAAAAAGTGAGCGCTCTATCGTTTCTACTACTCAGATGAGCAACCCCAATGAGCCGGGCTGGGTGATGGAAGTGGCGGAGAAGTTTGGTATCCCGAAAAATATTTTTACAGAAGTAGTGCCTACGGGAACGCTTTTAGGGCCGATTAGGAAAGAAATCCAGGAGGAACTGGGCGTAACGGATATGGAAGTGGTAGCTGTGGCCGGACATGATACCCAGTGTGCATTAACGGCAGTTCCTGCTAAGGAAGACGACTTTATTTTCGTAAGCTGCGGAACCTGGTCTTTGTTCGGCACGGAACTGGAACGGCCGGTTTTAACCAAGCAGTCGGAGGAATTGAATATCACTAATGAGACAGGAACCGATGGCAGGACTTCCTTTTTGAAAAATATTATCGGCCTGTGGCTGATTCAGGAGAGCAGAAGGCAGTGGATAAGGGAAGGGAAGGAATATAGCTTTTCAGAACTGGAAAAACTGGCGGAGGGTGCGGAACCGTTCCAAAGCTTCATCGACCCGGACGCGCCGGAGTTCGTGCCTTCCGGCGATGTGCCGACACGCATCAGGGAGTATTGCCAGAAAACCGGGCAGAAAGTTCCTCGGACAGAAGGGGAAATCGTACGCTGCATTAACGAAAGCCTGGCGTTGAAATACCGTTACTCGTTGGAGGAGATTAAGGCATGTACCGGTAAAGACTATCAGGCCATCCATATGGTGGGAGGCGGCATCCAGAGCAAGCTGCTTTGCAAGTTTACAGCTCATGCAAGTAAAATCCCGGTGATTGCAGGCCCGGTGGAGGCCACGGTATTCGGGAATATTGCGATTCAGCTGATGTCCAAGGGTACAATCAGTGATTTGAAGGAAGCACGCAGGGTAATTGCCAATTCAGAAGAGCCTGTGGTGTATGATCCGGAAAACAGCGTGGAATGGGATAAGGCTTATGAGTTTTATAAGAAGGAGATTTTGAAGAAGTAGAATTTAGAGAGTTATATTTTGGTGGAGTGGATTTAGGCAGAGTGGACATATTTTAGAATATTTTAGTTTCTGTGCCGCTTAAGGGCGGAGTTTGCAGGCTGCGGAAAGGGCGTGGTTGTTATTATGGAAGAAAAAATATATGAGACCCCATGTGGGCCAATCCATTACTGGCTGAGCAGAACCGGAAACGAATCAAGTGTTTCCTTAATATTTTTGCCCGGCCTGACTGCTGACCATCGGCTGTTCGACAAACAATTAGAGTACTTTGAAGGAAAATATGATATTTTCGTATGGGATGCCCCGGGCCATGCATCTTCATGGCCCTTTGCACTCACATTTACACTTATGGATAAAGCGAGATGGCTCAATGAAATTCTGACCAGGGAAAAACTCAGTTCCCCCATAATAATCGGACAGTCCATGGGGGGATATGTGGGCCAGGCCTACGCCCAGTTATATCCACAGAAGCTCAGGGGATTTGTCTCCATTGATTCGGCGCCGTTGCAAAGAAGATATGTAACTGCCATCGAACTATGGCTTTTAAAAAGGATGGAACCGGTGTATCGCCATTATCCATGGAAATCCCTTTTGAAATCCGGAACGAATGGAGTAGCGGTCTCTGCCTATGGACGAAAGCTGATGCGCGATATGATGATGGTATACGATGGCAGCCAGGATAGATATGCCAGATTAGCCGGCCACGGTTTCCGTATGCTGGCCGATGCAATGGAAGAAGACCTCCCTTACCGGATTGCCTGTCCGGCCTTATTGATATGCGGGGAAAAAGACCACGCCGGTTCCTGCATTAGATATAATAAGGCATGGCATAAGAGTACCGGAATCCAACTGGAATGGATAAAAGGGGCGGGACACAATTCAAATACGGATGAACCCGAAATCGTCAATCGGTTGATTGAAAATTTGATTTCCGCGAGCAATGGGTAAAGTGGCGGTTTGCAGACATTTGGCGGCTGCCGCTGGGTATTTGATTCTCGCTAAATAATTGGACAAAATAAGACGCCCATCTTCGATGGACGTCTCACAATGTAAAAGGGGAATTTTACATGGGTCTCTTGACCCATCTATAGTATAGCACCAAACTACATAAAAAGCCAGTACTTTTTTTTATTTTCCGCAAAAATTTTTATTTCGACATTTTTCGTTCTTTTTACCATTCTTAAAAGGAATTCCCTTGCTGTTTCTATATAATTCTCTACGATATCCCTTCCTCTATTATATAATATTATATAACTCCTGAGTTTGACACCTAAACATTCAATTTAGTTCCAGTAACCCTCATGGTTGCTGGAAATTTTTTGTCAATATTTGTATTTTTCTGCATAGTGTATATTGATGTATATTTCGAAATGTGGTATACTATTCATATATTTCGCAGAAAAGGAGAGGCCTATGTTTCTCAGATCAATTACCATTAAAGGGGTCACCCGCCTTTATTTTTATGAATCCTATTACGAAAACGGAAG
>Ga0209064_1002167_pt1 | contig 23776 bp, 22 predicted proteins | sample Inofromicrocosms_FD_187498 | JGI IMG/M metagenome (GOLD analysis project Ga0209064, IMG submission 187498) | Mouse cecum microbial communities from Vienna, Austria - Inoculum for glucosamine and mucus D2O microcosms (SPAdes) (version 2) | ecosystem: Host-associated > Mammals > Digestive system >... | reverse complement strand
AGCTGGGAGACGTAGAAGGCCAGCACGGCGGCCAGCCAGGACACGGATTGCCCGTTTCCCATCCCAAAGCGGCTGATTGCATAGAGTGCCAGCACACCAACAGCAACGGAGAGCGTCCCGCTGAGGGAAAGCCGGATTGAGACAAGCTGGACAGCGCCGAGGAGGAGAAGGTAAGCCACAAAGTACCACGGCTTCTGCTTTTTCCCGGTTAGGCGGCCGATGAAGACCATGTGCATCACCCCATGTCCCACAATGAGGCAGAGGCTGTCCAGAAGTAGAGCGAACCAGTCCATATCAGCTCCTCCTCTCTTTCATATGGCACAAAAGTGCCCGGGTCAGCTCCCGCTCCCGCAGCCGGGAGGCGGGGATACGTTCCCCCTGAAATAGCAGGACCTGCCCGTCCTGGCATCCGCGCACATAGTCCAGATTGACCAGGAAGCTGCGGTGGCACTTGAAAAAGCGCCCGTCCACCCGCCGCTCCAGATTCTCCAGCTTGTCGTAGTAGTCGCTCACTGTCCCGTCACTTTTGTGGAGGTAGATTTTCCGGCCCAATACCTCGCAGTACACAATATCCGACAGGGGAACCACCTCGCAGCCGGTTCCCCTCTGAATCACGATGTCCCCGGCCGTCTTCTGTTCCAGGGAGCGGAGCACCCGATTCATTGTCTGATGGAAGCGGGCGCTGTCCAGGGGCTTGAGCAGATAGTCGTATGCCTCCACCTGGAATGCGTCGAAAACCAGCTCTTTCAGCACCGTTACAAAGACCAGCAGGCTGTGATCCCCCCGCCGGCGCAGCAGTTTGGCCGTCTCCATGCCGTCCGGCTGCTCCATCTGGATGTCCAGAAAAATCACATCAAAGCGGTCAACCGCATCCAGCAGGGCGCGGCCATCGGGAAAGCTGCTGAGGTCGTAAGCGGTGATTGATTTTTCTCTCATATAGTCCGCAAGACGGCCGGCAAGCTCCTGGGCCATCATGGGTTCATCGTCGCAGATCGCAAATTTTATCATGTTCACCACCACGGTTTTGATGCTCTTATTGTGTCTTCCCCGCCTCCGGCGGGGAAGACACAATAAATTCAGAATAACAAAAGAGGAGCAGGGATGCAACCCCCGATGTCATGAACTGTCGCGGATCTGTCATGAAATGTTTTCATCCCGCGCAAAAGGCCAGCGGAGCAGCCGCAGCCGCCCCACTGGCCTGGAGTGAAAACACAATCAGGTAATATCCCGTTTCTGATATACTTTTACCGCGACCCGATAGGAGACAAAGAACCAGAGGGCGGAAATGGCGAGTACAATGTTAAACGCCAACAGGATATTCTCTTTTACAGGGATAAACAGATTGATGAGCAGTACGATTCCCACAATGATTCCCGTAGATGCCATGAAAGACATCATAAACACGATCTGGGATTTTTCCGGGTCAAACAGGTAGGCGCAAGGGAGGCTGATGCCGCCGGCCAGCAGCGTGGCGCTGATGCCAATCGCCCCATACAGGCACAGGGAAGGGATGGTAATAACAGCGCCGAAGAATCCAAGCGCAAGGCAGGGGAGCAAAGCGGTAATCAGCCCCAGAACCGCCAGCAGGATGTAAAACACAAATTTCTCCCCGATGATCTGGCCTCTGGACACCGGCATGGTGATCACATTTTTATTCCACTTGGAGGCGGCGTCGCTGGTGATGCTGATAAAGACCGCGGTGGTGGAGGCCACCGGGGCCAGAACCAGCAGCGCGCTTGTCTCCAGAAGGAACGACAGTCCAAATCCCAGAACGACCAGACTGACTGCAGTGACCAGGATATTGCTCCTGGCGATATAGAGGTCCTTCAGCAGAACGCCTTTCATCACTTCTCCCCCTTTACATAGAGCAGCATAATCTCGTCAATGGTGGCCGGAACCACCATGGCCTTCGGATACTTCTTCTGCATCTTCTCCCGGTCGGCCACCAGCACCTGCCATTCATAGTCCATTTTGCGGTACACGATGATGTCGGCCTTGTCCAGCGCGTCAAACTGCGCCGCGCCGCACTTGAGGATGCCGTACTGCTCCACCAGCTCGTCCTTGGGCTTGGAAAAGACCACCTTCCCTGCATGGATGAACACGATATAGTCCGCGATTTTCTCCAGGTCGCTGGTGATGTGGGAGGACACCAGAATGGAGTGGTCCTCCTCCTGAACAAAGTCCAGCAGCATATCCAGAATGTCGTCCCGGATCACCGGGTCCAGGCCGCTGGTGGCTTCGTCCAGAATCAGCAGCTTGGAGTGGTGGGAGAGGGCGACGGAGATTGCCAGCTTCATCTTCATCCCCTTGGAAAACTGCTTGAGGGGCTTGTCAGGAGGCAGGGAAAACTGCTTCAAAAGGTGGAAGTAGGCCGTTTCATCCCAGGAGCGGTAGATGTTTTTCATAACCCCATTGAGTTTCCTGGGGGAGAGGATTTCGGGATAGTTGCTGCCGTCAAAGACCACGCCGATCTCTTCCTTGGTATCGTCGTTTAGCCCTTCTTTCCCGAAAATGGAAACCTGCCCCGCCTCCTTTTGAATCAGTCCCAGGGCCGCGTTGATAGTGGTGCTCTTTCCAGCACCATTCTCCCCAATCAGCCCCACAATGGAGCCGCTGGGGACGGAAAACGAGACCTGATCCAAAACAAAATCCGGATAGGTCTTGGTCAGTCCTGAAACAGTGAGCGCATTTGTCATGGTCAATCCTCCTCATACAAAAGCGTCAGCAGATTCAGCATTTTATCAAGAGGGATTCCGCTGGTCTGGGCAATCTCAATCGCCTCCGTAAAATGCTCCTCGATTTTCTTTTGCTGCTCCTCCAGATAAAAGTCCTGATTCTGTGCGGAAACAAAGCAGCCCTTTCCCGCCGTCGTCTCGATAAACCCGTCCGTTTGCAGCAGGTCGTATGCCTTCTGCACCGTCAAAACGCTGATCTGCAGGGACCTGGCCAGGGAGCGGATGGAGGGAAGGGGGTCTCCCGCCTTCAGCTCCCCGCTCATAATCTGCGCCTTGACCTGGGTTGAGATCTGCTCGTACAGGGGACGGCTGGTTTTGTTGCTGACTACGATCTCCAAATTCCCACCGCCTATCCGTCTTTTACTGTATTGTATCGACAAGTACAGTATAGAACGGATTACAGCGGTTGTCAAGAGGGAGTTTCAAATCAATAGCCATACCGCTTCCGGTATTTCAGCAGCAGCGCCGCCGCCATGACTGTTCCCAGCAGCTCGGCCACCGGGGTCGCCAGCCACACGCCGGTGACGCCCCCCAACAGGACAGGCATGATCTGAATACTGGCAACCGTGAACAGGAAGGACCGGGAGAAGGCCAGCACGGCGGATACCACGCCGTTGGACAGGGCGGTAAACATCCCGCTGGCAAAGACGTTCAGCCCTACGAACAGCAGCGCGATGGAGCACAGGCGGTTGCCCGTCACCGCCAAGCCATACACCGGGCTGTCCGGCCGGGTGAAAATGCCCACCAGGGGGACGGTGGCCAGAACGGAGATTACCGTACAGAGGACAGATGCCCCGATGATGAATTTGACGCTGAATCCCACCAGTTTTTTCAGCTTCTCGTGGTTCTGCTCCCCGTGGTAGTAGGAGATCATGGGGGCCACGCCGTAGGAGTAGCCGATGAACAGGGCGCTGACAAACATAAGTACATACATGATGATGGTGATGGCCGCCACGCCGTCCTCGCCTATGTACTTCAGCATGGCCAGGTTGAACAGCAGGGTGGTAATGCCGGACACCAGGGAGGTGGCCAGCTCCGACATGCCGTTGGTGGAGGCATGGAACAGCACCCCGCCCCGGAACACCGGTCTTTCAAAGTGGAGCAGGCTGTCCTTTTTCCGGAACACCAGAAAGCCCACCACGGCGGTGATGGAGTAGCCCAGTCCGGTGGCAATGGCCGCCCCCTGGATGCCCAGGTCGAACAGAGCAATCAGAACATAGTCCAGAATGATGTTGGTCACGCCCCCCGCCACGGTACAGATCAGGGGCAGGGTGGACTTGTCGGCGGCAATCAGGTAGAGGGAGAAGTTATACATCAGCAGGATGGGAATGGTGAACAGCAGATAATTGCTCAGATAGATGCGGCAGTAGCCGAACACCGCCGGGGAGAGGCCCATAGCCCCCAGCAGGGTGTCCATCAGGGTGTAGCCCAGCACCATCATCACCCCGCCCACTACTGCGTTGGTGAGAATGAGAAGGGTAAAATCCTGCCGGGCCTCCTGTTCCTTGTGTTCCCCCATTTTCTTCATGACTACGGCGCTGCCGCCAGTAGCCAGCATCCCGGATATGGCTGTAATCAGGGCGATGGCCGGGGCGGTGAGGTTGATTGCCGACAATGCCTCCATGCCGATCAGGTTGGAGACGAACAGTCCATCCACCATGGTGTAGAAGGTGTTGAACACTGTCATAACGATGGTGGGGAAGGCGAAGCGCAGGATATTCCTGCCCGTGACCGGTAGGTGGTAAGAGTCCAGTTTGTCCATGTCCTAATTCCTCCAGTCGATGTCCTGGCCGTCCCCCAGGTCAAAATACTGTACTTCTGTTCCCTGTACCGGGAGCCGGACGGCGGAAATGCGCCGGTTCTGGGCGGGGGCAAAGTAGTACACGCCGCTCTCGGCACACATGACGCTGGTACACAGGGTCTGCTCGTACACGTCGTAATTGGGGTCAGCCTTGGCCAGCCCCTCGGGGATGTCTACCGGGGCGAAGGCCCGGAAGGTCCGGGATACCCCGTCCAGCTCGTCTTTTCCGGGGACGGCAAACTCCTTCATGAAGGCCAGCCGCACAAAGCGGGAGGGGGAGGAATAGTCCCCCGGCAGACCGGAACCGCCGCCCAGGCGCTCCCCAAACTCCCGAACCTCGTGACCGGCGACCGTCCGGGGGGCTTTGGGCAGATTGGTGACTCCCACAAAGTTGCGCAGGTTGGTCCGCTGCCAGCGGTAGTCCGGACTGTTGGTCAGCACGCCGATGGTCTCCCGGTGGATAGACAGACCGCCCTCCTCCGGCTCGATGATGACCGCCTCCCCCGTCCGGTCGCTGAGGATATAGTGGGCGGGCAGAGGCTTGTCCGCAATCAGCTCGTCCACCAGGGTAATATGGGACAGTTCTTCCACTGCCTCCTCCACCCCGGCGCACCGGCTGAGCAGCCAGGCCAGGAGACGGCCCGGGTGGACGGCGGTGTTCCCCGGTCTGGCGGCCTGCTGATAGACAGCGTACTCCGGGAAGTGGAGCAGGGCCCCCATTAAGCCGGCGGCGTTGACCCCATCTACCAGAATGGGTTCCCCGAAGCCCAGCACCGCCATGCCGGTGTAGCCATACGCGCCGGGGACGGCCTCCTCCCCGTGAAGTCCCGGCGCGCAAAGCACGCCCCGGGGCACGCTGATGACCCGGTTAGCCGTCAGGTCTCCGAACTGGTCATAGGTCCGCCCCAAAAGGTGCCGGTTATCCTCTGTCCTCCAGGAAAAGCTGCTGCATCCAAAATCCATATCAAAAACCTCCTGTTTTCTCATATTGTTGTCCAACGGACTTGCAATTATTTCTGGCAGGAGGTATCATAAACCGTGTGGCCGCCACGCAGTCAAGAGGTATTTTGGACTTTGGGGAGGAAATTTTTATGGAACGGAAAAAGGCTGTCTGACGGAATCCTCATACCGCATAAAACGAACGTCCCCCTGCCGGCGCACCTGCGTGAATTCTCCCCTATTCAATTTTCGTAAATCTATGTGTTCCATGCTGCCTGTTTTATCGCTTTCTGCTCCATATTCCCGGATTGTTTTTCAAAAATAATACCTTTTAATTTACACTTGATAAATCCGCAATATATATCTATAATGCACCGTAGGAGATAACGTCAATGCACCGATTTGGTGTTACAGGGTGAAAAAGCAAGGAGCGATGACTGTGGATTTTTGGCAGTTTGAAAAGGAAGCAATGGCGGAAGACCGCGCCCTGGTCTGCGGCTGTGACGAGGCGGGGGCCGGTCCTCTGGCCGGGCCGGTGTATGCGGCGGCGGTGATTCTGCCTCTGGGGCTCGACATTCCCGGTCTGGACGACTCCAAGAAGCTGACCGAAAAAAAGCGGGAGGCCCTGTTCCCGGTGATCCAGGAGCAGGCCCTGGCCTGGTCGGTGGCCGCGGTGGATGCGGCGGAGATTGACAGAACTGACATTCTCAGCGCCCGGATGAAGGCCATGCAGCTGGCAATCGACGGACTGTCCCCAAAACCGGACTTCGCCCTCATCGACGGCAACCGGGACAGGGGGCGTACCTCCGCCATCACCGCTCCCCACCGCTGTCTGGTGAAGGGGGACAGCCTGTCTGCCTCCATTGCGGCGGCCTCCATCCTGGCCAAGGTGAGCCGGGACCGGTACATGACAGAGGCGGCGGCGCAGTACCCGGCGTATGGCTTCGACAGGCACAAGGGCTACGGTACCAGGCTCCACTACCAGCTTCTGCGGGAGCACGGCCCCAGTCCCATCCACCGCCGGACCTTTTTAAAGAACCTGTGAGCGGCCAGGAGAGCCGGCTGAGAGGCCGGTGGGGCGAGGAACAGGCGGCGGGGTATCTGCGCCGCAAGGGCTTTCAGGTTACAGACGTCAACTGGAAATGCCGCTTTGGGGAGATCGACCTGATTGTCGAGGACGGGGTTTACCTCTGCTTTGTGGAGGTCAAGCTGCGGAAAACCGCAGCCTACGGCTCTGCGGCCGCCTTTGTGGACTGGCGCAAGCAGCAGCGGCTGCGCACCGCGGCGGAGCTGTATCTGGCCGGGCATCCCACCGGCCTCCAGCCCCGGTTTGACGTGATTGAAATTTACGCTCCCCAGGGTACTGACACGGAAAATCCCGGGATTTTCCACCTGGAAAACGCCTTTTAGCATAAATCCCTTGACCATCGGGCAAAAAACTGGCATAATAGGACCCATCAATATTGAAGTGAGGAAGGATCAACATGCGGTATATCAGCACACGGGACAATACCATTCAATATTCCGCCTCCCAGGCCATCGCCCAGGGGCTGGCCAGGGACGGAGGACTGCTGACCCCCTTCTACATCCCCAAGCTGCCCGGCAAGTCGCTGGAGGACATGCGGGACATGGCCTACCAGCAGCGGGCGGTGTATGTCATGAAGCAATATCTGGAGGAGTTCTCCGTCAAGGAGCTCACCGACTATGCCAACGCCGCCTACGGCCCGGACCGGTTCGACTCCCCGGCGGTGGCCCCCGTCCATACGGTGGACGGCAATACCCACTGCCTGGAGCTGTGGCACGGCCCCACCTGCGCCTTCAAGGACATGGCCCTGCAGATGCTGCCCCATCTGCTCACCGCCTCCCTGGCGAAGACGGAGGAGACCAAGACGGTGTGTATCCTGGTGGCCACCTCGGGGGACACGGGGAAGGGGGCTCTGGAGGGCTTTAAAAACGTGCCCCGCACCAAAATTCTGGTGTTCTACCCCAAGGACGGGGTGTCTGAGGTCCAGGAGCTGCAAATGGTCACTCAGGAGGGGGGCAACGTGGGCGTCTCCGCCGTTGTGGGTAATTTCGACGACGCACAGACCGGCGTGAAAAAGCTGTTTTCCGACGAATCACTCCGCCAGGAGCTGGCCCGCCGGGGCTACTTCTTCTCCTCCGCAAACTCCATCAACTGGGGCCGGGTGCTGCCTCAAATCGTCTACTACATCTCCGCCTACTGCGATTTGCTCCGGGACGAGAAGATTGCCCCCGGCCAGGCGGTGAATGTCTGCGTTCCCACCGGCAACTTCGGCAACATCCTGGCCGCCTACTACGCCAAAGAGATGGGCCTGCCCATCAACCAGCTGATCTGCGCCTCCAACAGCAACAACGTGCTCACCGACTTCCTCCGGGAGGGGGTCTACGACCGGAACCGGCAGTTTTACAACACCATGTCCCCCTCCATGGACATCCTGATCTCCTCCAACCTGGAGCGGCTGCTGCTGGCCCTGACCCAGGACCCGGCGGAGGTGAGGGAGTACATGACCCAGCTGGCCGAGACGGGCCGGTACAAGGTGAGCGGCCGTATTCAGGACCGGCTGCAAAAGCGGTTCAAGGGGTACTTTTGCGACGACCAGGAGACCCAGCGGGTCATCCGGACCATGTTCGAGCGGCACGGCTACCTGATCGACACCCACACCGCCGTGGCCTTCTCCGCCCTGGAGCAGTACCGGCGGGAGACGGGGGACGACACCCCCGCCATCGTGGCCTCCACCGCCAGCCCCTTCAAATTCTGCAACAGCGTGCTGGAGGCCCTGGGCGAGACCGGCATCGCCTCCGGCCTGGACGCCCTGGACCAGCTCACCGCCAAAACAGGCCAGCCCGCCCCCGCCCCGCTGGCCGGCTTGCGGGACAAGGCGGTCCGCTTCACCGGTGTGGTGGAGAAGGACCGTATGGTGGACGCGGTACTGTCCCTGCTGGAGTGAGCCTATGGCCCTGTACGCCATTGGAGATACCCACTTGTCCCTGGCCTCCGACAAGCCCATGGATGTGTTTGGCGGGGGCTGGACGGGCTATGTGGACAAGCTGAGAGAAGGTTTTAATGCCACTGTGTCCCAAGGGGACACAGTGGTGATATGCGGGGATGTATCATGGGGCATGAGCTTGGAGGAGGCCCGGGCCGATTTCGCCTTTCTGGACGCCCTGCCGGGGGGGAGAAAGCTGCTCCTCAAGGGCAATCACGACTACTGGTGGACCACTGCCTCCAAGATGAAGGCCTTTTTTTGCGAAAACGGCTTTTCCACCCTGGATGTCCTCCACAACAACTGCCACTTTTACGGGGAGACTGCCCTGTGCGGTACCCGGGGGTGGTTCTACGAGGAGGACCGGGGGGAGCACTCCGCCAAAATTTTCAACCGGGAGCTGATCCGGCTGGAGGCGTCGCTGAAGGCGGCGGGAGAGCGGGAAAAGCTGTGTTTTCTCCACTACCCGCCCCTGTATCAGGGCTACCGCTGTCAGGAGATTCTCTACCTGCTGGAGCGGTACGGGGTGAAGCTGTGTTGCTACGGCCACCTCCACGGGGGGAGCCACCGCCTGGCCGTCACCGGACGGCAGGGGACGGTGGACTACCGCCTGGTGGCCGCCGACTATGTGGGCTTCCGGCCGGTGTGTATTCTGTAGGGACGCACATTGTGCGCCCGTTTGGGAGCGGACACATAACAGCGGGCGGACGTTGTCCGCCCCTGCCTGTGCCCTGTTCCCGTCAAAATGCCTGATTGGGGCATCTTGCAAACCCGAAATAGGAAAATTTCAGGGAAATTTCAAAAAAAGACTGTTCAAACGGCCGCGTATCTGGTAAAATGTCGTGGCGTAAGTAAAAAGGCCCCCTGCCGGCCGTGCCGGGGCGGGACCGACAGGAGGAAATTGACAAATGAAGGTCACTAATGTTGAGAAGAAAGAGAAAAGCACCGTAGAGCTTACCATTCAGGTGGAGGCCGACGCCTTTGAGGCCGCCATCCAGAAGGTTTATCTGAAGACCCGGGGCCGTATCAACGTGCCCGGCTTCCGCAAGGGCAAGGCCCCCCGGAAGATCATCGAGGGTATGTACGGCTCCGGTGTGTTCTATGAGGACGCCATCAACGACGTCTACCCCGCCGCCTACGACGAGGCGGTGAAGGAGCAGGGCCTGGACGATGTGGGCTACCCCAAGATGGAGATCGTGGAGGTAGGCAAGGAGGGCTTCACCTTCAAGGCGCTGGTCTCCGTCCGCCCCGAGGCCAAGCTGGGCGAGTACAAGGGCCTCACCGCCCCCAAGGAGGAGGTCAAGGTCACAGATAAGGACATTGACGAGGAACTCAAGCCCTACATCGACCGGGCCACCCGTCTGGTCAGCGTGAAGCGCAAGGCCAAGAAGGGCGATACCGCCGTGATTGACTTTGAGGGCTTTGACAACGGCACCCCCTTTGACGGCGGCAAGGGCGAGAACTACGACCTGAAGCTGGGCGCGGGCATGTTCGTCCCCGGCTTTGAGGAGCAGGTAATCGGCATGAAGGCCGGCGAGGAGAAGGACATCGAGATCACCTTCCCCGAGGACTACCACGCCGATCTGGCCGGCAAGGCTGTGGTCTTCCATGTGAAGGTCAACGAAGTGAAGGAGTCCCAGGCCCCCGAGGTGGACGACGAGTTTGCCAAGGACGTGTCTGAGTTCGAGACCCTGGCTGACTTCCGCAAGGACCTGGGTGAAAAGCTCCAGCAGCGCAAGGAAGCCCAGGCTCAGGCCGACTTTGAGAACGCCGTAATGGAGCAGCTGGTGGAGAACATGGAGTGCGAGATCCCCGACGGCATGGTGGAGAGCCAGACCGACCGGCTGATGGACGACTACGCCATGCGCCTCCAGAGCCAGGGCATCCCCATGGACCAGTACATGTCCATGATGGGCATGACCCCCGAGATGATGCGCGCCTCCGCCAAGCCCGCCGCCCTGAAGCAGGTGCAGACCGAGCTGGCCCTCACCGCCGTGGCCAAGGCGGAGAACATTGAGGTCTCCGACGAGGAGTATGAGGCCGAGATCGCCAAGCTGGCCGAGCAGTACAGCATGGAGGCCGACCAGGTGAAGGCGGTAGTCCCAGCCGACGGCCTGAAGAACGACCTGGCCCTGCGCAAGGCCAGTGAGCTGGTCCTGTCCAGCGCCAAGGAGGGCAAGGCCAAGAAGGCGAAGAAGGCGGCCAAGAAGGAGGAGGGCGAGGAGAAGCCCAAGCGCACCCGGACCAAAAAGAAGTCCGACGAGCCCGCCGAGGAGTAAACAGAGATACGTCCCGGGGCGGTTAAGGCCGCCCCGGGCGCGTGCGTATATAAAACGGAATGAACTGCCCCGCCTTTGGGTATAATCTGGTATCTCATTGAAGAAAAGGAGCATCACTATGAGCTTAGTTCCCTATGTAGTAGAGCAGACCAACCGGGGAGAGCGGTCCTACGACATCTTCTCCCGCCTGCTGAACGACCGCATTGTCATGCTGTCGGAGGAGGTCAATGACACCACCGCCTCCCTCATCGTGGCCCAGCTGCTGTATCTGGAGGCCCAGGACCCGGACAAGGATATCCAGTTCTACATCAACAGCCCCGGCGGCTCTGTCACGGCTGGTATGGCCATCTACGACACCATGCAGTATATCAAGTGCGACGTGTCCACCATCTGCATCGGCATGGCCGCCTCCATGGGGGCCTTCCTGCTGTCCTCCGGGGCCAAAGGCAAGCGGCTGGCCCTGCCCAACGCGGAGATCATGATCCACCAGCCCTCCGCCGGCACCCAGGGCCAGATCACCGACATGGCCATCCATCTCCGCCGGCTGGAGATTATCAAGACCCGGATGAACCGCATCCTGTCGGAAAACACCGGCAAGCCCATCGAGGTGGTCACCGCCGACTGCGAGCGGGACAACTTTATGACCGCCCAGGAGGCCATGGAGTACGGCCTGGTGGACAAGGTGCTGGATAAGCGGTAATTTTTCCGTAAACGAGGTGTTTCAATGGCAAACAATGACGAGAGAAAGGTCCGATGTTCCTTCTGCGGCAAGCACCCGGACCAGGTAAAGCGGATGATCGCCGGCCCTGGCGTGTATATCTGCGACGAATGCGTGGGACTGTGCATGGCCGCAATGGGGGAGGAGCCCCTGATGCTGGACGACTTCGACCAGTTCCCCGGGGACATCCCCGACGCCATCCCCACCCCCAGAGAGATACACGCCGTGCTGGACCAGTATATCATTGGCCAGGAGAAGGCCAAGGTGGCCCTGTCGGTGGCGGTGTATAACCATTACAAGCGCATCTACTTCGGCGGAGCGGAGGATGTGGAGCTGCAAAAGAGCAACATTCTGCTGATGGGCCCCACCGGCTGCGGCAAGACCCTGTTTGCCCAGACCCTGGCCCGGGTGCTGAAGGTGCCCTTCGCCATCGCCGACGCCACCACCCTCACCGAGGCGGGCTATGTGGGCGACGACGTGGAGAATATCCTCCTGCGCCTGGTGCAGGCTGCCGACTACGACATCGAGCTGGCCGAGCGGGGCATCATCTATATCGACGAGATGGATAAGATCGCCCGAAAGAGCGAGAATACCTCCATCACCCGGGATGTGTCCGGCGAGGGCGTGCAGCAGGCTTTACTGAAAATTCTGGAGGGCACCGTGGCCAACGTCCCCCCCCAGGGCGGGCGGAAGCACCCCCACCAGGAGTTTATCCAGATCGACACCCACAACATCCTCTTTATCTGCGGCGGCGCCTTCGACGGCATCGACAAAATCATCGAGCACCGCTTGGACAAGCGGTCTTTGGGCTTCGGCGCGGAGATCAAGAGCAAAAAGGAGCGCAATGTGGGCGAGCTGATGGCTGAGCTCCAGCCCCAGGATCTTCTGAAATACGGCATCATCCCCGAGCTGGTGGGCCGTATGCCGGTGGTAACCACCCTGGAGTCCCTGGACCGGGACCAGATGGTGCGCATCCTTACCGAGCCCAAAAACGCCCTGGTGAAGCAGTACCAGGTGCTGCTGAACTACGACGAGGTGGAGTTGAGCTTTACCCCCGAAGCGCTGGAGGCGGTGGCTGACCGGGCGGTGTCCCGGGAGATTGGAGCCCGGGGCCTGCGGGCCATCCTGGAGGAGGTTATGAACCAGATCATGTACGATATCCCCTCCGACCCCACCATTGTCAAGGTGAGCATCACCGGGGAGTGTGTTAAGGACGGCGCTCCCCCGGAGCTGACCCGAAATCCGGAGCGCACCCAGCGGCCCAGACTGGGCAAGGCCACCCTCCAGGTGGAGCAGCCCCGCCGCCGGGACCACGGCCGGGCCGGCTGACATAACCATATATCAGACGCCCCGCACCGCCCCCACAGCGGGGCCCGGGGCGTCTGTCCTCACTAAAAAGCCTCCCTCTGAGAGGGAGGTGGCATTCGCGGAGCGAATGACGGAGGGAGTACTTCGACGGAATACTCCCTCAGTCACCGCCGCTGGCGGTGACAGCTCCCTCTTTGAGGGAGCCTTAAATTTCCCAGAGAGGAATTGAAATATTATGTCGAAAGAATGGGATATTCTCCACACCAGCACCATGCCCGTGATTGCCCTGCGGGGGCTGACGGTCTTCCCCAACGTGCTGATCCACTTTGAGGTGTCCCGGGAGGCCTCGGTCCGGGCGCTGGAGGCGGCCATGACGGCCGGCAGTCCCGTGTTTCTGGTGGGCCAGAAGGACATTTCGGTGGAGGCGCCGGAGCTGGACGACCTGTATCAGGTGGGCACCGTCTCCAACATCCGTCAAATACTCCGGATGCCCGGGGACAACGTGCGGGTGATGGTGGAGGGCCAAGCCCGGGGCCGACTCCTCCAGCTGCTGCGCACCACCCCCCATCTGGAGGCGGAGGTGGAGGAGATCGAGGTCCCCCAGGTTCCGGCCAGAGGGAGCGCCCGGACAGAGGCCCTCATCCGGGCCTCCTACGAGATGTTCCAGAACTATGCCGAGCTCTCCCCCAAGCTGTCTCCCGACCTGATGATCCACGTGCTGGCCAGTCAGGACCCGGGGCACATCGCCGACTATATCGCCCAGAACATCCCCATGCGCAACAGCGACAAGCAGTCCATTCTGGAGGAGCTGCGCCCCGCCAGGCGGCTGGAGAAGCTCTACCGCCTGCTGGAGCGGGAGGTGGAGATTCTCGCCCTGGACCAGGAGATTCAGGAGCGGGCCCGGGAGCAGATGAACGACCACCAGCGGGACTACTACCTGCGGGAGCAGATGAAGGCCATCCAGACCGAGCTGGGGGAGGAGGCCGACGAGATTGAGGAGTACCGGGAGAAGATCGCCCAGGCCAAACTCCCCGAGCCGGTGCGGGAGAAGCTGAACAAGGAGCTGGGCCGGCTGGCCAAGCAGTCCTACAGCTCTTCGGAGAGTACCGTCCTGCGCAATTATCTTGACATCTGCCTGGAGCTGCCCTGGGGCAAAACTACCAAGGAAAAGATGAATGTCTCCGCCGTCCAGAAGGCGCTGGACCAGGACCACTTCGGCCTGGACAAGGTGAAGCGGCGGGTGCTGGAGTTTGTGGCCGTCCGCCAGCTGGCCCCTGAGCTGAAGGGGCAGATTATCTGTCTGGTGGGCCCGCCGGGGGTGGGCAAGACCTCCATCGCCATGTCCATGGCCCGGGCCATGAACCGGAAGCTGGCCCGCATCTCCCTGGGCGGCGTCAGCGACGAGGCGGAAATTCGCGGCCACCGTAAGACCTACGTGGGGGCCATGCCCGGCCGGATTATCTCCGCCATCAATCAGGCCCAGAGCTGTAACCCCCTCATCCTGCTGGACGAGATCGACAAGCTGGGCCGGGACCACCGGGGGGACCCCTCCTCCGCTCTGCTGGAGGTGCTGGACGGGGAGCAGAACGCCACCTTCCGGGACAATTTTCTTGAAATCCCCTTCGACCTGTCCCAGGTCATGTTCATTACCACCGCCAACACCACCGACACCATCCCCCGCCCCCTGCTGGACCGGATGGAAGTCATAGAGCTGTCCAGCTACACCGACGAGGAAAAGGTGCAGATCGCCAAAAAGCACCTCCTCCCCAAGGAGCTGAAGCGCCATGGGCTGACCAGGGGACAGCTGAAGGTGTCCGACGGGGCCCTGCGGGAGATCATCGCCGCCTACACCCGGGAGTCGGGTGTCCGGGTACTGGAGCGCCGTCTGGCCGCCGTCTGCCGCAAAGCGGCCATGAAGGTGGTGTCTGAGGGTGCTAAAACGATAAAGGTGACTGACAAGGACCTGGAGGAGTATCTGGGTGTGCCCAGGTATCACCCCGAGCGCCAGGCTCTGGAGGAGCGGGTGGGGGTGGTCAACGGGCTGGCCTGGACCTCCGTGGGGGGCGAGCTGCTGGAGGTGGAGGTCAATGTGGTCCCCGGCTCCGGCAAGGTGGAGCTCACCGGCAACCTGGGGGACGTGATGAAGGAGTCGGCCCACGCCGCCCTCAGCTTTATCCGCAGTCAGGCCGGCCGGCTGAACCTCCCCGCCGACTTCTACAAGGAGAAGGACATCCACGTCCACTTCCCCGAGGGGGCGGTGCCCAAGGACGGCCCCTCCGCCGGCATTGCCATCACCACCGCCATGGTGTCCGCCCTCACCGGGGTGTCGGTGCGCCGGGGGCTCGCCATGACCGGAGAGGTCACCCTCCGGGGCCGGGTGCTGCCCATCGGCGGACTGAAGGAGAAAACCATGGCCGCCTTCCGCAACGGAATTAAGACGGTTATCATCCCCGCCGACAACGCCAAGGACCTGGAGGAAATCGATCAGACAGTGCGCAAGGCCCTCCAGTTCGTGCTGGTGGAGCGGGCCGACCAGGTGCTGGCCCAGGCCCTGAACCGCCCTTTGGAGGTCCCCGCGCCCCGTCGCCGGGGCCGACCCAGTAAGAACGAGGCCCTGCCCGACCTGCCCCCTGCGCCCAAGGGGGAGGGCAGCTCCCGGCTGAGCCAGTAAAAGCCCCCCTTGTCAAAGGGGGGAGAACCACGAAGTGGTGGGGGGATTCTTTTTTACGGAATCCCCCAGTCACCGCCTTTGGCGGTGCCAGCCCCCTTTGGCAAGGGGGCCATAAGGAGGAGAACCGAATGGTTAATTTACAGAAGGCGGAGTTTGTCCTCTCAGCCGTCTCCCCGAAGAACTTCATTCAGGACGGCCGGCCCCAAGTGGCCTTCGCCGGACGGTCCAATGTGGGCAAGTCGTCGGTCATCAACCGGCTCCTTAACCGGAAGAACTTCGCCCGGGTGGGGGCCGCGCCGGGGAAGACCGTCCACGTGAACTATTTTAACATCGACGGGGCCTTCTACCTGGTGGACCTGCCGGGCTACGGCTACGCCAAGGTGTCCAAGTCGGAGCGGGACCGGTGGGGCAGGCTGATGGAGGACTACTTCGCCCGGCCCGACCTGCTCACCCTGGGGGTGATGATCGTGGACTCCCGCCATAAGCCCACCGCCGACGACTGCACCATGTTCCAGTGGTTCCGGGAAACGGGCTGTCCCCTGATTATCGTGGCCAACAAGCTGGATAAGCTGAAAAAGAGCGAGATAGAGCCCAACCTCCAGACCATCCGGGATACCCTGGGGCTGAGGGAGGGGGATATGCTGATTCCCTTCTCCGCCGAGAAGGGGACGGGCCGGGAGGAGCTGCTGTCGGCCATCTTTGCCGGGATAGAAAAATGACCGCATTGTGCTTGACTATATTAAGAGCATAAAAGGACACCGCAGTAAAAGCGGTCAGTCCTTTATGAATGGGTTATTTTAAGTAACAACCGTCACCGGCCAGGGTGGCGGTTGTCCCTTTTTACCTTAATGGTCCAGATAAAGCTGAGCCAGTGCGATTTTATCTTGTCTTTTCCAGGACAAACTGTTATAATAACAAAAAAGATAATCCTAAAATGGGGAGGTGGGCTCTTGGAGGCTCCCATTTACCACCTGGAAGGGGTGGTGAAGGCAAAAGAGGAGAATATGGAGGACTTTGTGGGCCCTCTGGACCTGATCCTCCACCTGCTGAGCAAGAACAAGCTGGAAATCAAGGACATTCAAATTTCCCTCATTCTGGACCAGTACATGGAGTGGATGAACCAGCGGCGGGAGCTGGACCTGGAGGTTGCCAGCGACTTTGTCACCATGGCTTCCCACCTGGTGTATATCAAAACCCGGATGCTGCTGTCCATCCACGACGAGGAGGCCATGAGCGAGATGGAACAGCTCATCGCCACCCTGGAGGCCCATCAGCGCAACGAGAATTATTTGAAGGTCAAAGCGGTGGTCCCCGCCCTGGACAGCCGTTATCAAATTGGCCGGGACTACCTGACCAAGGTGCCCGAGGCGGTCCAGCCCGATAAGGTATACCGCTACGTCCATGACAGAAAGGACCTGCTCCACGCCATGACGGCGGTGCTGAGCCGGCTGGACAACAAGCTGCCGCCGCCGGTGTCCGCCTTCCAGGGCATCGTGGGCCGGGAGCCCTACCCCGTGGCCGACAAGGCGGGGGAGATCATCAAGCGGTTGATTACCTTCGGCGTTACCCGCTTCCGGGCTCTGTTCAAGGGCAGCCGCAGCCGGTCGGAGGTGGTGGCCACCTTCCTGGCTGTGCTGGAGCTGTGCAAGGCCCGCCGCCTGCTGTTGGCGGGCACCGAGTCGGACTGTACCGTTACCTGCACCCGGGAGGAGGGGGCGGTGGAGTTTACCTCGGAGAATTACTGACGGGACCTCATCCGTCACGGCCTGCGGCCGTGCCACCTTCCCCTAAAGGGGAAGGCTTTAGAAGCGTGCCCTTTGCCTTCCCCTTTAGGGGAAGGTGCCCCAGTGCGCACACTGGGGCGGATGAGGCGGACACATCGTGATGCGTCTCTATGAGACGATAGCCCCCTTGCCAAAGGGGGGAGGGCCACGAAGTGGCGGGGGGATTCACAGGAAAGGAGGCACCCCCAAATGGAAGTAAAAGAGTTAGAATCCGCCCTGGAGGGGGTGCTGTTCGCCGCCGGGGAGCCGGTGGCGGTGGAGCGGCTGTGCCTGGGGCTGGAGGTGGACCGGCCTACCCTGGACGCGGTGGCCCAGCGGCTGATGGATAAATACAGCTATGACCGCCGGGGCATCCGCCTGGTCAAGCTGGACACCAGCTATCAGCTGTGTTCCGCCCCGGAGTTTGCCGGCTACATCCGCAAGACGCTGGAGAGCCGCAAGCCTGCCCGGCTGTCCCAGCCGGCGCTGGAGGTGCTGGCCATCATTGCCTACTACCAGCCCGTCACCCGGGCCTATGTGGACCAGGTGCGGGGAGTGGACAGCTCCTACACCATGGGCCTTCTTCTGGAGCGGGAGCTCATCGAGGAGGCGGGCCGTCTGGCTGTCCCCGGCCGGCCGGTGCAGTTTAAAACCACTAAAAATTTCCTGCGCTCCTTTGGTCTGTCCAGTCTGGAGGAGCTGCCCGAGCTGCCCAACCAGTCCCAGGAGGGCAGCCAGATGACCCTGGAGCTGGAGGCCAGCCTGGCCCGCCTCCGGGAGGCCGAGGTGCTGGAGGAGTCCGAAGCGCCGCCGGAGCCCCCGGCGGAGGGACCATGAAGGCCCTGTTTGTCCTGGCCGTGCTTGTCCTGATTCTGCTCCTGCTGGGGCAGGTCCGGGTGGGCGGCCGGGCGGAGTTCAGCGCGGAGGGCTTTTTCCTCTGGATACGGCTGGGCAGATTTAAGCTGAAAATTCTCCCTGCCGGGCCGAAGGAAGAAAAAATCGGGAAGCCCAAGAAACCAAAAAAGGAAAAAGAGCCGAAGAAGCCCAAGAAGGAGAAGCCCCCCACTCCGCTCCCGGAAAAAATCGGTGGGGCGCTGGAGTACGCCCAGGCCCTGCTCCCTGTGGCGCTGGAGGCGGCAAAGGGCATGTGGCGGGGCCTGCGGGTGGACGTGCTGGAGCTGGAGCTCACCGCCGGCGGCAGCGACCCGGCGGACGCGGCCATGCTCTACGGTCAGGCCAACGCCGCCCTGGGGGCGCTGTGGCACCCTTTGACCAGGGCCTTCCATGTGAAGGACGGCACCGCCCGGGTGAAGCTGGACTTCGACGCCCCCGGGACGACGCTATACGGTCAGGCCGCCCTGTCCATCAAAATCGGGACGTTGGTGTGGATCGGCCTGGGGGCGGGCTGGAAGGCCCTGTTTGGAGCACTCGCCGCAAGAAAGCGGCTGAAACGAAAACGGAGAAAGGCGGCATGACCTATGGAACAGGAGAAAAAGAACTCCCTCGGCGAGCTGATGAAGATTACCATGGAGCATATCAAAACAATGGCGGACGCCAACACCATTATCGGCGCCCCCATTCAGGCGGAGGGGGTTACGTTGATCCCTGTGTCCCGTATGTCCTTCGGTATGGGGGGCGGCGGGACCGAGTTTACCACCAAGTCAGGAGCCCCCAAGGAGGGTTTCGGCGGCGGCTCCGCCGCCAGCGCCAAGCTGGAGCCGGTGGCCTTCCTGATCGTCCGGGAGGACGGCAGCGTGAAGCTGCTCCCTGTGGCCCCGCCCCCCGCCACCACTGTGGACCGGGTCATTGAGACAGTGCCCGAGGTGGTGGACAAGGTGACCGGGTTTATTGAGAAGCAGCAGGAGAAAAAGGCGCAAAAGGCGGCCGAAGGAGATTTCGCGGAATAAAAAATTTCCTGGAAAAAATGGAGAAAGACCGCTCCATACTAACACCATCGACTGAAAAGAAGGTGGCAATATGAAGCGGCTTTTTTCTGTTCTGCTGGCCGGAATGCTGGTGTGGCATGCCCTGCCCGCTGTCCGGGCGGAGGGGGCCGCCCCTCCCAAAATTTCCGCCGCCAGTGCGGTGCTGATGGACGCCGGTACCGGACGGGTGCTCTGGGAGAAAGACGCCCACACCCCCCGGCTGATCGCCAGCACCACCAAGCTGATGACCGCCCTGGTGGCCCTGGAGTCGGGGCACGGGCTGGAGGAGGTGGTCACCGTGGCCCCGGAGTGGGCGGGGGTGGAGGGCTCCTCCATCTACCTGCGTCCGGGGGAGGAGATCACCCTGGAGGCCCTGCTCTATGGCCTGCTCCTCCGCTCGGGCAACGACGCCGCCCTGGCCATCGCCGGCCACTGCGGGGGCACGGTGGAGGAGTTTGTCTCCCAAATGAATGAAAAAGCCCGGGTGCTGGGCATGACCGACACCGGCTTTGCCAACCCCAACGGCCTGGACGCCGAAGGCCACCGCTCCAGTGCCCGGGACATGGCCATTCTCGCCCGGGCCTGCCTGGAAAATGAGGAACTGGCCAGGATTGCCGCCACCAAATCCATTACCTTGGGCACCCGAACCTTTACCAACCACAACAAGCTGCTGTGGCGGTATGAGGGCTGTATCGGCCTGAAGACGGGATATACCGAGAAGGCGGGCCGTACCCTGGTCAGCGCCGCGAAGCGGGACGGCATGACCCTGATCTGCGTCACCCTGAATGCCCCCAGTGATTGGGCGGACCACACCGCCCTGTTTGACTGGGGCTTCGCCAATTATCAGGCCCGGCCCCTGTCCCGGGCCGGAGCGCGGGCGGGACAGCTGCCTGTGTCCGGGGGCCTGGCCCCCGTCTGCCCTGTGGAGCTGGGGGCGGACCTCACCGCCGCACTGGCCCCCGGTGAGACCGTGGAGACCGCCTGGGAGTTGTCTGAAGCGGTGCTCGCCGCCCCGGTGGTCCAGGGGACCCAAGTGGGCGAAATTGTGTATTATGTCAACTCGGAGGAGCTGGCCAGAGTGCCGTTGGTGGCAGGGACGGACGTCCCCTGCGATCTGGCTGGGGCCTCCGGCTGGCTGAACGGCATTTGGGAGCGGATATCCGGGTTGTAGTGCCCAAAGCCTCCCTTGCCAAAGGGAAGGGGACCGCCGGGCAAAGCCCGGTGGTGGAGGGATTCCGTCAGGCGAAACGGCGCAATCAAACAGAATCCCCCCGCCCCTGCGGGGGCACCCCCCTTTGGCAAGGGGGGCTGGGGATAGAGGGATAGCATATGGAGGAACGTATTCAAAAGCTGATATCCGCCTGCGGGCTGGCCTCCCGGAGGGCGGCGGAGGGGTGGATTATTGCCGGACGGGTGACCGTCAACGGGGAGAAGGCCCACCTGGGGGACCGGGCGGATCTGGACCGGGATGCCGTCCTGGTGGACGGGCGGCCCCTCACACCCGGCGGAGGGCGGACCTATCTGATGCTGAACAAGCCCCGGGGGTATGTGACCACCCTGTCCGACGAGAAGGGGCGGAAAACCGTCTCCGACCTGGTGGCCGGGTGCGGGGTTCGGGTGTGGCCGGTGGGGCGGCTGGACATGGACTCCGAGGGCCTGCTTATCCTCACCGACGACGGCGCCCTCACCCACCAGCTCCTCCACCCCAGCCACGAGGTGGACAAGGAGTATCTGGTGTGGGTGACGGGGAACGTTCATAAGGCCCTGCCCATCCTGTCCGCCCCCATGACCCTGGATGGGGAGCTCCTCTCCCCTGCTCAAGTGCGCCGGGGGAGGGACAGCGGAGGGGTGCATCAGCTTTCCATCACCATCCACCAGGGGAAAAACCGCCAGGTGCGGCGGATGTGCGCCCAGGCCGGGCTGGAGGTGCTGCGGCTCAAACGGGTGCGGGAGGGGCCGCTGGCCCTGGACCGGAGCCTGAAAGCGGGCCAGTGGAGAAATCTCACCGACCGGGAACTGCTGGAGCTGACAGGGCCATTAAGCGACTGTTAAGAGATTTTTGTGGGATAAGCGCGAAGCTCCCACAAAAATCTCTTGCGTTTCTTCCGGAAAACGAGTATGATGAGAGATGTTGATTTGATCGGGAGGACAGGAGCTATGAACCGGGATATTTTAACTGTGATTCAGGACAGCGTGCATACCTTTTCCAAGGGCCAGCGGAAGATCGCCAATTTCATTCTGGAGTCCTACGACAAGGCCGCCTTCATGACGGCCAGCCGCCTGGGTCAGCGGGTGGGGGTGAGTGAGTCCACTGTGGTCCGCTTCGCCTTTGAACTGGGCTACGACGGCTACCCGGATATGCAGCGGTCCCTCCAGAAGATGATCCGCAACCGGCTGACCACCGTGCAGCGCATCGAGGTGACCAACGACCGCCTGGGGGATCAGGACCTGCTGTCCATGGTGCTCCAGTCGGATGTGGAGAAGATCCGCCAGACCCTGGAGGAGCTGGACAGGGACAGCTTCTACAGCGCGGTGGACGCCATTGTGGCGGCCCGGAAAATTTACATCATCGGCGTACGCTCCTCGGCGGCCATTGCCTCCTTCCTCCATTTCTATTTTAATCTGATTTTCGACAATGTGGTGCTGGTGTCGGCCAACACCGCCAGCGAGACCTTCGAGAGCCTGCTCCGGGTGGGCGAGGGGGACGCGGTCATCGGAATCAGCTTCCCCCGGTACTCCAGCCGCACGGTTCAGGCCCTCAGCTTCGCCCGGGACCGGGGGGCCACCGCCATTGCCATCACCGACAGCGAGACCTCCCCCCTGGCCCCCATATCCCGGTATACCCTCACGGCCCGCAGCGATATGGCCTCCTTTGTGGACTCCCTGGTGGCCCCGCTGTCCCTGGTGAATGCCCTGCTGGTGGCGGTAAGCCAGCGGAAAAATGAGGACCTGGCCCACATCTTCCACACCCTTGAGGAGATTTGGGAGGAGTACAACGTCTACGAGAAGGTGCCCGAATGAAGTGGCCCGATATTGTGGTAGTGGGCGGCGGAGCTGCCGGCATGATGGCGGCCATCTGCGCCGCCCGGCAGGGGGCGGCCGTCACCCTCATCGAGCGCAACCAGAAGGTGGGCCGCAAGCTGTACATCACTGGCAAGGGCCGGTGCAACGTGACCAACCACTGTTCCCCCGAGGAGGTGCGCGCCGCCACACCCCGGAACGGGAAGTTTCTCTACAGTGCCCTGGAGCACACACCCCCCGCCTGGGTGGAGGAATTTTTTGAGGCGCTGGGCGTACCCTTAAAGGTGGAGCGGGGGAACCGGGTCTTCCCTGTCTCTGACAAGTCTGCCGACATTATTGACGCCCTGTTTTTTGAGCTGAAGCGGCTCAAAATTCCGGTTGTAAATGACCAAGTGTCAAATATCTGTCTCCGGGACGGCGCGGTATGCGCCGTAGAGATGGGAGAGGGGAAAGCGCTTACCGGTACCCCTTGCAAGGCGGCCGTGCTGGCCACCGGCGGGCTGTCCTACCCCGCCACCGGCTCCACCGGCGACGGCCTCTGGATGGCGGAGGAGCTGGGTCACACCTTGGTTGACATAAAACCATCCCTGGTGCCTCTGGAGTCCCCCGACCCCTTCTGTGCGCAAATGCAGGGTCTGGCGTTGAAAAACGTCACTCTGACGGTAAAAAACGGCAAAAAAAAGACGGTCTTCCAGGAGCAGGGGGAGCTGCTGTTCACCCACTTCGGCCTGTCCGGGCCGCTGGTGCTGTCGGCCAGCGCCCACATGCGGGACTTCGAGAAGGAACGGTACACCTGCGCCATCGACTTGAAGCCCGCCCTGGACGAGGCCACCCTGGACGCCCGCCTGGTGCGGGAGCTGTCCGCCGGGGCCAACAAGGACATGGACAATCTTCTGGGAGCCCTGGCCCCCCGGCTGCTGGTGCCCGTCCTGCTGGAGCGGGCGGATATCCCAGGAAATAAAAAGGCTCACGACCTGACAAAACAGGAGCGCCGCCGGCTGCTGGAGCTGTTTAAGTGTTTCCCCGTGGCGGTGTCCGGCCCCAGGCCGGTAGACGAGGCTATCATCACCTCGGGAGGGGTGAAGGTGTCTGAGGTGGACCCGAAAACCATGATGAGTAAAAAGGTCCCCGGCCTGTTTTTCGCCGGGGAGATGCTGGACGTGGACGCCTATACCGGCGGGTTTAACCTGCAAATCGCCTGGGCCACCGGCCGGGCGGCGGGGGAGGGCGCCGCGGCATATTTAGGAGAAAGCGATGAATCAAAGCAATTCTGATGTAAAGCTGGGCCGGTTTTTGAGCCTGGTCCTGCGCCACGACCCCCACGCGGCGGGAATTACCCTGGACGGGCACGGCTGGGCCGACGTGGATGCCCTGCTGGCCGGGGTGAACCGCACGGGGCGGAAGATCAATATGGACACACTGGAGCGTATTGTCCGGGAAAACAGCAAACAGCGGTACGCTTTTAACGAAGACCACACCAAAATCAGGGCCAATCAGGGCCATTCGGTGCGGGTGGATGTGGAGCTGAAAGCGGCGGAGCCGCCCCGATACCTGTACCACGGCACCGCTTCCCGGTTTCTCCCCGCCATTGAGGCGGAGGGCATCCGAAAG